>Ga0209475_10000949_pt1 | contig 43132 bp, 43 predicted proteins | sample tdDd471_FD_187128 | JGI IMG/M metagenome (GOLD analysis project Ga0209475, IMG submission 187128) | Marine sediment microbial communities from the Atlantic coast under amendment with organic carbon and nitrate - tdDd47.1 (SPAdes)... | ecosystem: Environmental > Aquatic > Marine > Coastal >... | reverse complement strand
GAGGGATGGGGGGATGGAGTCCAGAGGAAGGGGGGAAGGGAGTACCCCGCTTTCAAGGGGGGTGCTCCCTTCCCCCCTTCCTCTGGCCGCCGGAGGCAAACAAAAAAGGCCGGATGGGAATCCATCCGGCCTCTTTATTGGTGAACTGATCTCGCTTAGTAGCGGGAGCGGTTGTTGTTCTTGCGGCTTTTGGGGACGATGAGCACCCGTTTCATGGGGCCATCGCCTTTGGAGCGTGTGAAGACTTCCTCGTTATCCTGCAGCGCGAGATGAACGACTCTGCGATGGTAGGAGGAGAGGGGTTTGGTGGACTGGGTGCGTCCGAGGTCACCTGCTTTGTCGGCGAGGTGTGCTGCGATCTGGCGGAGCTTGTCGTCCTGTCGTTCGCGGTAGTCGCCGGTGTCCACCTGAATGCGGACGGAGGCTTCCATTTTGCGTGAGACGAGTCGATTGACGAGATACTGGAGGGAAGAGAGTGTCTGCCCTTCGCGGCCGATGATGAGGCCGGAGTTTTCTTCGTCGTCGATGAAGACTTTGACGCGATCGGACTCGATGGTCACCTGAATGGTGGTTTCTCCGACGATCGGTCGGAGCAGTTCGGTCATGACTTCCATGACGGCACTTTCGAGCACTGCGGGATCGAAGTCTTCCATGTTGGCGCGCGGGCGCTCCTCACGGGGCTTGGTGTCGCGGGGTTTGACGTCGCGATTATCCCTGCGGGGTTTACGGTCACGCGGCTTGGCGTCGCGTCTTGGCCTTTCGTCGCGGCGTTTGTCGCGGGGCGGCTTGCGGTCGCGCTGTTTACGCGGCTTGGCATCACGCGGTTTCCTTTCGGGCCGAATGGTATTGCCGTTGACGTCGTTGGCCGGGTCATATTCCGGCTCGACGACATTGCCGTTGACGTCATTGAATTCTTCGGTCGGGATGGCGTTGCCGGGTTCAATGGCTTCTGCCGTTTCGACTTCTTTATCGATTTCAGGCTTGGCTTCTGCTTTGGGCTCGACCTTGGGCTCAGCCTTGGGGGCGGCTTTGGGCTTTGCTTTTGGCTTGGCCTTGGGGGCCTTGGCTTTCTGTTCTTTTTTCTCGTCGCCATTGAGAATGTCGCTTGCGCTGACCTGAATGCGGGGGCGGGCTTTGACCTTGGCTTTCTTGACACCCATGATGCCGAAGATACCGGAGGAGCCGCCGGCCAGAATCTCAATTTCCAGCCGGTCGCGTTTCAGGTTGAAGTAGTCGCAGGCGCTTTCAATGGCTTCGTCGAGGCCTTTGCCTTCGAATTCCTTGAAGTCACTCATTTTTTAATCCTTGCAATGCCGGGGAATCAGGCCCCCCGGTGGCGTTGTTAAGCGTTCTGAACCGCTTTCTTTTTAGTGGCCCGTGCGATCATGAGCTGCTGTCCTATGGAGAGGAGGTTGTTGAGCAGCCAGTAGATAACGAGACCGGACGGGAACTGCAGGAACATGAAAGTGAAGACGAGCGGCATCAGCAGCATGATTTTCTGCTGTGTCGGGTCACCCGCGCTGGGTGTCATCTTCTGCTGCAGGAACATGGACACACCCATGATGACAGGCGTGATGTAGTACGGATCCTTGGCGGACAGGTCAGCCAGCCAGGGCAGGTCGGTGAACGGCAGGTACTCGATGAAGGGAGCGTGCCGCAGTTCGACTGCGCCGAGCAGGGCCTTGTAGAGGCCGAAGAATACCGGAATCTGTACAACCATCGGCAGACAGCCGCCCATAGGGTTGACTTTGTACGTTTTGTACAGGGCCATGGTTTCCTGGTTGAGACGTTGTTTGTCGTCGCCGTACTTCTCGCGAAGTTTCTGGACCATGGGCTGCAGTTTCTTCATCTGTTCCATGGAGCCGTAGCTTTTCTGGGACAGGGGCCAGAAGATGAGCTTGATAACGATGGTCAGCAGGATAATGGCGATGCCGTAGTTGTGTACGTAGTTATAAAAGAAGTTCAGGCCGATGAGCATGGGCTTGGCCAGCATGTCGAACCAGCCGAAATTGACTGCGTCTTCAAGCTGGTTGGGCATCTGTGCGAGCATCTGGCGATCGGTGGGTCCGATGAAGTAGGAAGCCTTCAGCGTCTTGGCGACGTTGGACATGAAGGTTGCTTCCTCATTGACGGCCATGCGGAAGATGGTGTCCTGCACGCCTGCGGACAGTGTGGTGTCGGCGTTGTGCGGCATGATGGCAAACAGGAAGTAGTTGGATTCGATGGAACCCCACATCAGGTCGCCGCTGGCGGAGAGGCCTTTTTCCTTGAGGTCGTCGCGGTCATCCACTTCTTCGCGTCCGTCCTTGACGAGGTAGGCGACTTTGGTGGGGTTGTAGCGATCGTCCTCTGCGGACATGGATTTGGCCGCGGCGGTGAAGGACAGTGAGCCTTCGACGCCAGTGGGAGTCAGGTTGGTGACAGTGGCCGCTTCTTCAATGAGATAGGTGTCGGCGTGGAAGGTCAGGGTGCGTTCGATCTGGAATCCGCCAGCCTGTCCGGTGAAGGTCAAGGTCTTGGTGGAGTCCTGTTCGCCCATGACGATGTTGGAACCGGAGAAGGCCCACTGACCGCGTTTCCAGGTGTGGTACTCCTTGTCGCCCTTGGTAAGGATCAGGCCGAGAGGACCTTTTGCAAAGGCTTTTCGGCCGATGAGGTCGACATTGGGAGAGTCAGGCTCAATGGTGTCTTTGAAATCTTTGAGAACGAATTTTTCGAGGATGCCGCCTTGGGAATTGAAGACAGCGGTGTACAGCGGAGTATCCACCGTGACGGTTTTGCCGGCGGTGGGGATGAAGTCTTCAGCAGGAGTTGCTGCAACTTCGGAAACGGGAGCGTCCGCCTGCTCGGTGAGCGTGGCGGCCTTTTTTTCGGCCTCGGCGGCCTTGCGGGCCATTTCGGCCTGCTGTTCCTGCGATGGTGCATTGAGGTACTGCCATCCGAAGATGACAACGAAGCTCAGGACCAAGGCTATGACAAGACGGATTTGCTCCTTCTTTTCCATGGGATGATTCTCGCTTTGAGTTGGTCGGTAGGCCAGACGGCCGGGACGGGGTCATGGCCCCCGCGGCAAAAAGGTTGGCAACGAAGGAGACGCCATAATGCAAGAAGACCTCCCTTGAACGCCCCGTGTCGGATGACAGCTTCCTTCGCGTACTCAGAGCACGTCGGAGTGAACCTGCATGCCGGGGGCAGCAAGGGGGAGATGAGTTTCTGGTAAAACCAAATGAGCGCCAGAAATAGTGAGCGCATCATTTCCTCACTAAGAGGCCGCCGCTTCCGTCTTGATACGGTGTAAAAGCGGAGTGAACTCTTCTGTGGCGAGAGCGAGAGTAAGCTGCTTGGCCTCAAGGTTCCGCTTGGGAACCATGACTATATCGAGAGGCAGTTCAACGTCGAATTGATGCAGCCGAAAATACTCGCGCACCACCCTCTTTATACGGTTGCGCGCCACTGCATTCCCCATCTTTTTACTCACGGTAAGGCCAAGGCGGATTCCGCCCTGACCTTCTTTGCGTTTCAGGATGAACAGGATGAAACTTCTGGTGAAGTGCTTTCTTCCCTGCTCATAGCATGCCGTGAATTCGGGGCTTTTGAGCAGCCGACGCTCCTTGTTCCAAGCTAAACGGCTAATCTCTTACGCCCTTTGGCGCGACGGCGACGGAGCACGGCGCGACCGTTTTTGGTGCGGGAGCGCACCAGGAAACCGTGGGTTCTTTTACGACGGCATTTGCTGGGCTGGTAAGTACGTTTCATATCAATATCTCCTAATAGAGTAGAATTTTACTGAAAAGCTCTGTCGAACGGAAGCATATAACCGGAGCTTTGCCGATCGTCAAGGCAAAATTTGTGGTGTGTCCGAAATTTGACGGGCCCTTCTTCTTTCACGCGACCGGGTTTTCTGCTACAGGTTTTCCCACTGGATAGCGAGGATTTTTTTCATGTTTTCGCGGTTCGATTACAAAACAGTCATTACTATATACTAAGGAAGCAGTCATGGACAAGCCGATAGATAACTTTTGGGACTTGAATTTGCGCGAACTCAAAGAGGCGCTGATTGAAAATAATTTCGACGTTCATCTTGTTGATTCCAAGGAGCAGGCCAAAAAGGTCGTTCTTGAAGATATTCTCCCGGCCCTCAAGCCGAAGTCTGTTTCATGGGGCGGGTCGCTGACGCTTGCCGACACCGGCCTGTACGATCATCTGTGCAGCTGCGGCGAATATGACGTCCTTGATACGTGGGACAAATCCCTGTCCAACGAAGAGAAAGTGGAGCGCCGCCGTCAGGCTCTGCTTGTGGACTGTTTCTTTACCGGCACGAACGCGGTTACTGAAAACGGATGTCTCGTCAATCTGGACATGATCGGCAACCGTACCGGCGCGATTAATTTCGGACCGAAAAATGTCGTCATTTTCATTGGCCGCAACAAGCTCGTTCCGGATGTCGAACGTGCCATTGAGCGCATTAAAGAGTATGTGGCTCCGGTCAATGCCATGCGTCTGAACATGAAAACTCCGTGCGTCAAGACGGGGTACTGCATGGATTGCGATTCGCCGCAGCGGATCTGCAACACGTGGACGATTACGGAAAAGTCGTTCCCCAAGGGCCGCATCAAGGTTGTTCTCATCAATGAAGACCTTGGTTTCTAGCCCTGTGGAAAAAGTGTTCTTAACAATGCTGCAAGCGTACTCCTATACAGGGGTACGCCCCATGAGGTCGTGCCGATGAACAAGCGCCATCTTTCCACGGATCGTGCCTACCGTGATTCAGTGCGCCCTCATGAGGGAGAAGTCCGTTTTCAGGTCGCGGTTGAGCAGACGGATCTGCTTATTGTGGCTGAAAGGAATTTGCAGGCGGAAATAGCGTCCTTTGTTTCCCAGGTGCGTGGCGACATAAAGAACTGGATCATGTTTCACCCGGAATTCGCGGAAAGCCTTGTGCCGCTTGAAATGCCTGACGAGGCTCCTTCGATAATCAGGAGCATGGTCAAGGCCGGTGCTCTCTGCGGAGTCGGTCCCATGGCGGCCGTGGCCGGTGCCGTGGCGCAGGCCGTGGGTGATCGGTTTGTGGCGGAAAGTCCGAATATTCTCGTTGAGAATGGTGGCGATACCTATCTGCATTCAACGCGGGAGCGGGTTGTGGCCCTGCTTGCCGAACCCGATTCCGGGGCGACTGTCGGCCTTCGGATCGAGGCCGGTGATTTTCCTGTGTCCATCTGCGCCTCAAGCGGGACCATCGGACATTCCCTCAGTCTCGGTTCCGGCGATCTCGTCGCGGTCAGGGCAAGGGATGCCCGTTTTGCCGATGCCGCAGCCACGGCTCTCTGCAATATGCTCAAGTCCGAGGCTGATATTGATACGGTGCTCAAACAGGCACAGGCGTTGGCTGACAGCGGACTCGACGGAATATTCGCCCAGTACGACCAGAAAGTCGTGGCATGGGGCAATCTTGAATTAGTCGCTCTCGACTGACCTGAATAACGCCGAAGGCGCACCGGGATTCTCAAGGCCTTCGGCCTTGAGCCGCCGGAGGCGAAGTCTTTTGATATAGCCGCGAAGCGGCATCCCCTATTTTCTCTACAACCCGTGTTCGCGCTGATGTGCGTCGAGCACATTGTCCACGGCAACGGTCTTTTCTTCGATTTTGCCGGGGGTAATGGTGTAGCGGGTGACGACCCAGTCGAGATTGTCGATGTATTCAACGTGCCCGTAACCGTTTTCCGGCAGGAGATCGCGAATGGTTTCGATGAAATCGTCGATCATGAGATATTGGCCTTCGTGGTCGACGCGCAAAACGTCGCCATCGTACTCGACCTGATCAAAGGGAATGGAGTCTTTTATCTGCTCAAATATTTCGGGCGAAATGCGGTGGAAATCGCCGTAGACGCGAACGTCATCCATGGTTTGTTCCTTGCTGTGAAATTCGAAAAAACGGGACAGGGAAGAGTTAAGCACCATGACCGAGGCGGTCAAGCAGGAAAGCGTGTTTGGCTTCGAGATCGTCCCAGAGGCGTGCCCGGTTGGTCTTGGCAAGAGTGGTCAGCTCTTCATCAGAATACTTGGTGTCGAGCTTGTATTTGTTGCCCATGACGTGACCTACCTGCGACTGCGTCTGCGCCTTGGCAAGGCTGGAATGCTGGACGTGGCGGATGGCGAGGGAGCCTGTGTAGACGGCGGGCATGCTGTGCAGTGCGGACCGCAGGTCGCGGTCGAGATCGTCGAACTGCGACGGGGTGTAGCGGAGATCGAAATCGCCTGCCTTGCGGATGGCCTCCATGGAAATCATGTGGCAGCAGCCGGACACGGACAGGCATGGGCGGGTGTAGGTGAAAAGGCCTGAGTCGGTGGAGCCTGCGCAGTTGTCAAAAACGAGAACGCGATTGGGAATCTTGCCCGGTTCGATCGGGGCGGGCGGTGTCGGGAAAAGATTGTAGTCCGCGGATTGCAGTCCGTAGGGCGGCGTGGCTGCAGTGATGCGGCAGCCGACTGCGCCTAGGTCATTATGTCCCTTGGCCGCGCCGAGCAGATGCAGCAGCCAGTTTTTCGGCAGCACGATGTCGTCATCAAGAAAGGCGGCCCACTTGCAGGCCTGCACCTCGGGCAGAGCAAGCAGCCAGTTGCGGGCGGCGGGCGCACCGATGTTGACGGGGAGTGTCTCGATGTGGAATCGGCCCGGTTCAAAACGGGCACTGGCCTCTTCAAGCACCTGCGCCGTGTGGTCGGTGGAGCCGTTGTTCAGAGCGAAAATTTTTGCATGGCCGATGTCGCTGTCTGCAAGACTGTTCAGGGTGTCGGCGAGCAGGTCGGCCTTGTTCCACGAGTAGACGAGGATGGCGACATTTTTCGTGGCGGATTCGTCGGCAGGAGAAATTTTGTTGAACAGGTCGTGGAGCTTGAGGGTCAGGTTGACGTGCCACGGAATCGCCTTCCAGAGCTGGGCAAGGGCACCCTTGGCTTGGCCTGTGCGGCCCATGCGAATGAGCAGTTCGGCCCCGGCGTAGGCCCGCCAGAGTCCCCATGTTTCGGGGCAGAGCGCTTCCACGAGCGGGAGGGCTTCTTCGGGCGGACGGCTGTGGAAGGCCAGTTCGGCTTCCATGCGCTGTTTGAGCGGCTGGGTGGCATCATCCCACGGGAACATGTCGAGAGCGGCCTTGGGAAGCTCCGGCCTGCCGAGAAAAAGGAGATCCTGCCAGCAGTGGCCGAGCCAGACCAAACCTCTGGCCGGATCGCCGAGTACGGCGGTCAGAAAACGCAGGGTCAGGGAAATGTCATCCTGTCGGGCAAGGGCATACCATGTGTCGAGGAGTTCGGTATCCGATTCCCCCAGCGGCGGGATTACGGCAAGCTGGGTAGCCAAGGCCGTGAGTGCAGGTGAAAGCTTCAGGCCCTGATGGGCGAGTCGGACGGTCCATTCTGCCATGTCCGGGGCGAGCGGGTAGGCCTGCATCCCCCAGAGTCCCATGCCGAGCGCGGTGTCGCGGCAGGCCGGGGTTTCCGATCCAAGCTGCGTCAGCCCGCGCAGCAGTCCGGTGATTGTTCCGGGGAGGCCCATGCCAAGGTGCCAGCCGGAGAAACGGTTCTTGAATGCCGGATGGAGGCCGTTGACGGGCGGAAGGGGGTTGGGAAATCCGAGTCGCTGCATGATTCATGATAGTTAGCAGAAATATTCCCTGTCCGAAAGAGGGGGAATGGAAGCCATCCGTTGACATTTCCGGCGGCGGCACATACTCCAGAATCATGAGCCATTCCTTCGATTTCGCAGCACTTCCCCCGGACCTGCTTCGTCAGCTTCTGCTCGGATTTTCCGGCAGACCTCATCTGCACGGCATTGCGAATACCGCGTTGAATCATACGCGGCGGCCCGGTGACCTGTACTCGCAGATAGCGGCTGATGCGTTGCTAGCGGCATGGGCAGAGAATCCTCTTGATGCACAGTGTGCCGCGGTTCTGGCCGGGGTTGCGGCAAAGCTGCCGTCCTTGCCGCCGACTCTTCTGCCGACGATCAAATCGGCCATGGAGCACTGGCAGCCGGATGTCACGCCGGAGGCGCAGTCCGCCATGGCCGGGGATCGCGGGGTACAGCTTACTTTCTTGAAGGAACGGTTGCAGCATGCTCCCCGCAATCTGTTCTGGTGGCATCACCTTTATGAATTTGCGCGAATCCATGGAGACTGGTCCGTGCTTGTCTCCATGCTTGGAAACGCAACGCCGCCTGAAGGTCTGGCTTCGCTGTTTGCCTTTACCATGGCAAATGGGTTGCTTGCTTCGGGCGAAGTGCGGGCCGCAGCCGGGACGTACCGGGAATGCCTGCACTCTCTGCCGCTGCCTGTGGGAGAGGAGCGGTTGATGACTGCGTGGCTTCGTTCCGGGAAGATTGAAAAGGCAACGGAATTACTGCGGCGTTGTGTCGAGGTGCGACCATGGAACGCGGGACTGTGGCTGCGTCTGTATGAATTGAAAATGGGTGGCGCATCCCGGCACACACCTCTTTCCGGGCGGACCATGGTGCTGGGGTACAGCTACAACAAGGCGGACGATCTCGCGGAGACGCTGGATTCGCTTGTGAAGTCCGATCTCGGCGATGCCCATGTCCGGATACTCGACAACGGCAGTTCCGATGATACGCCGGATGTCATTCGGCGGTTTGTGGACCGTTTCGGTTCTGAGCGGGCGGAAGCGGTGACCATGCCCGTCAACGTGGGAGCTCCTGCCGCGCGCAACTGGCTCATGAACCTGCCGGAAGTGCGGGAAAGTGATTTTGCGGCATATATTGATGATGATATTTCCCTGCCTCAGGATTGGCTGCTGCGTCTCGGTGCGGCAGTTGAAAGGTATCCTGACGCCGGAGTCTGGGGCTGCAAGGTGGTGAATCATGACGGACCGGCCCGTGTGCAGTGCGGAGAGCACAACCTGACGCCGGACAAGCAGGAACGGAAGGACATACTCATGTCCACCATCATGTTGCAGGACGGTGATTTCGGTCAGGCCGACTACATTCGTCCCTGCACTTCGGTGACAGGGTGCGTGCATCTTTTCCGGTCGGATCGTTTGTTGGAGAACGGCCCGTTTGATCTGCGTTTTTCCCCGACCCAGTATGATGATCTGGAGCGGGATTTGCGCATGGTTCTTGGTGGCGGATATGCTGTGTATCAGGGATTTCTTTCCATTTTGCACAAGCGGAAGACCGGCAGAGTCAGTCAGGCAGGACAGGTTGAGGAAGGAAACACCTCGGCGAACATGTACAAATTACAGGCGAAATATACGGTCGAGGAGTTCGAGCGTATGGCCGCTGGCATGGACCGGGTTTTACTCGACGACCTGATGGGAAAAATGAAGGCCCTTCATGGTTGAATTGAACCGGATGGAGGCCGTGGAAAATTATATTTGAAAAAATAGTGGATTTTTTGAAAAATATAATGCAGTTGGCATTGCTCCGAACGTACGCGCCGTGCATACTGCCAATCAATTAACCGCGTACAGTCAAATTTTCTACACCATACGCAAGGAGAGTTCATGACCAAATTCGCATCTTACACCTTGTTCAGCGGCGGCGCGCAGGGCGCTGAGAACCAGTTCGGCAAGCTCGCCGAGTACTATGGCCTGAGCGAGGTCAACTACACCTTTGAAGAGCATCGCATCGAACGCACCCGCGGCGTCCGTGTGCTGACAGACGAGGAGCTGACCAAAAAAGACGTCAGCCTGACCTACGTTGCCAAGCTGCTCAATCGCAAATTCACCAACGCCGAAAAGATGCGCAAGGTGCTTCAGACCATCATGCATCAGGTCGAATCCGGCCATCAGGTCTTTGTCGTCGGAACCATTCTCGATGACGGCACCGTCAAGGGCGGCACTGGCTGGGGAGCCGAGTTCGCCAAGATCTGCAACAAGGAACTCTATGTCTTCGGCCAGAAGAAAAACGGCTGGTTCAAGTGGGAGAAGGGCGAGTGGATTTCCGTTGAGGCTCCGGTCATCACGGACAAGCACTTCACCGGCACCGGCACCCGCTTCCTCGAAGACAACGGCAAGAAGGCTCTCGAAGACCTCTTTGCCCGTTCCTTCAAGTAAAGACGGACAGTCGAACAAACGTTCAAGGCGGTCAGGGCAAACCTGACCGCCTTTTTTCGTGTCTGTATTAGGAAGTCAGGGGAATCGAATCAAGAACGACAAAAGCCCGGAAACTGATGTTTCCGGGCTTTTGTTTGTTATTTTGTATTGCCGCTATTTTTCCAGCTTGCGTTTCGCCTTTCTGGATTGCGAGAACTTCTTCACGTCGAGGTTGTACTTCTTCACCTTGTAGTTGACGATTCGGTACGAGACGCGCAGATCGCGAGCGGACTGGAGCATGTTGCCGCCGGTCTTCTTGAGCGAATCCACCAACAGTTCCTGTTCGAATTTGGCGACAGCCTCACCGAAAGAGAGGTTGGTGCCGGTAGCCGAGCTTTCCGCAGACTGGAGTGTCGGCGGCAGGTGGTAGGTGCGGATGACCGCTTCCTCGCAAAGGATCACGGAGCGTTCGATGCAGTTCTTGAGTTCACGCACGTTACCGGGCCAGTGGTACATGACCAGCAGTTCGATGGCGGGCGTGGAGATGCGTTTCACTTCCTTGCCGTACTCTTCGGAGAACTCGGCGAGGAAATGTTCTGCCAGCGGCAGGATGTCCTCGCGACGCTCCTTGAGCGGCGGGATGAAGATCGGGAAGACGTTGATGCGATAGTACAGGTCCTCGCGGAACTTGCCCTTTTCGAGCAGTTCCTCAAGCGGCTGGTGTGTGGCGCAGATGAGGCGGACATCGACGGTGATCGTCTGTTCGCTGCCCACGCGCTGGATTTCCTTTTCCTGGATGGCGCGCAGGACCTTTGCCTGAGCGTCCATGGAAAGCTCGCCGATCTCGTCGAGGAACAGGGTGCCCTGATCCGCAACTTCGAACAGGCCGCGCTTGGTCTGGAATGCACCGGTGAACGCACCTTTCTGATGCCCGAACAGTTCGGATTCGATCAGTTCGGACGGCAGGGCGGCGCAGTTCAGCTTGATGAGCGGCTTGTCCGCACGGGGACTGGAGGAATGGATGGCCTCGGCCAGCAGTTCCTTGCCTGTGCCGGATTCGCCTCGCAGCAGGGCGGTTGCCCGGCTGGGGGCCACCTGACGGGACTGGCGCAGAACAAGGCGCATGGCCTTGCTCGCAGCCACGAAATCCTTGGGCGGAGCCGCGTCCATGCCGCCAGCCATCATGCCCTGTGTGAGCATGTGGTTCTGGGCAGCCATTTCTTCCTGCAGTTGAGCCACATGACCGGCGATGATGCCTGCCACCACTTCGAGGAACTGGCGATGGGCGTCCATGTCTTCGGCGGGGATAAGCGGCACGTCTACCGAGAGCGCACCGATAACTTCCTCTTCCTCGGCCCGGCGGTTGATGACCGGAACGCAGATGAAGCCGAGTTTCTTCAGCTCTTCTTCGCTTCGGCCGAACGCCTTGTTGAGGAATTCCTGATCATCGGACAGGCGCGGGATGGAGATGGATTGGCCCGAGTCGAAAACCCGTCCGATAACGCCGCGTCCGGGCGAATAGGTGACATCGGCTATCTGCGTCGGGCTGTACGTGAGCGAGAGTTTCAGGTTCTCGGTCTTGGGGTCCATGATTACCATGAACGCCCGGACGTACTCCATGTCGCGTGCCAGAATCTTGAGCAGTGCGTTCAGGGACTCCTCAAGCGGGGTGTCCCGCTTGAGTGTTTCCTGAATGGTCTTGAGTGTGACCAGATAGCTGAGATTAGAGGCATCCTGTGTAGTGTATGGCATCTAACTTTCTCTAAGCGTCAAGTGCCTTGACGCCAAGCTCCAGGGCTTTGAGGTTGATGGCCTGAATCTTTTCGGGAAGGTTGGCCTTGATAGTTGCTTCAAGTGCTTCCGGACCGAAGGGCAGTTTGCCCGCGCCGCACAACGCACCGAGCAGTGCGATGTTGCCGCTCTGGAGTGCGCCGGCTTCAAGGCCGAGCGTCTGGCTGGCCATGAAGTAGGAATGGTCCGTGTGGGCGGCGACGGCTTTTTTCACGTCTTCAATCGTGGGGCATTCCTGCTTGCCCATGGCGACTGCCAGAGGCGGCATGAACTCGGTGCTGGAGAGCACCAGTCCGCCTTTTTTCAGGTACGGCAGGGCGCGCAGGGTTTCCATGGGTTCGAAACCGAGCAGGATGTCGGCTTCGCCATGTCCGATTTTGGGTGACTTGCACCCGATGAGAACAGTGGATTCGACCACGCCGCCGCGCTGGGCCATGCCGTGAATCTCGCCCGAAGTGACGGGGAGACCGGCGGCAAGCACCGTCTTGGCGAGCAGGGTGGTGGCGGTCAGGGTTCCCTGGCCTCCCACACCGGTCATGAATATGCGGATGGGCTTGATATCGCTCATTCTAGCTGCCCCTCTTTTTCGCTTTGATGTTCTTGTCGAGCTGGAGGCAGAGCATGCAGCCGTTGCACAGGATCGGGTTGATGGCGGGCATGTCGCCGTCCCTGTACATGGCCGGACAGGCCAGTGTGTCCAGTACTTCGAAATTGCCGCGTGCCGCTTCGGTGAAGTAGGCGACCTGTGTGGCGACCTTCTTGTGGACCCTGCGGGTGAACAGCGGGCACGGCTCCTTGGCGATGAGCACACGTACGCCGTTCAGTTCCTTCAGTTCTTCAAAGGCGGCCAGCGTCTTCTTCTGGTTGAAGGGATTGACCGTGCGTACCTCGGTGACTCCCAGTCCCCGTACCGCTGATTCGATGTCGAGCGGATGGTCGTTTTCGCCGAGGACAGTTCTGTCTACGCCGGGGTTCGGCTGGTGGCCGGTCATGGCCGTGGTGCGGTTATCGAGAACCACGAGCAGGACGTCGTGGCTGTTGAAGACCGCGTTGGCAACGCCGGACAGGCCGGAGTGGAAGAACGTGGAGTCGCCGATGAAGGCAACCACGGTCTGTCCGGAGGCCTTTGCCACACCGCCGCCTGCCGAGATGGAAGATCCCATGCAGATCAGGAAGTCTGCCGCCTGAAGCGGGGGCAGAATGCCGAGGGTGTAGCAGCCGATGTCCGAGGAATATACGGCGTCGTCGCCGAAGACCTTTTTGGCAGCAAAATAGGTGCCGCGATGCGGGCAGCCGGCACAGAGGTTCGGCGGACGCATGGGCAGTTCGGGCTGGTCGCAGGTTGCGGCGGGAACAGCTTCTTCACCGAGCAGTTCGCGAATGACGTTTTCAACCATGGTGACGTTGAATTCGCCGTTGGGCGGCAGCACGTCCTTGCCGAAGATTTCGAGGTCGAGGGAATGCTTCTGCGCGAGCACGCGAAGTTCGTTCTCAACGATGGGTTCCAGTTCCTCGACAACAAGCACCTTGGATACGGACTTGAGGAATTCGGTACACTTGTTTTCCGGCATCGGGTTGGTGAAGCCGAGTTCAAGGACCGAGACTTTGTCCGTGAGGCCTGTTGCCTCAAGGGCGTCGGCCACGTATGCGCGGCTGATGCCGGAGCAGACAATGCCGAAATCACCGGAGCCGGTGACGGTGTTGTACGGAGAATTCTCCGCTTCTTCGCGGAGTGCGTCCAGTCGTTCCAGCAGGGCCACATGCATGGGCCTGGAGAATGCCGGAATGGGGACGAACTTGGACGGATTGCGCTTGAAGCCTTCGGCCTTGCCCGGATCGGGGGCGGGGCCGAATTCCACCGGGCCGCGAAGATGGTTGACGCGGGTGGTGGTGCGAAGCAGGAGCGGTGCGCCGTGCTTCTTGGACAGGAGCAGACCGTCGCGGGCCATGTCCTTGGCTTCCTGAGCCGTGGCAGGTTCCAGAACCGGCATGCCTGCGATGCGGGCATAGTAGCGGTTGTCCTGCTCGTTCTGGCTGGAGTGGCAGCCCGGATCGTCGGCGGACAGCAGTACGATGCCGCCGGGGGCGCCTGTATAACAAAGGGTCATGAGCGGGTCGGCAGCCACGTTGACGCCTACGTGCTTCATTGTGCACAGGGTCATGGCTCCGGCCAGAGTTGCTCCGCCAGCCACCTCAAGGGCGACCTTTTCGTTGACCGAATATTCGAAGTAGTACTTGCCTTCCGGCGAAATGCGGTAAAACGTGTCCGGAACTTCGGACGAGGGAGTGCCGGGGTAGCAGGTCACGACCTGTACTCCGGCTTCGACGGCCCCTCTGACAATGGCTTCATTGCCGAGAAGGAGGTGCTGGGCACCGGGCGTATCTGCCAAAAGCGGATTTGCCATTATGTTTCTCCGTAGATTGTTTGCAGTGACGATATTATTTTGATTCCAGCTGGGCGATTTTGAACTCGACAAAGGGCTTGTCCGCGATCTTCAGCTCGGCGAGCTTGCGGTAGGCGGACAGGGCTTCGTTCACATTGCCTGCGGCTTCTGCGGCCACGGCGAGTTCACGATAGACCGGGATGGTGAAGCCTTCGGGGGCGACACCAGCGAGGTCCTTGAGTTCGGTGACGGCCTCAGCGAATTTTCCTGCGAGAATCTGGCACTTGGCCTTGCCCATACGGGCGACGATCTGGAGTTCGGCGTCGGTTTCACCGCTGAGCTGATTCCAGAAGGTAACGGCTTTGTCGTAGTCGCCGCTGTTCATGGTGGACTGTGCGAGTTCGAGCAGCACTGCGGGCTTGACCGAAGACGGTGCGGAGCCGAGCAGAGCTTCAAGGGCGGCAATCTTGTCCTGCCCTTTTTCCTCAAGGAGAATCTTGCCGAGTTCAGCCTGAGCGGTCGTCCGTGCACGCTGGGTGTAAGCGTTCACGCCTGCGTACAGGCCGGTTGCGGCGACAATGGCGATGACGCCGATAACGATCTGTTTCTGATACTTGAAAGCGGCTTCGAGAATCGGGTGCATGCTCATGGGAGCGGCATTTTCGATATCCTCAAGTGTGGAGTGCTCGGTAGTCTTGTTTTCAGCCATTGTTTTCGTTGTCCTCCGTAAGGTATTGTATGGCCGTAACGTCGGGAAAACGAGTCACGGCAACGCAATGCGCTTGATAAGCAAAATTGTAAAAAAGGTCAAAGACTATTTTCCGAAACGGTTTGTTTTTCGACAAAATCAACCGTTTTTCCGGGGTATCGTTTCCGGCAAATGACAAAAGAGTAAAATGCGGCTTGTTTTTGAGGGGGAGAACGGCTTGTGAGTGTGCATGTGGTTTGACTTTTACCCTCGCCAGAGGTTAGCCAGAGTTTCGGCTGAAAAAGAATAAAATTCTGTTTTCAGAAAAAAGTGAAAGAATACAAGGAGTGCACATGAATATACGTGAGCAGATGGTGGAAATGGGCAAGCAGGCCCGTGTGGCGGCCCGGAAATTGTCAAATGCTTCCGGCAAGGCCAAGCAGGACGCCCTGCTGTTTTTGGCGGAGTTGCTCGAATCCGAGTCCGAAGCCATTGCCGCAGCCAATAAGCTTGACCTTGACGCGGCTGCCGAGCGCGGCCTCGACAAGGCGCGAGTACAGCGGCTGACCATCAGCGAAAAAGTGCTGAACTCCATGATTCAGGGGTGCCGCGAAGTCGCTGCCATGGCCGATCCCGTGGGTGAGATCGAATCCATGACCAAGCGTCCCAACGGCATGCTCGTCGGGCGTATGCGCGTTCCTCTCGGTGTGGTCGCCATGATCTACGAATCCCGTCCCAACGCCACTGTTGACGCAGGCATCCTCTGCCTCAAGGCCGGTAACGCTGTCATTCTGCGCGGCGGGTCCGAGGCATTCCATTCCAACAAGTGCCTCGCCGACCTCATGCACAAGGCGTTGGAAAAAGCCGGTCTGCCCAGTGCCGCCGTTCAGGTGCCGCCCACCACGGACCGCGAGGCCGTGGCCGAGATGCTCAAGCTCGCCGATTACATCGACGTGGTCATCCCGCGCGGCGGCGAAGGCCTCATCCGTGCCGTCACCGAGCAGGCCACCATGCCCGTGCTCAAACACTACAAGGGCGTCTGCCACATTTTCGCAGACGAATCCTGCGACATGGTCAAGGCCGTTCCCATCATCGAGAACGCCAAGATGCAGTATCCCAGCGGCTGCAACGCGCTCGAATGTCTGCTCGTCCACAAGGATGTCGCCGAAGTCTTGCTTCCCAAGGTCGCCAAGGCGATCGGTCCCAAGGGCGTGAAGTTCAAGGCGTGCGAACGCTCCCTGCCTCTGCTCGGTGAATTCGCCGAAGCCGCCGCTCCCGAGGACTGGGGTTACGAATTTCTCGATTTGATTCTGGCCGTCAAAGTCGTGGATTCCATTGACGAGGCCATGGACTACATCGCGGAGTACGGTTCCAATCACACCGAATCCATTCTCAGCGAGAACTATGAGCGGTGCATGCGGTTCATCCGCGAAGTCGACGCCTCGCTCGTGGTCGCCAACGCCACCACCCGTTTCAACGACGGCGGACAGCTCGGCCTCGGCGCGGAGATCGGCATCTCGACCTCCAAGCTGCACGCCTACGGCCCCATGGGCATCAAGGAACTCACCAGCGCCAAGTTCGTCCTCATGGGCGAAGGCCAGATCAGGGAGTAATTAAAGGCACGGGGGGATGCGCCTTCGGCGCGATTGTCGGGTGATTTCGCCTCCGGCGGCTTAAGGCCGAGGGCCTTAAGAATCCCGGGTGCGCCTGTCGGCGCAGAAGTAAATATAGAATGAAGAAGGCCGCTCCGGTTTGGGGCGGCCTTTTTTTGTTTGTGTTAGTTTTTATTCTTTGAATTTCCAGTATCTGCCTTCGCTGCACTTGATGCATTTAAGACCAAAACGTTCTGGCGCCCTGTGTTCATTCACCATCAGGGCATAGATGTCTGCAAGGAGAGAATGGATATCGCCGATATAGCTGTGTCCGAGAAATCCGGTATCCTGTCCTGTGGCATCAATGGTTTCCATTCCCGGAACGATCGTTACTCCGAATTTGCTGCTTCCGGCTCGCGGGGCTTTATGGACTATGCGTGAGGCGTCTAGGGCTTTGTCGTCGGCTGATGTATACAGGGTCAGATTTTCTCCATGGGAAATGATTTGAGGAGCGATGTCACGTTTGAAAACGTCGGCGTCAATATCCGGAGCAGCCAGAATTATTTCTTTGAGTCTGCTCTTTATTTCCGGCTTTTCGCGTAAAATTTCGATTAACGCTCGGGTCAGCCCCCGCGTTCCCATGCTGTGGCCGATAAGATAAACGTTTTCGGCGTCTGATTTCTCAAAGAAGTCTTCAAGGAATCGTCGCATGTTGGCTTGGGACCATTCAATGGTTTGTTCATCAACAGTGTAAAGCGCGACCTTGCCTTGTGAAGGCCAGCTATAGAAGACTGGTGCGCCCTTGAAGCCGAGGTCATATGCCATCTGTGCAGTGCGGCGTGCTGCATCATCAAAAGTGACGTTAAAACCATGGAAGAAAATGAGAGCGCTTTTTTGGTCGCAGTTCATGATCTGTGACTGCAAGTGGTCGAAATAGATGTCAGACGGCAGGACTACCGCATTGAGAGTTACGATATGATATTGAGGATCTTCTTTGAGTCTCCAAAACAGGAAACGACCTGGAGCTTCAAGTTCACCCATCCGGTGGTCACGAGGAATGCTGACAGAGCATACACCATATTTGAGATCTGAACGTTCTACTCCGAAGTATTTAGGGGTTTCACCGGGTTGGAGTTGGTTTCTGTCGGTTGCAAAGAATACTTCGACTGCGGTATATCCTTGTTCTTCAAAATCTTTTGCTGATTCGGGGACGGCAATGCATCCTTCTTCTACAACAACTTTTTCTTCAACAACTTCCTCGTTGCTAGCCGTTTCTTCTGTCGGAATCGGCGGCTCTGTTTTTTTCAAACATCCAACTACTGCGATTGAAATGATCAGGATTAATACAATTTCAGCCCAGTTGATTCTGTGACGTGTTTGCATGTCATTTCTCCCCTCTTTGAGGTGGATATAGCATGGTTTATGGAATAAAGGCTATTGAGTTTACGTGTGTGGTCAAACAGCAGCGGTTTTGCGGGCATATTACTTTGCTTTTGTTTGAAAAAGGGGCGGTGGATTCATTGCGTCTGTATTGAGGAAGCTCATCCCTATTCCCCTTGCCACCTTCCATTACACCGTCTATCCTTGCAAAATAACGCAAGGAGAGCCCTTAATGAAAATCGGTATCCTCGGCGGGAGTTTCAATCCCGTTCATAACGGCCATGTGCGGATGGCTATTGAAGTGCTTGAGCGGTTGTCGCTTGACCGGGTGGAACTGGTGCCCGCGAAGCAGCCGCCGCATAAGCAGGAGGGGGATATCCTGCCGTTCGACCTGCGTCTGGAGTTGGTCAATCAGGCCATTGAAGGCGTGCCGGGGCTGGGCAGCAATCCGCTTGAGGGGGAGCGGGAAGGGCCGTCATTTACCTGCGATACCCTGCATTGCTACCGGGCCGAACAGCCGGAATCGGATTTCTTTTTTATTGTCGGGGCGTCCACGTTTCTGGAACTCGACCAATGGCGGCGAGGCCTTGAGATTCCTTCCATGGCGTCCATTGCCGTGGTCAACCGATGGGATGCCGCCACAGCCGTCGCCGGATTCATCAAGGCGCACTGGCCGGAAGCGAAGCAGGAACCCGAGGGCGTCTGGACCTTCCCCGAAGGGCATACCATTCGACTCGTGGACATTCCGCGGCTTGATATCAAGGGGCGGCACATCCGTGAACGGTGGCTTGAGCGTCGAAGCCTGCGGTTTCTCGTTCCGCCCGGTGTGGAAACATTTCTTGAAGATCATACCGCAGAAGTCCAGAAATATTGGGGAAATCGCAGTCAGCCCGTTTCGGCGGGAAAATGACTTGATGCCGACCTTTCGGTAACCCCTTGACAAGTGCGGTTCTCTTCGCCTAGCGTTTCGGCATGCAGAGCAACAATTCTTCCTTTACACTTCGCAATTGGTGGTGGCGCTGGTAACGGCGCCGTGGGAGAGTCTTGGCCTGCAACTAAACGAGCAGAAACGAGATATGATAACCGCGGCAGTGCAAACTGACCGCGGTTTTTTTTAGGTCTGGGCACTGCCGGAAACTCTAGGAGAGAAGAGATATGACAACCCAATGTACTGCGGATGGTTTTTTTGGCGAATACGGCGGACAGTATGTTCCGGAACCCCTTATCCCCATTCTGAACACGCTGGCCGAAGCGTTTGAAAAGTATCGCAATGATCCTGAGTTCATCGAGGAATTCAATTATTACCTCAAGCATTTTTCCGGACGCGAGACCCCTCTGTATTTCTGCGAGAACCTGACTGAAAAGCTGGGCGGCGCGAAAATCTACCTGAAGCGCGAAGACCTGAACCATCTCGGCGCGCACAAGGTCAACAATACCATCGGCCAGATTCTGCTCGCCAAGCGCATGGGCAAAAAGAAGATCATTGCCGAGACCGGTGCCGGACAGCACGGCGTTGCCACTGCCGCCACCGCTGCACTCATGGGCATGGAATGCACCATTTACATGGGTGCCGTGGACGTGGAACGCCAGAAGCTCAACGTGTTCCGCATGGAAATGCTCGGTGCCAAGGTCGTTGCGGCCCAGTCCGGCCAGCAGACCCTCAAAGAAGCGGTCGATGAAGCGCTCGGTGCTTGGATTCAGGACGCGGAAGACACTTTTTACCTGCTCGGTTCCGCCGTGGGACCGCATCCGTACCCGCTCATGGTGCGCGAATTCCAGTCCGTAGTAGGACGTGAAACCAAGAAACAGGTCATGGAAGCCGAAGGCCGTTTGCCGGATTACTGCATTGCCTGCGTGGGCGGCGGTTCCAATGCCATCGGCCTGTTCTCCGAGTTCATCTGCGACGAGTCCGTCAAGCTGGTGGGGGTCGAGCCTGCGGGGCGCGGTCTGGATTACGGCGATCATGCCGCCACGCTTTCCCTTGGCGAACCCGGCATCATGCACGGCTTCAATTCCTACATGCTCAAGGACAAGGACGGCGAGCCTGCCGAAGTGTATTCCATCTCCGCCGGTCTTGATTACCCGAGTGTCGGTCCCGAGCACTCCCAGCTGAAGGACCTGAATCGGGCCGAATATGTGTACGCGTCCGACAAGGAAGCCGTGGACAATTTCTTCCTGCTTTCGCAGATGGAAGGCATCATTCCCGCGCTGGAATCGTCCCACGCGTTGGCACATGCCGTTCGCATCGCCCCGGACCTGAGCAAGGATACCATTATCGTGGTTAACCTCTCCGGCCGTGGTGACAAGGACGTTGCTGAAATTGAGAAAATGGTCAGCGAAGGCACCATCGAGCTGCCCAAAGTTCGCGGTTAATTCATTATAAACGAGTCATAAGCCATCTCTCCCCGGAGAGATGGCTTATTTTTTGTTACTGTCCCGCCGATAGGCGCACTTGGATTCTTAAGGCCCTCGGCCTTAAGCCGCCGGAGGCAAACTCACCCGACATCGCCGCAAAGCGGCATCCCCTCCCGCCTTTACTCCGCGAATCGCCGAGTGACCACTTCCATGACCATCTCAGGCGTCTGGCTTGCGAGGCATTCGTAGCCTTTTTCGCATGTCCTGCCGCCGTGGAGCGAACAGGGACGGCAGTCCATGTCGAGTTCAAGCACGACGTCCTGCGGTCCTGCGGGGTAGAATCCCCAGACCTTGGCGGTAGGGCCGAACAGGGCGGTGACGGGCGTGCCCACGCCGCTGGCGAGATGCATGGGGCCGGAATCGGCGGTGACGAGTATGTCGGCTTCGGCGAGGAGTGCGCAGGTATCGCGCAGGTTGGTCACGTTGGTGAATTCGCGGTCATGACCGGGAAGGAGCGGGGCGTCGTCGTGCCCGATGACAAACCAGTCCATTCCGGCACTGGCGAACAGGCTGGTCAGGGTGAGCCAGTGCTCACGCGGCCACTGTTTCGCCGGATGTGTGGCATAGGGGTGGATGGCGATGAGCGGCCGTCCGTTCGTGATATTGTCGAGAAGCATTTTTGCTTCGTCGCGCTCGGCATCGGTCAGGTGAATGCGGGGCGTGATCTGTCCGGCTGCCGGAGGCTTGCCGCCGAGGGCCATTGCATACCGCTGCGTCACGTTGGTGGCTTCGAGAATTTTCCGGTAGCGCTCGGCATGGGTGCGGTCATAGAGACGGCGGACAATGCCGAATTTCGGATAGCGGCGGACCTCTCCCTTCCAGACAAGGGAAAGAATGCGGGACCGCAGGGTGCCGTGCAGGTCGATCAGCCGATGACCCTTGTATTTCATCGCCAGCCGTCGGGCTTCCCTGAACCAGTCCATGCCCTTGAGCACGGCGTCGTCAAGGCGGATGATCTCTGCCACGGCGGGGTGGTTCTCCAGAAGCGGCGCACTTCCTGCGCGGGTGATGAAGATGAATCGGTCACCGCTTTTTTCGTGCCAGTGGGAGAGTACGCCCGTGGTCAGGGCCACGTCGCCCATGTGGCTGAGGCGGAACACGACAGTGAGTTTTGATGCACCGGATTTGGACATGTCTTCCAGTTCGCCTCAATCCCCGTGGAAGTCAAGGGTGTTGTGTGTTGCATGCGCGGTTTCCATCTGCTACCTTGAGGATTCAAGACTCCGGCTTCAACCGGACTGATCGAGGTAAAAGAAACAACCAATGTTCGAACTCATTCTCGCCGTCGGCGTGGCCGTGTTTGTCTCCATGTTCTGCTCTGTGGCAGAAGCCGCGCTCTATTCAATGAGCTGGGGAGACATCGAAAAACTGATGTCTTCAGGCAGCAAGTCTGCTAAAATTCTACACAAATTGCGTTCAAATGTGGATGAGCCCATCACGGCCATCCTGACGCTGAACACCTGCGCCCATACCGCCGGGGCCGCTGTTGCGGGCTGGGCCTGGGCAAATTTGTACGGAAAAGAAACACTTTGGGCCTTTACAGCAGGCTTTACAGTAATTATTCTCATCTTCACCGAGATACTCCCGAAGACGATAGGTGTGGTGTACAGCGACCAGATCGCTCCGCCGCTTGCCCGTCCGCTTCGGGGGCTGGTCTGGCTTTTCAAGCCGGTCATCAAGGTGCTCGGCCTGCTGTCCATGGCGGTCAGCAAGAGTGATGAAGGGCCGGACCATACGGAAGACGATATCCGGGCCGTTGTCTCGCTGACGAGACGATCCGGGTCGATCAAGCCGTATGAGGAACAGTCCATTAAAAACATCCTCTCGCTTGATTCCAAGGTGGTGGAAGAGATCATGACGCCGCGCACCGTGGTGTTTTCGCTTCCGTCGGATATGACGGTGGCCGAGGCGCGTGGGGAACATCCCTCGTGGCCGCACAGCCGGATTCCGGTATATGAAGACGACCCGGAAGATATTGTCGGCGTAGTGTATCGTCGGCAGGTGCTTGAGGCGCTGGCCGATGACAGGGATGAACTCAAACTGAGCGACATCATGCGCCCGGTGCGGTTCGTGCTTGAAACCATCACGCTGGATGCGCTTTTGGTGAAGTTTCTCGGCAGTCGGCTGCACCTGTGTGTGGTGCTCGACGAGTATGGCGGCGTGGCCGGTGTGGTCACGTTGGAAGACGTGCTTGAGGAAATTCTCGGCAGCGAAATTGTTGACGAGACCGATCAGGTCGTGGATATGCGGGAACTCGCACGCCAGCAGCGTGATGAGCTGACCAATGCCCGTAAAAAGGCTGACACGGAAAAGAAAAAATAGCAGCGCCGGTCCGGCGTTCATAGGGTTAAGTATGGCGAAAAGTTCCAATAAAGCGGTGTATGCCGTGGCTCTCCTGCTCTTTCTGGGCGGCCTCGGGTATCTTGTGTTTTCCGGATTGACCGAAGACAGCGTCTATTTTCTGAACGTTTCCGAAGCGTTGGACATGGATCGTGCCGAGATCAAGCAGGCACGTCTGTTCGGCAAGGTGTCGCCCGCGGGTCTCGTTATTGCCGAGGGCAAGCTTGGAGCGTCTTTTGATCTCATTGACAAGCTGGACGTACAAAAGAAACTGCGTGTCGATTTCAAGGGTGCGCTGCCGGACACCTTCAAGGAAGACGTAGAGGTAATCGTCGAAGGTTCGTTTACGCCTGACGGGCAGGTTTTCAAGGCCAGAACCCTTGTGACCAAGTGTCCGTCCAAATACGAGGAACAGAGCAAGGAAATGGAAGCGGCCGGTAATTAGGCCCGTATTTGCTTTGTAGTTGTTAAAATATCAATGAACATCAGGCCTGTGCGGACGGCTCCGCTTTGGGTCTGGTGTTTTTTTGTCGAAGCGGGATCGCGGCTGGTGAAAATTTGTTCACATGGTTGCGCATGACGATACGGCTGATTTATCGCCATTTGACTTTGATCATGGACGTACAGTCCCGATGTGCGGTATGGCTGTGCATTCCGCAAGCAAAATTCGTTTTGGAGGAGTTTTTATGCACCTGACCGGTTATGTGGGCCTGCTTTTCGCATTGCTCGCTTTTCTTTTTCTCGCAGCGTGGGCCGCAATGGCCGCGTGGAGCGGGAAAGACTCGGCCCTGCCGCTTATTGAACGCGGCCAGCAGATCGCGTCCGGCGGCGTTGTCTTTTCCTCACTTATACTGCTCGTGGCGCTGACCTCACGGGATTATTCCTTTGAATACGTATATGACAACGTGGATAACGCGCTGTCGTTCATATATACGCTCACTGCTTTCTGGGGTGGGCGTGAAGGTTCGCTGCTGTTCTGGGAACTGATCATCGCTCTCTGCGGTGTGATTTTCGTGCAGACGCAGGGATACAAGACCCTCGCTCCGAGGACGCGGCTCTATTTCTGGATGTTCTTCCTGACCATTCAGGGCTTTTTCCTGCTTCTGCTCACAAGCTGGAGCAATCCGTTCATCGAGATCATTCCGGCTCCGCATGATGGTCGCGGCCTGAATCCGCTGCTTCGCAATCCCGGCATGATCTTTCATCCGCCGCTCCTGTTCCTCGGTTTTGCCGGGTATGCCGTTCCGGCTGCCTGTGCCCTTGCCGCATGCATTGCGGGAGAAGAGAAATCATGGATCAAGGTCTGTCGCAACTGGAACATCCTGTCTTGGACATTCCTGACCGCAGGCATCGTACTCGGTGGCTGGTGGTCCTACATGGAACTCGGCTGGGGCGGCTACTGGGCATGGGACCCGGTTGAAAACGCTTCGCTCATTCCGTGGTTTGCAGGAACCGCCGTCATTCACACCTCCATTATCGAGGCGCGGCGCAACGCACTGCAGCGCACCAACGTCTTCATCATGTCCCTGACGTTCCTGCTGTGTGTCTTTTCCACGTACCTGACCCGTTCCGGCGTGATTCAATCCATTCACGGGTTCGGTGAATCCGGTGTGGCGATTCCGCTTTTCTGGGCTCAGATAGGCTGGATTGCCGTCACGCTGATGGTCGTTTTCATGGGCGAGCGGCATACCCATCGTTCCCTGTCCGACCTTGTCAGCCGTCAGGGCATGCTGGTCATCACCGCATGGTTCCTGCTCGCGCTCGGCGCGGTCGTCACCATCGGCACCATGTGGCCGGTCATCAGCCGCATCTGGACCACCGAGTCCATGGGGCTGGATGCGCATTTCTACAACCGTGTCTGCCTTCCGTTCCTGAGCTTGATCGTGCTGGTTTTCGCCTACTGTCCATGGCTCGGATGGAAGGGCGGTGTCCGCAATTCAAAGGGACTGATCGGTGTGAGTGTCGTGCTTGTCGGAAGTCTGATCGCCTTTTACCTCTTCGGCATGACCAAGCCGCTGGCTCTGCTGACCGCTGCTGCGTCGGTGGCTGCCATGGCTTCCATCGTGATGCTGTTCATTTTCTACCCGGCTGTTCGGAAGACTCGCCGGTCATGGGGTGCCTACGGCATTCATCTCGGACTGGTGCTCATGGCGCTTGGTGTGGCCTTTTCCGGCCCGTACAAGATCGAGCAGGAGTTCGTGCTGGCCGAAGGCGAAGTGGCGCATATCGGAGAGTATGACGTCAAGTATGTGAGCATGGCCGAGGACCGCACCAAGGAAATCCGCGCCCGTGCAACCACATTGCTGGAAGTCTCGCGAGACGGTGAACTGCTCGGAATGATGGCTCCTGAAAAACGTATCTACGTGAACTGGGAAAGACAGCAGTTTGCCGAGGTTTCCACTATTTTCAGTCTCGGTGATGAGCTGTATTCCACGCTGCTCGGGTTTACCGAGGGTGACAAGGCGAGTTTCAAGATCAGCATCAACCCGCTGGTCAATTGGATATGGATCGGCGGTACGCTCATGTGCCTGCTGCCTTTGCTCGTGTTGACCCGTACGCGACTTCCTGAGAGGGAAAAATAATGACTGCCGATTCGGGGAAGCCGCTTCTCACTGTGAAGCGTGCCGCCAAGTTCTACGGCAGCAAGCTCGTGTTCAAGGAGATATCCTGCGAGGTCGGGCCGGGGCAGATCATGCTTGTGGCCGGCCCCAACGGCGCGGGCAAATCCACGCTCATGCGGATTATGGCCGGATTGTCCAAGCCGTCTGCCGGGGATGTAAGCCTGAATCTTGAGCCTGAGGACGTTGCCTATCTTGGGCATTCGACGTTCATTTATCCGGGGATGTCCGCGCTTGCCAATCTGAAATTCTGGGGCAGCATGTATGACCTGTCTCCATCCCGTGACGAGTTGATGCAACTGCTGAAACGGGTGGGGCTTGAACGTGCCGCCGAGGAAAAGGCCGGGTCCTTTTCGCGTGGCATGGCCCAGCGTCTCAATCTGGCACGTATCTACCTCGTGGAACCGAAGCTCATTTTTCTTGATGAGCCCGGAACCGGACTTGATCCGAAATCACTTGCGACCCTGCGAAGGGAAATCGTGGGATTTCGTGATCGGGGAACGAGTGTGGTCTGGATCAGTCATCACGTTGCCGAGGACACCGCTCTTGCTGACATCGTGCTCGCCATCGGCGGCCGGAAGGTCGAATATTTCGGGGCGGCATCGGGATATGCACCGGAGGTGGAGGCATGCTGAAGCGCGCAGGAGTCATTGCTTCCAAGGATTTGAAATTGTCCATGTCCGGTGGGCAGGGACTTGTTCAGGCCGTCCTGCTCGGACTGCTTCTGATTTTTCTGTTCAGCCTGTCCAAACCGCTGGGCGGGCAGATTACCGCACAGGCCGCCGGGGCCATCTTCTGGCTTGCGTCGGCATTCGGGCTGGTGCTCGTCTTTAACGACCTGTTTGCCATCGAGGAGGCCAACGGTGCGCGTATCGGCATTTTGTCGTCGCCTGTGCCGGTGCATGCCGTCTGGATCGGCAAGGGCGTTGCCGGACTGAGCCTGCTTCTGGTCTCGCAGCTTGTCTTTCTGCCCGCGACGGTCGCGTTTCTCGGTCAGACCATTTACGGCCCGTGGTGGCTGCTGTGCATCACACTCATCGGTGCGGATATCGGACTGGTGGTCATCGGCGCGCTGCTCGGAGCCTTGTCCCAGGGACAGGCCGCTCGTGAGTCGCTGCTGTCGGTTATCGTTTTTCCGCTTCTGCTGCCGGTGCTTCTGTCGGGCATTACACTGTTCGGCATGTGTTTTTCTCCGGACGGCCCGGATGGCTACAACAGCTGGGTCGGTTTGATTTTCGCATTTGACTGTTTGTTCGCCGGAGCGGGTCTGTTCCTGTTCCCGTTTGTCTACAGTGGAGAAGAGTAGGTCCTTATGAAGGTAAAGATACTGGCTGCAATGGCGGCAGTCGCCCTGTTGGTTCAACAGTATATGATCTGGTTTTATGCACCGGTTGCCCAGTCCGGGCCGGTGCAGAAGATTTTCTACATGCATCTGCCGTGTTCATGGTGGGGGCTGGTGAGCTTCTTCGTGGTTTTCGTGTCGTCCATTCTGTACCTGTTCAGCCGCAAGCCGGTGTATGACCGGGTAGCCGGGGCGGCCGCGGAGATCGGCGTGCTGTTCGCAACACTCGCACTGGTTACCGGTTCGGTCTGGGCCCGTGCCGAGTGGGGGCACTGGTGGCTGTGGGACCCGAAACTGACCACCGCACTCATCATGTGGTATGTGTACGCGGGGTATCTCGTGTTGCGTTCGACGCCCATGGGCCGGGACCGCAAAGCGCTTGTGTGCGCCGTGCTCGGTATTGTGGCGTTTCTCGATGTGCCGCTCGTGTTCTTTGCGGCGAAGCTGTGGGGCAGCGCACATCCCGACGGCCTGGCACGCAAGGGTTCCGGCATGGAAGTGCGGATGTGGCAGACGGTTTTTGCCGGATTGGCCGCTTTCGGTTTCGTGTGGGGAGCCATGCTTCTGACGCGGGCGAAGCAGTTGGCGCAGCAGGCTCGGCTTGAAGCCATGCTCATTTGGGACGAAGAATAGAATCAACGGATTAAAGAGGGATATATCATGTCTGCAACCACGTATCTTTTTATGGCAAACGCGGCAGTCTGGCTCGGTGTGGCCGGATATCTCATTTTCCTGGCTGGCAAGTCCAGCACGTTGGAGAAGCGTGTCCGACAGCTCGAACTTCTGGGGGAAGACAATGACGGCTAAATCCGTGGTTTTCGGTCGCAAGGCGGTGATTCTTGCCGTGGTTATTTCGGTTGCGGCCATGTTCGTGACCAGTTTCATGTACCGCATGGACAACCCGAACCTGTTCGTGAAAGGGCAGCAGCCCAGCAGCATGTCCGGCGAGGGAGCGACTCCTCCGCCCGGTATGGGGCAGGGTGGCGGCATGGCCCGTGTAAAGGAATTCATGGCGCGTGTTGAGGAGAATCCCAACGACGTGAAAGCGCTTGTCAATCTCGGCAACTCGTTTCTCATGATGCGTGCTTGGGACCGGGCTCTGGAACCGCTTGAAAAGGCCAATGAACTGAAGCCGGGGAACACCGACGTGCTCAAGGCGATCGGTATTGCCTATTTCAACAAGGAAGACTTCACCAAGGCATCTGCCTTCTATGAACAGATTCTCAAGATCGATCCGGCTGACACGCTGGCGATGTTCAATCTTGGGGTTATTTACAAGCATTATTTCAAGAAACCGGTTGAAGCCCGAAAATATTTCGAAAAAGTGCTGAAACTGGAAAAGAATGATGCAGAAATGCGAAAGTTGGCGGCTCAAGAACTTGAGAAGTAAAAGATTTTGAAAAAACAAAGGGTTAGTGGAGCGCAGGAAAGAGCGTAACATATTGACAAGATTTGTAAAATAAATACAATGTGTCATTGTGTTGAAAATCCGTGGGGAGACGGAAATTCAACCAAGTGATAATGTCCTGCGTATGTAAGCAGTATGTTGCTGTTGGAACCTTATACGAACTGAGGAGAGGAAGTATGAGAAAACTGCATCTGATCGCACTGTGCATTGCTATGGTAGCAATGTTGGCAGCTTGTGGCGGAGAAATGGAAAAGGCTGAAAAAAAGGATGAGCAGGCTGACGTGGCGACAGGGGAAATCGCTCCGGCCGGTAAATTGGTACTCGGTGTTGCTGGTGCTCATTCCGGCGACCTGGCTTCTTATGGTCTGCCCACTGTCAATGCTGCCAAGCTCGTTGCCGCCAAGGTCAACGCTGCCGGTGGTGTGAACGGCATGCAGGTGGAAGTCGTCGCACAGGACGATCAGTGCAAGCCTGAACTGGCTACCAACGCCGCCACCAAGATGTTGTCCGACGATGTGAAGATCGTTCTCGGTCACATCTGCTCCGGCGCTACCAAGGCCGCGCTGCCTATCTACGCCGAGTCCCAGATTGTTCTTATGTCCCCTTCCGCTACCAACCCGCCGCTGACCCAGTCTGGCGAGTACCCGAACTTCTTCCGCACCATCGCTCCTGATGATGCTCAGGCCGCTCTTGAAGTTGCCTTTGCCAAGGGCCTCGGTCTCAAGAAGATCGCCGTTATCCATGACAAGGGTGACTACGGAAAGGGTTTTGCCTCTTTCTGCAAGCAGTTTGTCGAGAAGGAAGACGGCATGGAAGTCACCTTGTTCGAAGGCGTGACTCCCGGTGCAGTGGATTATTCCGCTGTCGTCCAGAAGATCAAGAGCAGCGGTGCTGACGCTGTCATCTTCGGCGGTTACCACCCCGAAGCTTCCAAGATCGTTTCTGCCATGCGCAAGAAAAACATCGATATCCCGTTCCTGTCTGATGACGGCGTGAAGGACGACACCTTCATCAAGGTCGCAGGCAAATACGCTGAAGGCGTCTACGCCACCGGCCCCATGGATTTCTCCGCCAACGAGATTTACAAGGAAGCCGTTGCCGCTCACAAGAAGGAATTCGGTGCCGATCCCGGTCCGTTCTTCCCGGAAGCATACTCCGCCGCTCTGGCTCTGCTGACGGCTGTCGAGAATGCCGGTTCCACCGATTACGCCAAGGTCACCGAAGCTCTGCGTACCAAGTATGTTGATACCGCAGTCGGCAAGATCAAGTTCGATTCCAAGGGTGACGCCGAGGGCGTTGGCTTTGCAATCTATCAGGTCAGAGACGGCAAGTACGTGGAAGTAAAGTAGGTTTTAACAGATAAAAGCATTGGGCCAGGGGACGGGTTTTTACCTGTCCCCTGGCGTTATTTAATACAGGGACGCAAATGGATTATTTTCTGGAACTGCTTTTCGGCGGATTGACCCGTGGCAGTATTTATGCGCTCATAGCCTTGGGCTACACCATGGTCTACGGTATTATCGAGCTTATCAACTTCGCTCATGGCGAGATCTACATGATCGGCGCGTTTACGGGCCTCATCGTTGCAGGGCTGCTCACCATGCTCGGGTTTCCCGGTGCCTCGATTCTGGCGATTGCGCTTGTCTGTGCCGTCATCTGGGCTGCCGCTTACGGTTACACCATCGAAAAAGTCGCGTATAAGCCGCTTCGCGGTGCCCCGCGTTTGTCGCCGCTTATTTCCGCGATCGGTATGTCTATCTTTCTGCAGAACTACGTCATGCTTTCTCAGACCTCGGACTTTCTGCCGTTCCCCGAACTCATTCCCGAGTTCGACTTCCTGAAGGGCAGCGGGTTTCCCATGAGTTCGCCAGAACTGGTTATCGTTCTGTCAACGGTTGCCGTTTGCATCGGGCTGACGTTGTTCATCAAGTACACCAAACTGGGCAAGGCCATGCGTGCCACTGCGCAGAATCGCAAGATGGCGCTTCTGGTCGGCATCAATGTTGATATGGTCATTTCTGCCACCTTTGTGATCGGCTCCAGTCTGGCAGCCGTCGGCGGTGTGCTTATCGCCTCGCACATTGGGCAGATCAACTACTTCATCGGCTTTATTGCCGGCATCAAGGCGTTTACCGCTGCGGTGCTGGGCGGAATCGGTTCCATACCCGGAGCCATGCTCGGCGCACTTGTTCTCGGACTGACCGAGGCGTTTGCCACGGGTTACGTTTCCTCGGACTACGAGGACGTGTTCGCATTCTGCCTGCTGGTGCTCATTCTGATCTTCCGGCCTGCGGGTATCATGGGCAAGGAAAAGATTCAGAAGGTGTAAATTGAGATTTTACGACGGCTTCGGTCGTCTGTTCACGCAAGGAATATATAGTGAGTAATGCAATAAAATCACCGGACCAAATGAGCTTTGTGGAGTTCTTCCTGAGTGCTGGGTGCGACAGTGTCGCCCATGCGTTCAAGAAGTCCTTTCTCGCGGCGATCTGGTTCGTTTTTCTTACTTTCCCGATCATGGTGATCCGGGTCAATACCATTGAGAATACCGTGGCGTGGCATTGGGAGAGAATGGCCTACGTCGCGATTTCCATTTTCTTTGGTTCCTTTGTCTGGCGTTGGCTGCTGGCACGCAAGGAACTGAAAAAGGACGAGACCAGAGAGGAAAGCAAGGTCGAATCCCTGCTGACCCGGATTCAGTCCAACACCATTCTCAAGCTGGTGGCTGTCGGCGTGATCCTTCTGGCTGCGCTTGCCTTCCCCAAGGTGTTCAATCTGTATCAGACCAACATCATGATTTCCTGTCTGGTCTACATCGTGCTCGGCCTCGGTCTCAATATCGTTGTCGGTCTGGCCGGTCTGCTGGACCTCGGATACGTGGCCTTCTACGCCGTAGGCGCTTATGCCTATGCCCTGTGCAACATGCACTGGGACATCGGTTTCTGGTACATGCTGCCCATCGGCGCGGTACTCGGGGCCATCTGCGGTATCATTCTCGGTTTTCCCGTTCTCAGACTGCGCGGCGACTACCTTGCCATCGTCACCCTCGGGTTCGGTGAGATCATCCGCCTCGTACTTGAAAACTGGGGCGAAGTGACCATGGGACCTTCCGGTATATCCGGCATCGACCGTCCTGCATTGTTTGGAATGAAAATGGGCGTGATCGCCTCAACCCAATACATGTATTACATCATGATCGGATTGGTTATCTTCACCATCTTCTGCGTCAATCGATTGCAGAATTCCCGTATCGGGCGTGCTTGGCTCGCCCTGCGTGAGGATGAGATAGCCTGTCAGGCCATGGGCATCGACAAGATGAAAACCAAGCTCATGGCATTCTCGCTCGGTGCGACATGGGCGGGTATGGCCGGTGTCGTGTTTGCGGCCAAGACCACATTCATCAACCCCGCTTCCTTCACCTTCTGGGAGTCGGCCATCATTCTGTCCGTTGTCGTCATCGGCGGCATGGGCTCGATCCGGGGTGTCATCGCGGGTGCCATCATCCTGATTCTGGTACCCGAATATCTGCGTGATTTTGCTGAATTCAGGATGCTCCTGTTCGGTGCCATCATGGTGCTGGTCATGGTCTTCCGCCCGCAGGGGCTTATCAGCGCCAAGCGCAAGATCTACAAGTACGAAGCAGCAAATACGGCAGGCGGTGCCAATGAATAATCCAGTTCTCAACGTTAATTCCGTGAGCAAGGACTTCGGCGGCATTCGTGCCCTTGATGAAGTCGATCTCATGGTTGGCGACAAGGAAATCGTGGCACTTATCGGACCCAACGGTGCGGGCAAGACCACGTTCTTCAACTGCATCACGGGCATTTACAGCCCGACCAGCGGCAGTGTGCTCATCGATCCTGAAGCCAAGGGTAAAACCCTGCGTATCAATGGCCGCAAGCCGAACATCGTTACCGAGCTCGGCATGGCGCGCACCTTTCAGAATATCCGGCTGTTTCCGTCCATGACCGCCCTTGAGAACGTCATGATCGGCACGCATTGCCGGACCAAGTCTTCTATCTGGGGTGCCGTTTCACGCAACAAGGCCACTCGCGACGAGGAACAGGCCGTCATCGGCAAGAGCTATGAACTGCTCAAGCTTGTCGGACTGGAAGAGTACGTCAACGAACTGGCTTCCAACATTCCTTACGGAAAACAGCGTCGGCTTGAAATTGCCCGTGCTTTGGCCACCGACCCGTTCCTGCTGCTTCTGGATGAACCTGCCGCAGGCATGAATCCTCAAGAAACACTGGAGCTTGAGAAGCTTATTGTTGACATTCGCGACCGGTTTGACATCTCCATTATGCTTATTGAACACGATATGAAAATGGTCATGTCCATGTCCGATCGCATTTATGTGCTTGACTATGGGCGCATGATAGCCGATGGAACGCCGCAGGAGATCGCCGAGAACCCGGCCGTGATCAAGGCCTATCTCGGGGAGGATGACGATGCCTAGAATTCTCGAACTTGAAAATGTCAACAGCTTCTATGGAAATATCCAGGCGCTGTATGATGTCAGCCTGCATATCGACCATGGTGAGATCATTACCCTGATCGGAGCCAACGGCGCGGGTAAGTCCACGACGCTCATGACTGTGTGCGGTGTGGTGCAGGCCCGGACCGGTTCCGTTACCTATCAGGATCTGGATATCACCAAGGAACTGCCAAACAGGATCGTATCGCAGGGCATCTGTCAGGTCCCGGAGGGGCGTCTCATCTTTCCGGAACTCACGGTTCAGGAAAACCTGGACATGGGTGCGTTCATGAGGAAAGACAAGGACGGCATCAAGCGGGACATGGAATATTGTTTTGACCTGTTCCCGATTCTGGCCGAACGCCGCAGGCAACCGGGCGGAAACCTGTCCGGCGGTGAGCAGCAGATGCTCGCCATTGGCCGGGCACTCATGGCCCGTCCCAAACTCCTGCTCCTTGACGAGCCATCCATGGGGCTTGCCCCGCTCGTCGTGAAGCAGATCTTCGAGATTATCGAGAAGGTCAACAAGGAGAGCGGCACCACCATCTTCCTTGTGGAGCAAAACGCGAACCTCGCGCTCAAGATAGGGCACCGAGGGTACGTCATGGAAAACGGGAGGATAGTGCTCTCGGATTCCTGCGACAAGCTCCTTGCGGATGAGCAGGTGAAAAAGGCCTACCTGGGTCTGTAAAAATGGAAGTAAACAAGGCCGGACGTCAAGTTCGGCCTTGCTACATATACGCATCAACACGCTCTGGAGGTTAGATATGAGCAAAATATTAGAGAAGGCCCTGACCTTTGACGACGTCCTGCTTCTGCCGGGCTACTCCAACGTCCTGCCTGACGCAGTGGACGTGTCCACATACCTGACTCCGGAAATCAAGTTGAACATTCCGCTGGTCTCCGCAGCCATGGACACCGTCACTGAATCCCGTATGGCCATTTCCATGGCCCGTCACGGTGGTGCAGGTGTCATTCACAAGAACATGTCTGTGCGCGAACAGGCGCGAGAGATTGATCGAGTCAAGAAGTCGGAATCCGGTATGATTTCCGACCCCATCACCGTCCATCCGGACGATGATCTCGGCAAGGTACTCGGCATCATGGCTGAATACCGCATTTCCGGTCTGCCGGTAGTGAAAGGCGACCACCTCGTCGGCATCATCACAAACCGCGACATTCGTTTCGTGAAAGATGAAAACGTGCTCGTTTCCGAGCTGATGACCACCCGCGATCTCGTCACCGTACCCGAGGGTATCAACAACGACGAGGCAAAGCGCAAACTGCATCAGCATCGCATCGAGAAACTGCTTGTGGTCGACAAGGACAATCGTCTGAAAGGTCTCATCACCATCAAGGACATCAACAAGCACAAGAAGTACCCCAACGCAGTAAAGGACTCCAAGGGTCGTCTGCTCGTCGGTGCCGCTATCGGTATCGGTGCGGAGTGCCTGAGCCGTTCCGAACAGCTGCTTCACGCAGGGGCCGACTTCCTTGTTCTCGATTCCGCTCACGGACATTCCGAAAACATTTTGAAGTCCGCACGTGATTTGCGTGCCGCTTTCCCCGATGTCCAGCTCGTCGGCGGCAACATTGCCACTTACGAGGGAGCCAAGGCTCTTATTGAAGCGGGTGTGGATACCGTCAAGGTCGGCATCGGTCCCGGTTCCATCTGCACCACTCGCGTGGTTGCCGGTGTCGGTGTGCCCCAGATTACCGCTGTTATGGAAGCCAACCGCGCTGCCCGTGAAGCTGACAAGTGCATCATCGCTGACGGCGGCATCAAGTACTCCGGCGACGTGGTCAAGGCCCTCGCCGTGGGTGCCAACGCCTGCATGATGGGTTCGGTCCTCGCCGGTACCGACGAGAGCCCGGGTGAAACCATTTTGTACCAAGGCCGTACCTACAAGCAGTACCGCGGCATGGGTTCCATCGACGCCATGAAGAAGGGCAGCTCCGATCGTTACTTCCAGGAGAAATCCAAGAAGCTCGTTCCGGAAGGTATCGTTGGCCGTGTTCCGTATCGCGGCGAAGTCGGCGACTCCCTGTATCAGTTCATCGGCGGCCTGCGTTCCGGCATGGGCTACACCGGTTCTGCGAACCTTGATGAACTTTACGAGAAGTCCCATCTGTGCCAGATCTCCCCGGCCGGTCTCAGGGAGTCCCATGTTCACGATGTTACCATCACCAAGCAGTCTCCGAACTATCGCGGCGACGGCTAAGAGAAATCAGGACTTGAAGCCGCCTTTGGCGGAATTGACGGGTGATTTCGCCTCCGGCGGCTTAAGGCCGAGGGCCTTAAGAATCCCGACTCGCCTTCGGCGAAAGTTGTTTAAATAAAAAGTAAGTAGTATCGCGTTCGCATAATTCCGCGAAGCGTATCAAAAAGTTCTGGAGGGTGTCGGGAACCTCTTTCAAGAGGTTCCTGACCCGCCGGAGGCCCCTTCTTCCGGCAGGGCGGAGGCAATCTTAGAACTTTTCATTTTTCCCTTTGTGAATTAGAGAGGAACACATGCACGACAATAGAGTACTTATTCTGGATTTCGGCAGCCAGTTTACCCAGCTTATTGCGCGCCGTGTGCGCGAGGCGGGTATCTATTCCGAGATTCACCCCTGTAATGTGGACCCCGAGCGGGTCAAGGCCTTCAAGCCGTCGGCACTCATTTTGTCCGGCGGTCCCTCCAGTGTCCTTGAGGGCGGTTGCCCGGACCTGAACATGGAATACATGGAAATGGGCATCCCCGTGCTCGGCATCTGCTACGGTATGCAGTTGCTGTCGCACAATCTGGGCGGCCGTGTCGTTTCCTCGACGGACCGTGAATACGGGCGCGCACAGTTCACTGCGTTGAACGACTGTGTCCTGTTTGACGGTATCGAGGACAAGGACGACCTGACCGTGTGGATGTCTCATGGTGACCGCGTGGAAGCTATTCCCGAAGGTTTCCTTCCCATGGGCAAAACGGATTCCATCGAATTCGCGGCCATGGGCAATGTTGAGAAGAAAATTTACGCTTTGCAGTTCCACCCGGAAGTGGCGCACACCGAGGGTGGCGATACCATTATCCAGAACTTCCTGTTCAAGGTGGCCGGACTTGAGGCTACATGGTCCATGGCAGGTTTCGTTGAGACCGCCATCGAAGACCTCAAGAAGCAGGTCGGCGACGACAAGGTTGTTCTCGGTCTGTCCGGCGGCATCGATTCCACCGTGGCCGCAGTCATGCTGCATAGGGCCATCGGCAAGAATCTGCACTGCATTTTCGTTGATAACGGACTGCTGCGAATGGGCGAGAAGGAAGAGGTCATCGGTTTCCTTGCCGAGCACTTCGACCTGAACGTGAAGTTCGTGGACGCTGCGCAGGAATTCCTCGACGACCTCAAGGGCGTTGACGATCCCGAAAAGAAGCGCAAGCTTATCGGTTACAAATTCATTGAGGTGTTCGACCGCGAGGCCAAGGCCATCGACGGCGTGAAATTCCTCGGTCAGGGTACCCTGTACCCGGACGTGATCGAGTCCGAATCCTTCAAGGGCCCCTCTGCGGTTATCAAATCGCACCATAATGTCGGCGGCCTGCCTGAGAAAATGAACCTCAAACTGGTTGAACCACTTCGCGAACTGTTCAAGGATGAAGTGCGTCGCGCCGCGTATGAGCTGGGCCTGCCCGAGCACATCATCTGGCGTCAGCCGTTCCCCGGCCCGGGCCTGTCCATCCGCATTATCGGCGAAGTGACCGAGGAACGTTTGGAGATTCTGCGACTGGCAGACAAGATCGTTCAGAACGAAATGGTTGCCTCAGACTGGTATCGTAAGGTATGGCAAGGCTTTGCCGTGCTGCTTCCGCTCAAGACCGTAGGTGTCATGGGGGATGATCGTACTTACGAGAACGTCATCGCCCTGCGCGTGGTCGATTCGCTTGATGCCATGACCGCTGACTGGTCGCGTCTGCCGAGCGAACTGCTTGCCCGGATGTCCAACCGGATCATCAATGAGGTCAAGGGCGTCAACCGTGTGGTTCTGGATATTTCGTCCAAGCCGCCGAGCACAATTGAATGGGAATAACGATTTAACTGTCGCTGAGTAGGTATCATATGTTTGGAATTGGCGGACCTGAGCTGCTTATCATCTGTGTTGTGGCGCTTGTCGTCATTGGCCCGAAGAAACTGCCTGAAATGCTGCGCTCCCTTGGTAAGGGAGTGGCGGAATTCAAGCGTGTCGGCAATGACGTGAAGAGCACTCTTGATGACGAGGTCAACAAGGCCGAGTCTGAAGCCCGTAAGCGGGAAGTGGACGAGGAACTGGCCCGCCGCAAGGCGGAGAAAGCCAAACTTGAGGCTGAGACTGCCAAGGCCGAGGCTGAGACTGCCAAGGCGGAGCTGGAAAAGGCACAGGTTGAGAACGCTGCCGACAAGGCCGAGAATAAAGCCTAGGTGCCCGCATGAGTTCCGACAAAGATGATGTAAAGGAAATCCCGAACGGGGAAACTGCGAATGAGCAGGATTCTTCGGACGATCCGTCTCTTGAAGACGAGGGAATGCCTGTCGCCTCGGAAGAGGAGCTTGCCGAAGCCGAAGGGAAACTTGAGGCTGAAGCAGATGATTCCGATGGCTCCGAGCTGGAAGCTTCTGATTCCGCGGATTCCGACGATACCGACGAAAGCGAAGATACTGATCTTGAAGACGGCGAAGGCGCCCAGATGTCATTGCTTGACCATCTGGGCGAACTTCGTGTCCGTCTGACCCGGGCGTTTATCGCCATAGCCGTCGGCATGGTGGCCTGTTACGGTTTTGCCGACAAGATGTTCGACATCCTCATGGAACCCATGATCAAGGTGTTCCAGAAGAAGATGGCCGAAAACCCGGTTTTGCCGCAGGCTTTCTACAATGACCTGCGGACCTTGCTCACGGACATGATGGGTGAGCACGGCCTGACTCAGGGAGCCGCCAAGGTTGATCTGTTCATCACGACACTTCAGACTGCGCTGATGCAGGTGGCACAGGAAGGTCACTTCCAGTACACCTATCCGGCAGAAGCGTTTTTCTCACATATCAAAATATCCATTGTGGCCGGGTTGTTTCTTGTCAGCCCGTACGTTTTTGCCCAGATTTGGGGATTCATCGCGCCGGGACTTTATTCCCATGAGCGTAAATGGATGATTCCCATGGCCATGATTTCGGCCATCTTCTTCACTTCGGGAGCATTGTTCGGTTATTTCGTCGTGTTTCCGTTTGGTTTCGAATTTTTTGCCAGCTTCTCCACCGGCGGGATTCAATTTACGCCGAAGCTCAATGAATATCTGAGTTTCTGCCTGAAACTGCTGTTCGCCTTCGGGTTCGTGTTTGAGCTGCCATTATTTATATTCTTCCTTGCGCGCATGGGCATGGTTTCGTCTACTGGCCTTCGCAAGAAGCGCAAGTACGCCATTCTTATCGGGTTTGTGTTGGCTGCCGTGCTGACTCCGCCTGATCCGTTCACGCAGTGCCTCATGGCCGGACCGCTTATCATCCTGTACGAGCTTGGAATCTGGGTGGCTTATTTCTTCGGAAAGAAGGAAAAACGGCACCTGAAGAAGCAGGCTGAGGCGGAAGCCGCAGCGCAGGCCGAGATGGATGCCGCAGCGGCGGAAGCTGAAGAAGGCGATGAATCGACCTCTGAAGAAGCATCTGGCGATGCACCGCAAGAGCCTGACGAAGAATCAGCAAAAGCATAACAGATAAATCGGGCGCGGCCTGCCGAAAAAGGCGGGCCGCGCCCGGTTCACTTTTCTAGAGAATTACTATACAGTCGCGCACATAGTGATAATGCGTCCATTCGTGACGCTGGTAGCAAAGGAGAGCGTCATGGCACGCCAAGCCACGGTGGAACGCACCACCAACGAGACAGACATCAGGCTTTCCCTGACTCTTGAAGGAGACGGGAAGGTGAACGTCAATACCGGCATCGGTTTTGCGGATCACATGCTCACGCTCTGCGCCTTTTGGGGCGGGTTCGATCTGGATCTGACCTGCAAGGGCGATCTGGAAATTGATTCACATCACACTCTTGAGGATATCGGACTGTGCCTCGGGCAGGCTTTGTCCGAAGCCCTTGGTGACAAGAAGGGAATTGTCCGTGTCGCCTCCGCCAAAGTCCCCATGGACGAAGCACTGGCAGAAGTCGTCGTGGATATCTCGGGCCGTCCGTACATCGTGTATAACGATGAACTGCTGCCTGACCTCATCGCTGGCGACGAAAAAGATGTCTGGCGCGAATTCCTGAAGTCTTTTGCTTTCAAGGCAGGCATGAACCTGCACGTCAAGTACGAATACGGTCTCAACGGTCATCACCTTCTGGAAGCCGCTTTCAAGGCCATGGGCATCGCGCTCGGTCAGGCTGTTCGGGTCGGCAGAAAGGGTGTGTCCAGCACCAAGGGGAGTCTTGATTGATGCAACGTAAAATTTCCATCATCCTGTTGTCTGTCGCCTGCCTTTCATTGTTGCTCGCAGGTTGCGGACCCAAGAGCCGTACGGCTGCCATCCCCCGTCCTGAGGGTAAGCTCGCTGTGGCCGGGTTTACCAATCCGATCTATAACTGGCAGATTCTCGCCGGTTACCTTGAGGAAGAGGGCAACCCCGTTCCCGACGGCACCCTGGAAGCGCTTGATTCCGTTCTCATCGACACCTTGCAGAAGCATCAGGTGTTCGATTATATCACCCCCCTTGCGCTCAAGCAGTGTGAGGATGTGGTTGTTTTTGAAGAGGAAGGCCTGCCCAAGGTCTCGGCATGGAAATACTGGCTCGGCGTTGCCAAGTGCGCGCAGGCCGATCTGCTGCTCGTGCCGCAGATTACCCACTGGCGTGAACGTGTCGGCAGCACTTCCGGTGTGACGACGCCTGCGTCCATTGCCATGGATATGTACCTTATCGACGTGAAAAATGAACGTCTCACCCGTGTCCGTTATGAGGAAACACAGGTGTCGCTGTCTGAAAATCTGTTCACCGCCAAGAAGTTCGCTTCCCGTGGTGGCCAATGGGTGACTGCGACACGGCTTGCCTCTGACGGTATCGCAGAAAAACTTACGGAACTCGGATTATGATTCTTTTTCCCGCTGTAGACATCAAGAACGGTGAATGTGTCCGCCTTGCACAGGGCAAGGAAGATCAGGTCACCGTATTCGCGTCCGATCCCGTGGCGCAGGCCCGGTACTGGGCTGAACTCGGTTCCCGCTATCTGCATGTCGTCGATCTCGACGGCGCATTTTCCGGGATGCCCAAGAATTTTGAACTGATCAAGAACATCTGTTCTGCTATTGATATTCCGGTTCAGCTAGGCGGCGGTATTCGTGATATCGCCACTGCCGAGAAGTATGTGGAAGCCGGTGTGCATCGCCTGATTATCGGCACCATGGCACTGGAAGATCCGGATATGTTCTCCGAGCTGTGCAAGGCTCTGCCCGGTCGCATCGGCGTCTCGCTGGATGCTGTTGACGGCAAGCTCAAGACCAAGGGCTGGGTGGAAGATGCCGGTCTGACCATTGATGATGTCCTGCCTCGTCTTGAAAAAGACGGCATCCGTTTCATTGTCTACACAGACATCTCCCGAGACGGCATGCAGACCGGCGTGAACGTGAAAGGTCTGGAAGCCCTGTGCGCCAAGACCTCCATCCCGGTCATTGCGGCGGGCGGCGTGCATACGCTGGACGACATCAAGAACCTGTATCCTCTTTCGAAAAAGGGACTTGAGGGTGCCATCTCCGGTCGGGCCATCTATGTCGGCACGCTGGAAGTCAAGGAAGCAAACGCCTGGATCGACGCTCAATAGTTCTATCTGAAACAAATTTAAATCCCCGACACTCAGCGAGTGCCGGGGATTTTTTGTTGCTGTTTTGAAAAGGATATATTTTGTTGTCCACCCATTCTCGCGAAGCGACCTAAAAAGTTTAGGAAAGGAGAGGGGATGGGGTCTGGGGAAGGCTCTTACGCATCCGTTTTGTACAGATGTACGTCGGTCTGCGGGTAGGGGATGGAGATGCCTTCCTGATCGAATACGATCTTTACCTTTTCCGTGATGGCGTAATAGACGCCCCAGTAATCCTCTGTCTTGCACCACGGGCGTACTGCGAAGTTGACGGATGAATCGGCCAGCTCGAGAACCTCGACGAGCGGTGCCGGTTCGGCCAGAACTCGCGGGTCTTCAGTGACTATTTTCTTGAGAAGTTCTTTTGCCTTGAGCAGGTCGTCATCATATCCGATGCCCATGACCAGATCGACGCGGCGTGTGTCGTTGGCCGTGATGTTGATGATCGTGCCGGACAGGACCGACGAGTTGGGTACGATGATGGACCTGTTGTCTGGCGTGGTCAGAATAGTGTTGAAAATGTTGATCGCCGTGACTGTGCCGGATTCTCCCGCTGCCTTGATGAAATCGCCTTTCTTGAAAAATCCGAGCATGATGAGCATAACGCCCGCTGCAAAGTTCGACAGCGAATCCTTGAGCGCGAGGCCGACAGCGAGACCCGCAGCACCGAGTACGGCGAGGAAAGACGTAATGTTCAGTCCGGCTTGACCAAGGGCCATGATGATGACGGCTGCCAGTAGTGCGTAGTAAATGATATTTCGTAGGAACGTGCGGAGTGTCTCATCAATATTGCTTTTACGCATGACCGTACGCGTAAGCTCGGCAAGCTTTTTGGCGATCATCCTACCGATGACGAATATGAAGAGTGCGATAAGTAAGTTCAGCCCGTGAATGGAAACAAAAGTGATTCCCTGTTCAATCAGCTGCTGGACGGTTTCCGGGTCGAGAAAATTGGTCATTGATCCTCCTGAAAGTGGCTTTGTGTTCAATTTGGTGAAAGTAATTGATATCACAAAGGTCGAAAAGGAGGAACCGGGTGAGGGTATATCGTCAGGTGATTATTCGCCGCCCCATTTTTTCGTTTCTTCGACCCTGATATATTTCTGGAAAGTATAATAGAATCCCGCCAAGGCATTGTAGAAACCGGCCTTGCCGTCGAGAAATCCGAGTTTCAGCAGATAGAGTTTGATGAAGCGCATCTTCGCATGCAGCAGGCCGCGCACCAGACCGCCTTTGCGGCCTTTTTCCCGCAGCGATTTCGCGCCTTCTTCAGCATAGTAATTGATCTTCTCCATATGCTGCTCAAACGATTCGTACGGGTAATGGAGAATGTCCCCCTCCAGTTTCAGCGTCTCGCCGCGAGGGGTGAAATGATAGTGTGCGCCGCTTGCCGTGACTTCCATCTTGCCCAGTCGGAATACCCGGAAAAGATAGTCCGGGTACCACCCTGAATGTTTCATGAATCGATTGAAATAGAACGAGCTTCTCGGCGTATAATACCCGGCGACATGTTCCTTCTTTGACAGTTTTGAAATGATATTATTCCGCAGCTCGTCTGTAAGGAATTCATCCTGATCGAGCGAAACCACCCATGTCGTCGATATCTCCGAAAGAGCCAGCTTGAACTGTTTCACCGGACCCGGCCACGGGTTAACAATCACCCGCGCACCGCATTTCTCTGCGATCTCCCGCGTGCGGTCCGATGATTCGGAATCCACCACCAGCAGTTCGTCACAGAAATCAAGCGACTTGAGGCATTTCTCAAGCAGCCGCTCACCATTATATGTCAGGACCAGGCCAGTCACAGTCTCTTTCATGCTTTCCCCCTTTCAGGCACGCGCAGTGTAACGGGTTCCGGTGAATGGGTCTACGGAATTGTTGCGGCTGGCTGAGTGGGCGGGGAGGTGGGGGAGAGGATGCGGGATGCCCTCGCCGGGCGGGCGTCTCCGACGGCTTAAGGACCTTTCGAGAAAGGTCCTTAAGAATCCCCAAAGCCTTTTGGTGCGCCTTCGGCGGGTGCGTTGTGTGTGAGGGAGGTGTGTGGGGCCGGGAAACTGCGTTCCGAAGAAATCGCGCCGGACAGTTGGGGGAAATTGAAAAACAACTGACCGGCGCGATTTCTTCGGAACAGTGCCCACGCCGCGTGTGCCGGTGTTGCGGGGGCGAAGGGGCGGAGATGGCGGCGTGTTGGGGGGGGCTGATTGATAGGCACTTGACCATGTCATTTGTGTCGGAACCAATCCTTGATCCTGCTCTCCAGTTGGAGAACCAGCAGCACCCAAGTGTCGGGGGCGATGTCTTTGATGAAATCCAGCAAGGCGGGAAGAAAAAAATCCATGAGGCAACTCCTTTGGTTTTCGCCATTAAAAGTAACGTCATGGACACTCTTTTGTTGGACACTTTTGAGGGGTCGTCAAATCCCTGTAAATTGGCGGTTTTTTTGGGGGCAACATCAATAAATAGCAACTGAGTATTCAAAATCAGTGGGTGAAAAAAAGAAAGGTGTGATGACGACATATGCCGTCACCACGAGGGGTAGGAATTACTTCCGACGAATTCATTTAATGATTCGTCAGATGAGCCAACCTATTTTGATTGTCCAATAGATGATTTGAAATCATTCCATAATGGCGACCTCCTTTTGTGGTTAAATATTAATAAATATCCTCAGTTGATAATTAAATTATACTTAAAAAAGACCAATCGTTAATCAGTGAATTCAAAAAAGATATCTATCAGTAGTTTGTTGATATCCCTCCCCGCGCATCAGCGCGGCACCAAAAAGTTACGGGGAGAGGGATGGGGGGATGGAGTCCAGAGGA
>Ga0209475_10000947_pt1 | contig 43171 bp, 33 predicted proteins | sample tdDd471_FD_187128 | JGI IMG/M metagenome (GOLD analysis project Ga0209475, IMG submission 187128) | Marine sediment microbial communities from the Atlantic coast under amendment with organic carbon and nitrate - tdDd47.1 (SPAdes)... | ecosystem: Environmental > Aquatic > Marine > Coastal >... | reverse complement strand
GTAGTGGCAAATCACCACCAGACATATTCATACAAGGGGTTCTTTTTTCCAATAAGTAAAAAATTATTGATTTTTACACAAAATCAATAGGGATTACTATGTCTATAATTTATTTAGGACGCTATTGATCATAAATTTGAAATATTTATTAGACTAAATAGTCGCAAAATAAAATGTAAAGCTATAAATAAATTTTGGTGAAAATATGACGAAGCTATTGATATGTCTTTTGTTTACTCCTTTTTTGTTAATTTCTCTGGAATTAACAGATAAGATTGAATTGAGTGATGGTCTGCATTTCAGTGATGTAAATCGGAAAGATTCGACTATATTAGTGCAGGATGAATTGGGAAATATTAGCATTTATGATATGAATACTTTTGATTTGATAAGCACATTCCCTGCGAAAAAATATGATAATATATTTCATTTTGAAGAATTGGGTAAGGTTTATGGTTATGTGAAGAACACATCGCCGGGGTATAGTTTTGTAGATATTATGGATTATTCGACTGGAGAAAAGTTGGATTCAATCATAATACAAGACTTAATTTTTGAAAGAAACAATATTAGTGGGTCATGGATGGAATCCACTGGAGAATTGATAATGAATAACATTAATGACTCAATATTTATTGCATATATAAGGGATTATCATGTGTTCTTTGAGAAGCCAGCTAAAAGATTATATACTCAAATTTTAGATCCTGATTTGAATTCTTTAGAAAATGAAGAAATAAATTCATTTGATTATGGAGAATCAATTGAGAAAGGAGAACTTTATGAATATAAATATTATAATTTTACGTTAGTCTGGAATAAATATTTCGCCATATTAAACCCCTTTATTGATGATTTTGGTCAGAAAAATATATCTATATATGATTTTTATGGAAATTTATTAGATGAACATAATTTGCCTAGTGATTTTAATTTTAATTCAAATAGTTATTTAATAAATAATTTAGAAGAAAATTTAGCAATATTAAATACTAATGAGCATAACACTATAATTTATAATTTTAAAGACAAAACATCAATTAAATATAATATAAATAGATTATCTGATTTTAATAAAAATGATAGTGTATTTTATAATTCAAGTCATGATTATGATTTGAAGGTTCATACTATTCATTTTAGGAAACCGAGTGGTGAAATATTTTATGAATTTAAACTTGATTATTATATATCAAAAATTATTTTTAATGCTATAGATAATACTTTGATTACCTTTAGCAAACAAAAAATTGAGAAGTGGGGAGACCTGCCAAATACTGTTGAAGAATATGTAAATAATTATGAGGAGATTGTGGCTGTTCCAAATCCATTTGATGAATCAACAAAGCTCGAATTTGAAAGTCAGAAAGTTGGAGCTGCGGAGCTTGTGATTAGTGATTTGAATGGTAGGAATATCGAAAAAAGGACTGTTGGTATTAAAAAAGGTATGAATAGTATTAATATTAATTCGCAGGAAATGGGATTAAGCAATGGGGTTTACTTTGTAGAAATAAAAGGGTCTGGTTTGAATTTAGGGAGTAGGATTATTTTGAAGTGATTTTCGTAGATTATAGAACTATTAATAATGTGTAATCTTAAATCTTCATTGGAAATAATAAATATTAGTAGTGAAGGTAAAGTATTCATAGCAGATGAAATTGCAGGAAAATTGTAGGAAAATTCGTCAGACCACATTGTGTGGTCTGACGAATGAAGAATGCCTTAAGAAAAAATGTAACTTATCAAAAACTTAAGTGTCAATTACTTAATCGGATAGCAAACATAAATAATAATTTCAAGGAATTAGTATGAAAAATTATAAACTTTATATAGTAAATATAGCATTAGTGTTTTCTCTTTTGCTTATTTTGAATTCATGTAAAGATGAGGATATAAATAGTGGGGGTGATGACCCAACGGATATTATGGCTAATTGCGAAGTTCTCAAAGATGGTATGATGCAAAATCATTGGGATACGAGAGATACTCCACACCCTATTTTGTGGAATGAAATAAATAGAATCAGCCAAGACTTACAAGTTCCAACCAATGTAAATGACGTATGGGAGCCAGAAGCTACAAAGGACAAATATGAATTGCTTTTAGATAGGATTAGAAAATGTGAAGATTTGGGTGTAGAAAGTGTATGTTTTGCTTGTGATAAATTTGACAAACAGTTATCTGTTTTCAGGGTAACGGCTAATGCATATACTGCAAATAATGACCGTGAAGTTGTAATCAAATATGTAACAATGAAAACTGATATTACTGGAAATCCTATCCATGTAGTAGATATATCGTATCATAACCCTACAGAGAAGAAAGAAGATGATAATAAGGAAATTAAAGCGAATTGTGAGCTTATATCAAAATTATTATTAGAGAACAGAAATCCGAATTTCCCGAATAAATCAATTGGAGTATTAAAAGAGGAGATTAACCGCCTTGCTTCTGATTTGCCAACTACTGACATCAGGTCTATTGATAAATACTTCCACGAAAAAAGTTATGGGGTATTGCTTGATAGATTAAGAGAATGCGGTTCGTTTTTAGTAGAAGATTTTTGTTATGCTTGTGATAAATTCGAAGGTTGGAATTCGGTATTTAGATTGTCAATCAAAAGTGGTTCTAACATCGCTTATCCTGCATTATTTTTCACAGTTCAAACTGGTAATCAAAACGACAATATTAGAGTGGTTAATATAACTTATCACAACCCTTTGAATGACAATGACACAGGAGAGCAAAAAGCAAATTGTGAGGCAATCTCTACTGTATTGTCTGAAATTATAGATATGTCTTATCCTCCTGCTTATCAGATTGCTATAAATAACTTAGCACTAGACTTACGCCCTCTTCCAACTCATAATGACCCTATTGGTCATCATAAAAACTTAGAATTATTAGTTGCTCGGATAAATAAATGCGAGAATTTAGAGGCTAAAATTAATTGTTATGCTTGCTTAAAATCTTTGCCAATGCAGTCGGTAATTACTATATCCGGCTTAAATGCTGAAGGCGAAAAAGCGTGGGCAGAAGTTAGAATCGTAACTTCGAAAGAAGATGTATTGAAAGTAGCGGGGTTAGGAAACACTTCATATACAAAAAAAGATGAAGACCCAGACAAGGACCCTGATGACAAGGGATTGTCTGAAAATGAATGTGCTTCGATAGTGAAAACAGCGATGTATGATGTGATGAACATGGCACCGAATAATGTGCCAATGATGATAGAAGTTTTAAATAAATATCTTTCCGACTTAAAACCGATGCGTTCAAATACGGATAATTTAGGGCATGAACATAATTTAAAAATATTTGTAGAAAGACTGAATTCTTGTAATACTATTAGTGCAGAAATCAATTGTTATGCGTGTATGGAGTCATATCCGCCACAATCTTCTGTTTCTATGAAAATTGCTACTTCTGATAATTCAATGCCTATACTTGCAAAAGTTAATATTAGTACAAATCCAAATGATGTGATGACTGTGGTTTCTGTTTCTTATGAGAAGTAAGAGATAATCAATAAAATTTTCGCAATGTCCCGACCCAAAAAAAGCCACTCAGTTATTAGCTAAGTGGCTTTTTTAGTTTTCAATTTTAAGATGAAATATTGAGTTTATTTTAATTGAAATTACTCTGGTTTCATCTGTGGGAAGAACAATACATCTCGAATGGAGGTTTGACCGGTAAGTAGCATAACTACTCTGTCTATTCCGATACCTAAGCCTGCTGCAGGAGGCATACCTACTTCTAAGGCATTTAAGAAATCTTCGTCTAATACCATTGCTTCATCGTCTCCTTGAGCTTTATTTTTTGCTTGCTCAACGAGTCTAGCGCGTTGGTCTCTTGGGTCATTGAGCTCAGAGAATGAATTTGCAATTTCTGCACCGTTGATGAATAATTCAAATCTTTCAACTAAGCCTTCTTTTTCTCTATGAGATTTTGCTAATGGTGACATTTCTAATGGGTAATCGATTACGAAAGTAGGTTGTATTAATTTTGGCTCTACTTTTTCGCCGAATATTTCATCTAATATTTTCATCGCGGAAAAACTTTCATCTATTTCTATGTGTAAGTCTTTTGCTATTTGGACTAATTCTTCTTTTGACTTGCCGAATAGGTTTAACCCAGTTTCTTCTTCAATAAGTTCAAACCATGGTTTTCTTGCAAATTTTGATTCTAAGTCGATTTCCACATCGCCAATATTTAGTTTCAGATGACCATTAGCTTTCATAGATAAGGTACGCATCAAATCTTCGGTCATATCCATACACCAGTTATAGTCTTTATAAGCTACATAAATTTCCATCATTGTAAATTCTGGATTATGAGTTCTGTCCATGCCTTCGTTACGGAAGTTTTTACTAATTTCGTAAACGCCTTCGAATCCGCCGACTAATAGTCTTTTTAGATATAACTCTAATGCTATACGCATATACATATCAACATCTAAAGTGTTATGGTGAGTAGTAAATGGGCGAGCAGATGCTCCACCATAGAGTGGTTGAAGAATTGGGGTTTCAACTTCCATCCAACCGTTTTCATCAAAATAATTTCGCATTGCGGAAATTATTTTAGAGCGTTTGATGAATACTTCTCTTACTTGAGGATTAACTACCAAATCAATATAACGTTTTCGGTAGCGTAATTCTTTATCTTTAAAAGCATCGTGGATGATTTTATTTCCGTCTTCGTCTGTTTCTTCTTTGGCAATTGGTAGTGGTTTCAATGATTTGCAAAGTAATTCAAATTCGATGGCTCTGATAGTAGTTTCGCCCGTTTTAGTAGAAAATACTTCTCCTCGCACACCAATAATATCGCCTATGTCATATAATTTTAATTGATCATAAGTATCGGGAGTAATTTTTTTGCTTAAATATACTTGTATTTTACCGGTTATATCAACAATATGGAAAAATGAAGCCTTGCCCATTCTTCTGATGCTCATAATTCTGCCTGCAACAGCAACGTTTTGAAAGTCCGCACTAGATTCCTCGTTGAAATTTTTTAAAATTTCGTCAGCATGGTGAGTTTGGTCAAATGAATAAGGAAAAGCGTTGATACCTTCCTTTTCTAAAAGTTCTAATTCCTCGATACGTCTTAGTTCGAGTTCATTTTTTGAATGGTCTGACATGTTAAAAACATCATTTGTTATAAAATAATTACTAAGAGGTGCAAAATTACTAAATAATTTTCGTATATTGCCGTTTAAATACATATACTATAAGTAAATTATAATTTTTTCCATAAACAAAACAGGAAATTCTTGAAATCAGTTTATTTTGCTCCATTTAGAGGGCAAAGAGGCAAAAGAGAGCCCGAAAGAAAACATAAAATTAATCGAGAGATTAGAGGCGATGAATTTAGAGTTATTGCTCCAGACGGGGAAATGCTCGGTGTACTATCCAGAAAAACAGCTTTGAAAAAGGCTGAACTTCTTGAGTTGGACTTAATAGAGATTGCTCCAAAGGCAAAGCCACCCGTTGTTAAAATCATGGATTACGGGAAATATAGCTATGAACAGGCTAAAAAAGAAAAAATTCAAAGAAAAAATCAATCTAAACAACAGTTAAAAGAAATTAGATTTAAGTGGCGTACTGACACGCATGATTTTAATTTCAAGACCAAGCATGCTAAGGAATTCCTTGAAGGCGGAAACAAGGTTAAGGGTTCTGTTATGTTTAGAGGTAGAGAAATAACTCACCGTGAAATAGGTGCGGAATTGCTGAAAAAATTCGTTGCAGAATTGGAAGAGTATGGCAAATTAGATTCGCCGATTAAGATGGAAGGTAGAAACCTTACTGTTATCATTTCCCCGCTTAATACTAAGAAATAGTATTTTTGTATTGAATAAAAAATTAAATCTAACACCTGATATAGTTTATTATTAGGTGTTTTTTTTATATGTATTTAGTTTTTATGATTTTTCTTAGTAGCTCGAGCAGCAATGCTCTATATTTTGTATAAGAAAATAAAAAAAAGCACTTATGTAGTCTTAAGTGCTTTTGATTAATAGTTTATAAATCATTATTTATTAGAATGTAGAGCAACTTTATTTCCTTCGGTGTCGGCTATATGTGCTATAAATCCCCATTCACCTATTGAAGTTTTGGGCATAAGTACTTTTCCGCCCAAAGACTCTACTTTAGCTATTTGATTATCAACGTCTTCGCATTGAAAATAAACAACCGAACCACTCATTGAAGGTTGGTTATATTCTGATTTGACTAACGCACCAGTAGTGAATTCACCGCCTTGTACCATTGGGAATGTTGCCATCTCGGAGCCAGGCATTTGCATATCTTCTAATTTATGTCCTAATAAGTCTCCGTAAAATTTCTTAGCTCTTCCTAAGTCTGTTACTGGTATTTCGAACCAGTTTACAGGATTTCTATTTTCGCTCATCGTATTTCCTTTTATTTATGTATGAAAAATAATTATGATGCAAATTATTAATTTATTATGTTTGTTAAAATGTCATTATTGACATTTTAACAAGTTAATTATGCCATAATTACTTCAAGATTAATACTTATGAAAACAATCAATATTGCAATACTCAATTATAAACATGCTATTCTAACTAGTGTGGTTGGTCCTTATGAAATTCTACTAAAATCAAATCAGTTCTTAGCTCAATGTGGAATTGAAGACAAGACAATAAATGTTCAAATTCTTTCTAACAATGTTGAATTTTTTAATTCCCCAATAATTTTAAGCAAGGATAGAAAGCAAGAAATTTACGATTTGATTTTAATTCCTGCTTTTGATATTTCATATTGGGAAGAAGTTTCTAAAAATGAAGATGAAGTAATGAGGTGGGTGAAATGGCAATATGAACAGGGTGCAGAAGTAGGTTCTTTTTGTTTGGGTGCATTTTTACTTGCTAAAACTGGTTTATTAGATAGGCAATATGCAACTACTCATTGGCTTGGTGCAGACATGTTTCGTAAGCTTTATCCTAATGTGAATTTAATTGATTCAAAAATAATCACAGATTACAAGGGTATCTATACAAGTGGTGGGGCATATTCTTTTACAACGTTTATGATTTATCTCCTCGAGAAATATTTTGGCAAAGACTTGGCAATTTTGGCTTCGAAAGTATTCCTAATAAATACTCATGATATGAAACAGGATAGTTTTGCAATATTTAATCTACAGAAAAACCATAATGAGAAGTCTATACTTCAAGTGCAGGAAATGATAGAAGAAAAGTTTACTGAATATATATCAGTAGAGCAGATGGCAAATTTTGCGAATATGAGTTTGAGGACTTTTATTAGGAAATTTAAAAAATCTACAGGGCTAACACCTTTGGCATATCTACAAAGAGTGAGAATAGAAAATGCTAAGAAGCTATTAGAGTCAAGTCAATTAGGAATAGAGCAGATAACGTTTGATGTTGGATATTCTGATTTTTCTGCATTTAGGAAGGTATTTAAAAAAAATGTTGGTATGAATCCATCACATTATAAGAAATTATATGGGTTTAATACGAATCCGGAGTTGATTTATACTAAGGTAAAACTCTAATTTATTCTAATTAACAAAACCTTAACACTAATTTTTTTAAATAATATAACCCATTGTAATTATTAGAGCTTTGGTGTTATATATAATTTAACCAAACATTAACACATAGTTTATAACAACTTAACTTAATAATAACAATTTTGTAACAATTAAAATTGTACAATTAAAATATTATTTAACGTTGATTATGAATAATACATTAAAAATCGTGATACTTTTATCATTCTTGAGCATAGCTGTTTTAAATGCCAAGGATAATGATACTGAATCAAAGTTTGCAAAATTAAGCGGCCGTGTAATAAACCAAAATAATGGTGAGCCATTAATAGGAGCAAGAGTTTTCCTAAAAGGAACAAAAAAAGGAGCCATTTCAAAGAAAGATGGTTCATTTGAAATAAAAAATGTAGTTCCTAGTACTTATGAAGTTTTATTTTCTTATATAGGATTTTCAAAAAAAGTATTAAATATAGAATTGAACTATGGAGAAAATAAAGAATTAAAAGTAGAATTAGAATCTAAAGATTTAAAATTATCTGATGTGGTAGTAACAGCCAAAGCAATAAATGAATCTAAGTCCGCACTATTAAATAAACGAAAAAAGGAAGTTGCTTTTTCGAATTCAATAGGTGCAGAGGATATTAAGAAAACTGGTTCAAGTTCAGCAGCTGATGCTATGAAAAAAATTACAGGTGCAACAATTACCGGAGGTAAATATGTACAAATCAGAGGCTTGGGTGAAAGATACGCATCGACATCACTTAATGGCACATCATTACCAAGTTCTGACCCAGATAAAAAGTCAGTAAACCTAGATTTGTTTTCTTCAAATATGATAGAAAATATCACTACTATTAAGACTGCAACTCCGGATCAACCGGGAAATTTTACAGGCGGAGTGGTAAATATTAAAACAAAGTCATTCCCAGACAAGTTTTTAGCAAATGTTTCCTATTCAACAGAATATAATACTAATGTAAAAGGTGGAGAGATATTAAGTATTTCGGGTGTAAATGACAAGTTTTTTGGTTCATCTGACAAACCAAAGGAGCCTAGTTTATTAAATAATCAACTACTTCCTTCAAAAACAGATGCATTTATGGACATAAATTCAGCGAATACATTAGATGAGTTTACAAAATCATTTAATAATAATATGCTTCCAACTTTTATTCCGACAACAATGAATAAGAAAATTAACTTTACAATTGGAGATAACTACAGTATAGATGAAAGTCCAATTGGTTTCACATTAAATATAAATTACAATAATAAATCTACATCATTTGATGATGGAATAATTGCAAGGTATAATTTAACAGGAAATATAGAGACTTCTGAAAAACTTGATACTATGAAGAATTTATCTGAAATAAGAGGTAAAACATCAATAAACTATGGAGTAATGGGTAACCTATCATTTATTCCAACTGCGAATCATGAAATTAGCTTTAATTATATTAATAGTGTTTCTCAAGAAGCAATTGCTTCAGAACAGAGTGGTTTTTCAGATGCAATTAGCGAAGAATCAATTTTTCAAAGAAAAACTATGGAATTTTCTGATAGAAATATAAATACATATCAATTAAATGGTAAACACACTTTTAATAAATTATACAAATCTGAATTAGACTGGAATTTGAGTATGAATAACAGTATTCAAGATAATCCAGATATACGTGAATTTAACAGTCATTATTCTTTAAATTCTGATGAGAATCCGGTTTACAGATTTAGTTCTAATTATACGAGACCTTCAAGATATTTTCGTAAAATGAATGAAGATTTAAACATTGCAACATTAAATTTTACTTTTCCTCTAAAGGAATTATTAAGTATTAATTCTAATATCAAAACTGGATTATTTTTATCTGATAGAGATAGAGAATTTTCCCAAAGGATTTATAGATACGATATGGTGCAATCATATTTTCAAGGAGATGCAAGAGATTTGTTCTCTGAGGAAAATTTAGGTATAAATGAAGAAAAGTCTAATGAATATTTTAATGCGTTTAATAATATAATCGAAGAAGATGATGTAAGTACAGACGCAAACGGTAATAAAATAAATAAGAATGACTATTACGGTTCTGAAGGCATATATGCTTTTTACGGAATGGTTGATTGGAGCATCAATAAAGATTTGAGAATAATTACTGGTGCTAGATTAGAATATACTGATATGCGAGCAATCACTTTAGATACTACAAAAGCAGATGGCAGCATAAATAAGAAGGATTTTCTACCTTCTTTAAATGTAATTTATATGTTGAATAAGGATATGAAAATAAAAGCTGCATTCTCAAGGACATTAGCAAGACCACTATTAAGAGAATTCGCTGGTTTTTCTTCTTATAATTTCAAGACACACCGTATTGAAATTGGAAATCCTGAATTAAAAAGAACTTTAGTATCAAATTATGATTTAAGATGGGAATGGTTTACAAACCCAGGCGAAATAATTTCTATTTCTAGTTTTTATAAGGATTTTATAAATCCAATTAACTCTGTAATTATAGACCCAAATGGACAGGTACAGTTTAATAATGTTGATAGTGGTATCTTATTTGGAGTTGAATTTGAATATGTAGTTAATTTAGAAAATCTGTTATCATATTTAGAAAACTTTTCTTTATCAACAAATTTAACTTGGATTTATTCAGAGGCAACAATAGCTGAGGAAGAGTTTAATAGAATTAAAGCACTTAATATCGATGCATCTGATAAAAGGAATATGATGGGTCAAGCTCCTTACATTATTAATTTCGATATATCATATTTTAATAATGAAACAAATACAAGTTTGAATACTAATTTTAATGTTTCTGGGAAAAGGCTATCAGTTGTAGGTTTTAATGGTACACCAGATATATATCAGTCTCCGAAACCCGAACTTAACTTCATTGCTTCACAATTATTATTTGACAAAATCAAACTCAGTCTATCAGTTAAAAATATTCTCAACTCGAAATTTACTGAAACTATCAATTTTAAAAATACAGATTATATTTATAGTCAGTATTCTGAAGGAAGCTCTATTTCATTAGGGATTTCTTATAATTTTAATTAAAAAATATTTTTTTTCATAAAAATAAAGGTAAAAAATAATGTCATTAAGACTATTTCTTACAATCTTTTTTCTCGGCTTCTTAATAATTAATAACACAAACGCCGAAGAAATACAAGTAACAAATAATGTTATAAATGGTCAAGTAGAGAACTGGACAAAAGATAACACATATATACTAAACGGAATCATTTTCGTTGAAGCAGGTGGAACTCTAAATATAGCTGAAGGTACAGTTATCAAGGGGAATGCAGGACAAGGTGAAAACGCTTCTGCTTTGGTTATAGCAAGGGGTGGTAAAATTAATGCGATTGGTACTAAAAGTGAACCGATAATATTTACTTCAATTGCTGATGATGTTAATAATCCTAATGATTTACCTCTTGACCAATCTGGATTATGGGGCGGTGTTATCATATTAGGTAACGCTCGTATTAATACAACGGAAGGTGAGGGACAAATCGAAGGTATTCCTGCAACTGAAATCAATGGGAAATATGGCGGTAATGATGATGCAGATAATTCTGGTATTTTTTCTTATGTTTCTATTAGACATGGCGGGACTGATATTGGCGAAGGTAATGAAATAAATGGATTGACCTTAGGAGCGGTTGGCTCTGGTACTCAAATACACCATGTTGAAGTCTATTCAAATAATGACGATGGGTTTGAGTTCTTCGGTGGTACTGTTAATACTAAATATTTGGTTGCTGCTTTGTGTAAAGATGATGCCTTTGATTATGATGAAGGTTTCAGAGGAAAAGGACAGTTTTGGTTCTCTATTCAGTCTTCTACTGATGGCGACAGAGCAGGTGAACATGATGGTGGCACTTCTCCAGAAGACGGAACTCCTTTTGCAATTCCAACTTTTTCAAATCTCACTTATATTGGAAGTGGTGTTAATTCTAATAATGTTGATAATATGACATTTAAAATTAGAGATAACGCTGGTGGTAAATTCTATAACTCTGTTTTTACTGAGTTTACTGGATACGCTCTTGACATTGAAGATGTAGATGGTGTAGAAGTTGATTCTAAACAAAGATTAGAAACAAACGATTTAGAATTTTCTAATAATGTGTGGTTCGGTTATGGAAATGGGGCAAGTTTTGATGACATAGCAAAACAAGATTATGGTGCTGCACATTTGAAGTTAAGCAATGTAATTACAGACCCTGAATTAATGAGCATAGGAAGAACTAATGATAACAGTTTAGACCCAACTCCTAAAAAAGATAGTCCTCTTTGGACTGAAAGCAAAAAAGAACTTAACGATGAATGGTTTGATAATGTTAATTTCATCGGTGCGTTTGGAACTGATAACTGGTTGATGGATTGGACTTTCCTTTCTGAAGCTGATTTTTTAGCTGCTCCAAGTTCAGTTACTGAAAGATTGTTAGATGATAATATGATGGTTGTCAGACCAAGTTTAGCTGATAATTATACATACATAAATTATACCCTTGAAAATAGTTCAAATATAAATATTAATTTATTTGGAATTGATGGCAAATTATTAATGAATGTATTTAATTCGTACTCTACTTTAGGTAGTCATTCAATTAAAGTAGATTTATCAAATATAGGTACTGGATTGTATTTTATAAGATTAAACACCGAATATGGTTTTACTATAAAGAAATTAATAGTAAAATAGAAATAGTGCTTCATAAGGCATAATCAACGGGTGCTACTCAAGTCATTTTAGATTGGGTAGCATTTTTTTTATTCTTTTAAGAAATTATTAATTGCTTGGGTAGTTATATGGGAATGCGGTTTTAAAATCTCTGCCGTTTTGTCTGTAAAATGGTGACTAATTAGATGAGAAGTTTTTAACAATGGTCATAATGGCAGCTAAAATATTTATTATTTGTTATTTTTTTTATAAATTGGAGTAAAATTAGTTCTTGGCTTAGTATTTGTGTTTGTTCATAGATAAAAAAGCATAGAAATAATATGGCAATAAAATCGTCATATAATCAAGTAGCATATAAAATAATGGAAAAAGAAGATGGATGGAAATTTTTCAAGCAGAGTAAACGACGTTATAAGGCTTAGCCGAGAGGAAGCCCTGAGGTTAGGGCATGATTATATCGGGTCGGAACACTTACTTCTCGGGATTATTAGAGATGGAGAAGGAATAGCAATCAAAATATTAAAAAATTTAGATGTAGATTTATATAAGCTTAAGAAGGGAATAGAGGATACTGTTCGTTCTTCGAGTTCTACTTTGACTATTGGAAATATTCCATTAACAAAGCAAGCTGAAAAAGTTTTAAAAATTATATATTTAGAAGCAAAGCTATACAAAGCAGAAAAGATTGGCACTGAGCATTTACTTCTTTCATTATTAAGAGAAGAAGAAAATATTGCTGCTCAAATTTTATTGCAATTTTCTATTGATTATGAAGCAATCAGAAGAGAATTAGATAAAATTTTGAATGGTGATGATGACGGAGTTACCAAATCACCTGTTGTATCTAAATCAAAATCGAAAGAAAAAGTAAAAACGCCAGTTTTAGATAATTTCGGAAGAGATTTGACAAAAATGGCAATGGAAGATAAATTAGACCCAGTTATTGGGCGACAGAAAGAAATCGAAAGGGTTTCGCAAATACTATCGAGAAGAAAGAAGAATAATCCTGTACTTATTGGAGAGCCCGGCGTTGGTAAGACTGCAATAGTAGAGGGATTGGCCCTTAGGATAATTAATAAGAAAGTCTCTCGTGCCTTGTATGACAAGAGGATTATAAGCTTAGATGTTGCATCATTAGTAGCTGGTACGAAATATCGCGGTCAGTTTGAAGAAAGAATGAAAGCGATTTTAGGTGAATTAGAAAAAGCTTCTGATGTTATTTTATTTATTGATGAAATTCATACGATAGTTGGTGCTGGCGGAGCATCTGGCTCTTTAGACGCATCTAATATATTTAAGCCTGCGTTAGCGAGGGGCGATATACAATGTATTGGTGCCACTACTTTAGATGAGTATAGAACAAATATTGAGAAAGATGGAGCGTTGGATAGAAGATTTCAGAAAGTGTTAGTTGAGGCTCCTAGTTTTGATGAGACTTTGGAAATATTAAATAATATCAAAGAAACTTACGAGAAGCATCACAATGTTGCATATACAGAAGAAGCGATTACAACGGCAGTTAGATTTGCAGAGCGATATATCACTGATAGGCAGTTCCCTGACAAAGCTATTGACGTTTTAGATGAAGCTGGCTCTAAAGTTCATTTGGCAAACATTACTGTTCCTCAAGAGATTGTGGATTTGGAAACTGAAATTACAGATATTAAAGAAGAAAAGAACTTAGTAGTAAAGCAGCAAAATTTTGAAGAAGCCGCTAGACTAAGAGATTTAGAAAAAAGAAAAATACAAGAATTAGAAGACGCTAAAATCAACTGGGAAATACAAGCGAATGAGCGTGTATATCCAGTAAGCGAAGAAGATATTTCGGATGTGGTTGCAATGATTACTGGTATTCCAGTCAATAAAATTGCACAATCGGAATCTGAAAAACTATTAAATTTGCCTCTTGAATTACAGAAACAGGTAATAGGTCAGGACAAAGCTATTGAGCATTTGGCGAAAGCAATTAGACGTGCGAGAGCTGGACTAAAAGACCCTTCAAGACCAATCGGTTCGTTTATGTTCCTGGGACCAACGGGAGTTGGTAAAACTGAACTTGCTAAATCATTAGCTCGTACGATGTTTGACAGCGAAGATGCACTCATCAGGATTGATATGAGTGAGTATATGGAAAAATTCTCTGTTTCTCGTTTTGTTGGGGCTCCTCCCGGTTATGTTGGCTACGAAGAAGGTGGTCAGTTAACTGAAAGAGTTAGGCGTAAACCATATTCGATTATACTTTTAGATGAAATAGAAAAAGCACACCAAGACGTGTTTAATATGTTACTTCAAGTATTTGATGATGGGGTATTGACTGACGGAATGGGCAGAAAGGTAGATTTCAAAAATACTGTTATAATAATGACTTCAAACGTTGGTACGAAGGATTTAAAAGCTGGCGGTAAGATTGGTTTTAGTTTAAACAAACCAGATGAAGACTATGACCACTTAAAAGAAACTATAGAAGAATCAGTTAAGAATTTATTTAGTCCTGAGTTTATTAATAGAATTGATGATTTTATAATCTTTAGAAAACTCAAAAAAGAGCATATCAAGAAAATTATTGATATACAATTAAATGAATTGACAGAGAGAATGAAAATAAATAAAATGACATTTGAATTAAGTAATGCAGCGAAAGATTTCTTAGTAGAAAAGGGATTTGATGAGAAATATGGTGCAAGACCGTTAAAACGTTCTATTCAGAAATATATAGAAGATGATTTAGCCGAGGAGTTGCTAAAAGGTAATATTACTCCTGGCTCTAAGATTAAGGCTGACTTAAATAAGAAAAAAGATAAACTTAAATTTACTTTTTCTGGTGGCGAAAGAGTCATCGATGAAAAGAAAATGGATAAACCGATTATTACCAAATCTGATTTGAAAAAAGAAGATGACCGACCACATACTATTGAGCAGTCTGACTCTTCTGATAATTCTGATTTGACAAATGATTTGAATGAGAACTAATATTTATTAGAATAATAGTAAATACCAAAAACCTACTTATATATTTAAGTGGGTTTTTTTATTATTAAAATTATATTTTTAAAAAATAAAATTGATACTTGATATTCTATATCTTTTCAATTAAATTGCTTATTCAATTAATTTGTATAATAATTAATTACTTAATTTCTTAATAATCCTCCTCCGAATAATGAAAAATTTACTTCTTTTACTTACAATAGTTTTCTCACTTTATTCCTGTGATACAGAGCAAATAATAATTACTAATTCATTGACAAAAGTCCATTTTCTTGATGAAAATAACGGTTGGGTAATTGGTAATCATGGAATGATGTATGAAACAAAGAATAGTGGAATTTCTTGGAATAAAATTGAATTAAATACAGATGTAGAACTTTCTGATTTATATTTTACTGACAAGAATATAGGGTATTTGATAGGTGAACGTGGTTTACTCGTAAAGACTACTAATGGTGGGAGTTCTTTTGAAAGGTATGAAGCTCTTGGTAGCTCTAATTTTTTACGTGATATAAGTTTTTTAAATAGTGATAAGGGTCTAATTACAGGTACAAATGGTAGTATTTATTTGACTGAAGATGCTGGTCAAACATGGGAGGATAAGTCATTTTTTATAGGGCAAACATTAATAGAGGAAGACATAAGAGCAGGTGCTATAAGAAATGAGAATGAGATTTGGTTGGTCTCTAATTATAGCTCTACAGTTTATGATTCGCTTGGTAAGGCTTTTGCAACTACATTTATTATGTTATACAAATCAATGGACGGTGGTGATAGTTGGCAAGAAATGATTGAAAGAAATGATTTGACTCATAATAGTTCTTTGGCATTTGATATGAAAATTAATGGAGATTATCTTTACGTTGCTTCAGATTACCAAATAATACGTATAAATTTAGAAACGTCATTGAATACAATTGATATGTTTGTTTATGACGTATATTACGATATTAATAGAAGAAATTTTGAGAGATCAATGAGCTTTAAAGGACTGGCTTTTAAGAATGATGAGGTATGGGCAGCAGGTTCTTATGGTACTAATAAGTCCGCTGTTTACAATACGTTGGACAATGGGGTAAGTTGGAATTTGCAATTTATTACTGAGAAGGATTCTATTGATGCTGAAGCTGGGATTCCATCTAAGAATGAATTTATGTATATTAGAGATATAGAGTATGTAAATGGGTTGAACTCAAGATTTATAGCGGTTGGCGGAAAGGGGTATAAGATACTCACTTCTTTTGATGGCGAAAACTGGGAATCAATGATATTAGATTAAGATTTAAGATTAGCGTATTGAAGACTTTATTAGCGAGTCAATAAATTAGATTTTAAATAAAAAAAAGCAATGCCGATTAAATAAAGAGGTAAAAAATACGACATTGCTAGGGCTATATATGAAAGTGTACTCGCCTATTATAACGGACACTTATTTTAAAGGTTTCAAAAAAAATATTTTTTTTTATAATTTTAGAAATTAATTACTAATAATGTTCAATAATCGCAATTAATGTTCTCTATAATAACTTAAATTCGAAACTTGGTGAACCTGGATTTCCATCGCTATTAACATAACCTACAAATCTTAATTTGTAAAAATAGCCTGAATTAGACTGAACTATGTAGATAAATTCTGGAATTACAGTATATTTTCTTTCGTCCAAATTAAAGAATTTCCATTCGTAACCAATAGCATTTCTATTGCTTTTAAGTTCTAAACTATCAAGGACACTTAAATCAACTGATTGGAAATCATCATTTAAAATCCAGTTTGCTTTCGTGTTATAATCATTTATCAAAACTCCTACGACTCCATACCAAGTTGGCACACCTTCGTCTGTATAAACGATTTCAGTATATTTGGTAAAAAGTATATCCCAATCATTTTTGTTAGGTTCTAAGTCATGTATATAATTTTCTTCATCTAAACTAATAAAAGTATGGTTTTTATCTAAATCTATATCTTCTATAGTAACTACGGCAGAGTCAATTCTTTTTTTGAAATGTTTATATTCGATACTTACTTTTCCATCTATAGGGTCTTTAAAACGGATTAATGCGTAGCCCAAATCATCAGCGACATCATTTGCTCCTATGTGGATTGCATAGACATCATTTTTAGATTTGATTTGTCCGTCTTCTTCGTACCACCATTTTCCAATAGCAGTTGAATCGATATTTCCATTTGGAATATCATAAGACCATTCATTGTCAGTTAATACTTTAAGTTCTGACTTGGAAACATCGTCAAAATTTACTTGACCATAATTCTTACATCTCATAAAATTAGCGTAATTTAATCTGAAGTAATATGTTTGCTCTGCTTCGGCATCTTCATTGTGTATTAAAGCTAAATCCCAAACTGAGAAATTATTAGATTTTACTACTTTATTATCTTTTAGACTAAAGTATAATTGGTTTGTATATTTTCCTCCCAATTCTAAGCTATTAATTATTACATCTCCCCTATCAAAAGGTTTAACCGGGTCTTCATCTGGGATACAAGATGAGAAAAAGAAAATTGAAATGAATAAAAGTGGTAATTTATATGATATTTTCATTTTTATAGCTTGACATTTATATTAAAAAATAATGTTCTTCCTGTTGCAATGCTAATTCCACTATTAGAGTCTCCGCCCGAATGTGCTCCAGAGTTTTTTACAGAAGATTCTACATCGATAATATTAAGTAGATTTTTTATACCAAGAGTAGTATTAAACATACCTTCATTCCAAATTGTATAAACACTAAGGTCTAATATATGGTAATGGTGCATAGTATATTGATTTAGTTCCGAATCAAATTGATATTTCTCGCCAGTAAACTTATAAAATAAATTAAATTTTGTATCTAGCTCTTTTATTGAATAATCAAAATTAAAACTAAAATCATTGGAGAAATTATATCTTTGCTGACTGGGTTCTTCGTATAATCTATTAAGTGTTCCGAGTAATGAATAAGAAAAATTAAACAGTAAATTTTCTCTGATGTATTTGTATGAGAGAGCTCCACCTACTGTCTCGTATCTGCCAATATTTTTATTTTTATATGGACCGCTATCGGAAGTTGTTAATTTCGTTAGTTCTATCTTGTCTTTGATAACATTAAAAAATGACTTAGCTTCGAAGTAAAAATAATTTTTTCCAACTGAAGCATCATATTTTAATGATAGATTATAGCTATCTGATTGTTCTGCTTTTAGGGAATCATTGCCGTAAATCTTATGATTAGAATCTACGAATAAGAAATATAGTTCTTTCAATGATGGGGAACGAAACCCACGTCCGTAGGATACTCTCATAACAAGATTATCTTCTATGTCGTATTTAACGTTTAAAGCAGGTAGTATGGGAGCATCATATTTAGTATTATAAATATATCTCAGGCTTGGTTGTAGAATTAAGCCATCGAAAGGTAGGTATTTGGCAGAAGAGAATATTGCATAATCATTTATATTATCATCATTGCCGGCTATTCGTCGTCCACTCGAATAATCAAAATTAAAATCTAAACCTACCATCATATTGAAACTTTTATGTTCTGGTTTGTAATAATAATTAGACTGAAAAAGGTATGAAGTAAAAACAGTTGTGTCTTGGTCTCCTTCTCCTTTTGTTAATTGCCTATCCAATGTAGTCAAATCAGTAAAAAATCTATTTTTATTCCGTTTATAATATGAATATGACAATACCATATCATAATGATTATCATCTGTGAAATAATTTTCTAAATTCATAGAGTTTACGCTTCTAAAAGTTCTATACTCATCGTCAAAGGCAGTTTCGTTATAAGGTTCTTCGGGTGTTCCTCTGTTTAAGATAAATTCGTCAAATATGTTAGACTTTAGTTTGACCATATAGTCACTTGTTGAATGCTGGAATGAAGCTCCGCCAAAGTATTGTAATTTTGGGTCCCATTGATGATTTCTATTAACAATCCCTTTTTCAGCATTTCCAAAGCCCTGGAATATATTTCTACCAAACAGTACTCCAAATTTGCTTTTTCCTTGAGTCATATCAGCAGATATATCTGCGTTATATCTTCCTACTGTTTCATATTTAAAGTTAGAGCTAAGCTGAAATTTATCTGTGCCGCCTTTTTTACTTATCAAATTTATTACTCCGCCAAGAGCGTTTGAACCATAACGAGCAGACATTGGTCCTTCAACTATTTCTATTCTTTCTATATTATTTAAGTTGATTTGACTTATATCAATATTTCCGTCTAACCTACCAATTACTGGGATTCCATCAACTAAAATTTTAACATTTTGTCCTGAGATACCATTGACTGACATTCCGGCACCGAGTATATTATCTTGACTAATTTCTATATTTGTCTCAGTATTTAGTAGCTCTTGTAAATTACTTGCGCCTTTAGATATAATTTTTTCTTGATTTATAATTTTAACTGGGAAAACAGAATTTTTTACAGTGCCATTGCCTAATGCACCTGTTACTATTATTTCATCGGTAATAATCTTTTTCTCTGTGAGTTTAATTAGTGTTGGGGTAGTCAAATCGAGGGTATCATATAACCTTTCGAAACTAACTTTTGTAGCACTTACTAAAGCTTTTTTATAATTAGGTACTTTGGCTATGCCTCTGCTATCGGTCCTTTCGTAAACCAGGGTATCTTTTAAACAATCAAGGCATTTTATGTGAATGTGTACATTATCTAAGCCTTCATTTGTCTCAGAGTTTATAATTTTTAACTCTACAAACTTATTCGAATAAGCAATATTGTTAAAACTAATTAAAATTAATAAATAGAATATTGGGAGTATATATTTCATTTTTTTACTTCTATTCTTGTTTTCAGGAAAAGAGCAATATACCTTTATGTCTTTTTTTGCTGAAAATCAAATGAAATTATTTTTTAAAGGATAAATTGAATTAAGATAGAGCAACGAATAATCTAAAAATAAATCCCCTCTTTTTGATTAAAGAGAGGATTTATTGTAATTGTTATTCTACTATTAATTTCTTACTTACTACTTTGCCGTTTACTTGCAAATTAACTAAATACATACCAGACATTAGATTTAGATTATCAATATTTAAAGCTCTAAGGCCTATGATATTGTTTAATGTTTGGCTATATACTTTGTTTCCTAATAATCCGTTTATAGAAATCTCAATATTGTTTATATTTTCTTCTGAATTAATAATCAAATTGATTGCTGAACCATTGCTAATTACATTAGGATTAATAGCAAAATCTAAGATTTTTAAACCAGCTTCATCATAAACAGAATTAGCTTCAGTTTCTCCTAATTCAAATTTTACAGTACCAGTAGATGAGCCACCAAATTCGGTGAAATACAATCTATAATATCTATTAGTTACCGAATCAATTTTTTTAGCAATGAAATATACCCAATCTTCTTCCAATTCGTATTGGAATGTAGTCATATTAAAAGATTTCCAATCTGCACCAATTACTCCTAAATCTGAAGAATAATTACCTTTATCCAAAGTTTTTGCTTCGGCTGCTTCTCTATCAACTCCAGTTAATTTTTCAACTTGGAGAGTAGTGTTATTTCTAACACCTGTTAGAGAAAAAGGAACCATTTTTTCACCGTCATCAATCATACCAGTATATTTACCAATAACAAAGTCCCAGTCGGTCATTGCAGGTTCTAAATCAACTGCAGCACCGTCACTGAAATTAAAGTAAGCATATCTTTTTCCCACAAATTCGGAATTTGTAACAGTATATTCAGTTTCATTAGTTCCATCTAAGTCCGAAATTGCAAAAGTGTATGCTCCACCAAACAATTTCTTTACAAAAAATTGTTTGAAAGTAAGGTCGTCAATTTTTATTACAAAAATGGTCTTGCCTGTTACTGAATGATTGCTCATATTATACATTCCCCAACCAAAATCACCGAATTCGGTTTCGAAACCATCTAAATCCATATTAAATGCTCCGATGTTCCAAGAAACATTGGAGTTATAGTAAGAATCCCACTCCGAGGACATTACTGTTGTATCAACAGGCAATCCCCAGCTATCTTCGTCTGCGTCAGGAACTACCCATGCTTGCATGCCTTTACTTGTGTTTAGCATAATGCCACCGTTACCATCAACTTGGAATGCGACATCCCAACCCTTGTTAGGGCTAGAACCTACAGAACCAATATCGAGATTAAACCAGATATCATTTTCATATCCGGCGCCTAGTTCGACTGTTTTTTCGTCTGCTTTTGTTGCAATAAAACCAAAAATGATTAGTGCAATAATTGTGTATATGTTTTTCATTTCTTTTAACTCTTATAAAATAATCAATAAAATAATTGGCAATGTAAAGCCGAAGGAGATAAGCCATTTGCCTCTCCCTTTTATTCCTTTTTTTCCTTTCATCATAAAAATTCCCGAGATTGAAATTAATATCAGACAAATAGCAAATACATCAGCTATAATTGTCCAAAATATATTTGGGTTTCTGTGCATCATATTTATATGATAAAGCACAAACCTTCTGGAAATTTTCTCAAACTCACCTTTGTTCTCGTCTAAATTATAAAGTATGGAGCCTCGTTTCAAATAGATTTTTAGTTTGCTTTCGCTTGGGAAATCGTAAAGCATAAAGTTTTTTTTCTCGCCTATTTCTTCTAACTTGGCAAAGATTAACTCATCATTAATTTTTGATTTATCAGTGGGCAAATTAAACTTTACTTCTTCTTTTTCTACTACAAAGTCTGGGTTCCAATCGTTCATGTGATTTATTGCCAAACCAGAAACAGAATAAATAATAATCAGAGCAAAAAATATATTACCCAAATCTCTATGGAGATTTCTATTTAGTTTGCGGTAATTTCTTTTTTTCTTGCTATAAAAATCTTTAATGTAACCCATTGACTGCCTCATCAATTGTTTTTTCTACCCATGCTTCGATATTTTCGTCTGGCAAAATAGCGTCAGGTTTATAGACTACGTTATTTGCTTTTTTCACTTTTTTCAAGCCGCCTCCGATAATATCAATTTGAAACATTTCGTCGAACGCTACTAAAATAGGTACTACGATTGCTTTTTCTTTAACTGTCAATAAGCTATCAACTATGTTTGTAGTTTTATTTACATCATAATGAACAATATGTCCGCACCAGTCAAAACCATAGACATCAATTCCAACTTCTTTTTGAACTGTTTCGCCAAGTCTGTTCATTAAGGCAGTCCATTCTACGTTGTATTTTTCATCTCCGTAGGCAATTAGAGCTAGAGATTCATTCTCTGGATTTTCTGAAAGTGCATTTACTCTTCTGACAACATTTTTAAGTAGTATATCAGAGAAATCTAATAGTTCAGTGATTGTAATATTTGCTTTTGCATTATAACAATCTATTTTTTCAGATTTTAATTGATCAATCACTCCTTGTTCTCGTTTTAAACCAACGATGGTTGGTATATCATCAAAAGAGTGAGAAGAAACAGTTAGGAATACAGGTACGATTACTACATCTGTAAATCCTTCATCGTCGAACTCTTTCATCCTTGTTGCAATCGATGGCTCTGTGTATTCCATATAAGCCGAACGCAGAGAAACGATTTTTTCATTTTGCATTACTTCTGTTCTTACTGAGTCTTCTATAGCAAGAAGCATTTCTCTCCATTTGGCTGAATGCGAGCCGTGGCTAACTAGGAGAACACCAATTTTTTTATCAGATTGTTTTAAATCTGATGCAGGGTTATTTTCATTATCTATTTTCACATCATTACTACATGAAAAAAGAAAAATAATAATTGTAAATAAGGTAATAGCTAATCTTGATAACATATATTCTACTACGCCTTTCATAAATAATACTAAAATTGTCGTATTTGATAATTCAAACTTACAAGTATTTTTTTTCTTATTAAAATTAAAATGAATTTTGTATATTTTTGTGTTGTTGAAAACTTTCTAACAATGTTTATTTTATATAGTTAAAATAATTTGCAAATTTTTTCAAATATTTTTAAATCATTGTCGTTTTAGCTTAATATAACATTATCCACAATTAAGAAAGGTAAGAGATGACAAAGACTCTCATCGCAATAATTTTTGCTTTATCAATGACTATAGGTCTAAATGCAAAAACAGAAACTGTAAACATCAAAACAAATATTACTTGCCAAGGTTGTGCAAATAATATTCAATCAGGATTAGAAGGAACTGATGGTTTAAACTCTACTTCAATCGACGTAGCTACTAAAACAGTAACTTTAAAATATGACGATTCGAAAGTTACTTCTGCTGATTTGACTACTAAGATTCAGTCTTTAGGTTATACTGCAGACTTAGTTAAAGGTAATCATAAGTCATTCTCTACTTCTGCTAAAACTGCTTGTTCACCAACTTCAAAAGCTTGTGCGACAAAAGTTAAAGCTAAAAAATGTGGTGATAAGAAAAATTGTTGCTCTTCAAAAACAAGCAACCAAAAAGCAGATGCAAGTAAAAACGACCCAAAAAACTAATAACTTATTAAATACAATAAATTTATAGTGAGTTGTAATAATTCTCTATTAAGTTATAAAAAAAGCCAGTATTGTACAAATATTGGCTTTTTTTTGTCATTTATTTTGTTTTATTTGTTTATTTATTTTAATATAAATAATAGTATAGCTACGTTGTTTTCTTCCATTTATACTAATTCCATTTCAATCATCTTTTTAGCAATCTGGACAGCGTTAGTAGCGGCACCCTTTCTCAAATTATCTGCTACGACCCACATATATAATCCATTTTTTGAAGAATTATCCCTTCTTAATCTGCTAATGAAAACGTTGTTTTTATTATTAACGCTATGCGGAGTTGGGTAAATACCTGCTTCGTTCTCATCTATATATGTAATTCCTTCGCTATCTTTAAATAATTTTTTGATTTCTTCTATGTCATATTCTTTAGACAAATCAATATTTACAGATTCGGCATGACCACCAATTGTTGGTATTCTTACACAAGTATAAGCTAATTTTAATTCTTTATCTCCTAATATTTTCTTAGTCTCATTAACCATCTTATTTTCTTCGTCAGTAAAACCATTTTCGGTTAGACTATGGAATAAAGTATTATAAGCGATTGGTTCTTCGCCTTCAATAAAATTACCATTTATTTCATTTTTTAATTTGTCTAAACCTTTTTGACCTGCACCAGTAATTGATTGGTAAGTTGAGCAAATTAATCTATCTATACCATAATTATCCATCAATATTTTAGTGGGTAACATTAATTGAATAGTGGAGCAATTAGGGTTTGCTATAATATTTTTATGAGCTCTTAAGTCGTCGGGATTTACTTCGGGTACTACAAGTGGCACATCTTTAGTCATACGGAAAGCAGAGGAATTATCTATCGCAACACAACCAGACTTTGCGGCTAATGGTACGAATTTTATACTAATCTCACCGCCTGCAGAAAACAAGGCAATATCAATGCCTTCAAATGAGTTCTCTTTTAATTGTTCTACTATTAGTGGTTGCCCATTAAAATCAATAGACAGTCCAGCCGACCTTGACGAAGCAAGTAATTTTAATGAGTTTATTGGAAGGCTTTCTTCTTCTAATACTTCAATCATTTTCCTGCCGACAAGACCTGTGGCACCTACTACTGCTAAATTAAATTTTTTCATGTATTAAATATTTCAAAATATATAGATTAAGTGATAATAAGTAAATAAAAAAAAACGATTAGCCGAGTTGATTAACAAATTTAGGATAAGTGAAATGCTCGATAGACATTGCTTGCCCAGTGCTTGCATCTATTTTAATATTTACGCCATTGATTTTCAAATCTCCTTCTGCTACCTCGTATTTGTGAGCAGTTTGCAAGATATATCTCTTTATAGCAACATCTTTATTCATACCTATCACTGAGTTATGAGGTCCGCACATTCCAACATCTGTTATATATGCAGTTCCTTTTGGCAAAATTTGCGCATCGGCAGTTGGTGTATGGGTATGAGTTCCTAAAACAGCAGAAACTTTTCCATCTAAATACCAGCCCATAGCCATTTTTTCGGCAGTTGCATCTGCGTGGAAATCAACAATTATATTATGTGTTTTTTCACTAATTTTTTTGATAGCAAAGTCAGCCGCTTTAAATGGGCAGTCGATATGTGCCATAAATGTCCTTCCTTGCAGTTGGACTACTGCTGCTTCGACTTCGTCATTGATTGTTATATGAAAACCCATTCCTGGGTTGCCGCTCGGATAATTTAGTGGTCGTAATACTTTATTATTAGAGGCTATCAATGGTCTGGATTTCCAATTTTCCCATATATGATTGCCAGTTGTTATAACGTGGACGCCTGCATCGAATAATTGATTTGCTTCCGCTTCATTTATACCTTTCCCTTGCCAAACATTTTCGCCATTAACAACTATGTAATTTGCATCATATTTTTCTATCAACATTTGAAGATTTGATACTACAAATTCTAATCCATTATCGCCGACTACATCGCCTAAGAATAAAACACTTAAATCATTTGCCATTTTAATAAACTCTTTTTCTTATTTTAACTTTTTATAATTTACAAATCTAAGAATTTTAAAATGAAGATATATACAAAAAAAGGTGATGATGGCTCTACTGGTCTTTTTGATGGACAAAGAGTGCAAAAATCATCAGAAAGAGTAAACCTTTATGGAACAAGCGACGAGCTTAATTCAATAGTTGGCTTAGCGATTACATTTGGTGGGAATGACGGTTTAAAAGCAGATTTGACAGTTATAAGCAATACTCTTTTCAAATTGGGTTCTGACCTCGCTACTCCGATTGGTCCGAAACCTAAGTTCAAAATAAAGAGAATAAATGAAGAAGATATAATATGGCTCGAAAATAAAATCGATAACTACGATGAAAGCCTTGAGCCACTGCGTGCATTTATTCTCCCAGGAGGTAGCAAAAGAGCTGCATTTTTGCACCAAGCAAGAACTGTTTGTCGTAGGGCTGAACGACTTGCTGTTGATTTTCAAACGAAGGAGGATATTGGTAAGACCGTAGTTAAATATTTGAATCGGCTTTCCGATTATTTTTTTGCAGCCTCAAGGTATGCTAATTATTTGGAAGGGCTTCCAGATGTTAAGTGGGAGTGATGTTGGTTTTTGATTGTTAATCAAACGATATTTGATAATATGCCAAACACTTAAATTTTTCTGGTATATTTAGTTTATACGTTAAAGTACACTCATCATTTAAACACCCTTCGCTTGGGTCTGTATTTGACTCAGTGTTTGCTTCTGTTCCTAATTCTAACCAATCTGATGTATCTTCAATTTCACAAGTACATGTTTCTCCATCACACATAATCGGTGAATTTACTTTTACTCGATTGCCTGCATTATCATACTCGTAAGTATTCTGATATGTTTGTCCTATTAGCACATAAGTCATTTGCAGGCTTAGGATTGTTAGTGCTATTAGCAGTTTTATTGTTTTGGTTTGTTTCATAATATTAATTTGATTTATTTGAATATTTTTTTTAATATAACTTTGAAAAACATAATCCATTTGACAGTAGAGAATCTATACTTGTAATTATATTTTTTGTTTTATATACTTTAACTATCGTTTTATCTTCAAAACTTACCTTTAATATAAAAGAATTTTTGGTCCCTATGTATTGCTCCATAGGAATTAAAAAACCCAACTTACTATAGGATGACTTAATATTTTCACATATCTCTTGTTCTAAATCGGCATTCAATAAAATTCCATTCCCCTTATAAAGCATATTTTCTTTATTAGATATGTTAAAAGAAATCTCATTGCTATCTAAATAAATAATACTCAACTTAAGCTCATTAATTCCATCATAAAACAAATAATTTAATTTATTTTCACCATTAGCGAAATATATATTTATAGTTAATATTAATATTAAAATGATTTTATACATATTATCCCAATATTTAAATTCGTCATGTTGTAATAATTCAGCAAAAATGAAGATAATTCATATTTAGAATTTGTTTTGATGGCTATTAGTGTTGAGAGTAGTGTCATTATTTAGTCCATTTTTGGGGTTGTGTTTTCTTTGGTTTCATTCTGTTTAAAGTATTTAAAAAGTAACTTGAGTTCTTCCTTTAAAACATTTATATTTTTAAATTTTTTTTCATTGTTATAAATAATGTTTGTAAAACCATACTTTATTGCGTAGTATATTCTAGGATCACTATATAAAATAGTAGATTTTTTTAATCTATATGGTCTATCTATAAAAATATAACCAAGAACATAGCGAGGCCATTCATCAGCAGAATATTCTTCTAATATCATTATATCAAAATATTTTTGAATAAGTTTTTCATCATAATAATCTTTCATTAAAGTAATAAATACTATCAATATTTCACTAAATTGTTTTTCATGGAATTTAGATTGTTCTTTAGTATTTTTATTGAGTAAAGAATTTGAATATAATTTAATCTCTATGTCAAATATTGAATCAATTACTTTAAATAATTTTATTCTACTAGTTTCGTTTAATGGTATAGCACTGCTCTTGTGTATAAAACCTTCTAATCCCCATAATTTGTAAGCAGTATACCAGTCAGTTGAATTGTCTTTTGTAAAAATAAAGAAATTACCTGCAAGAACAGTATCAATAATTGGAAAATCTATTCCTTTTCCTTTTCTTATAAATATAGATTTATCTTTATTGTTAATATAACCTATTTTTGTCTCAGTATTTACTACATAATTGATTGATAAATACATTAAAACTACCAATATACTTATTTTTACCATCCTCTGTTTACTCCATTATAAGAACCTGTTGCTTTTAATCTCATATAATCATATCTACTTAGATAATCTCTTATTCGATTATTAAAGTCTCTAAAATTTACTGCACTACCGGATAACCCTATACAGCCAGCAGTTCCAACGTTGCCTCCATCAGGATGTATCCTTAAAGCAGTTCTTCCATGATTTGGGTCAGGGGTAATGTCATATGTAAATTCCATTCCATCCTTTATAAATCCATTGTGTGGGTTTGTCTCTCTAGTACTTACAGTTCTCCATCTAAAATTATCTACTTGCCAGTCATCTCCATTTGGTATTGGTAAAAGCTCTGTATTTCCTGAAACAGCATCATAAGTTGCTACAGTCCTATCATCTCCAAATGTCATTTTAGTTTTTATGCTCAAAGTTCCTTCAGTTCCATTTTTCCCTGGAACTCTTTGAGAATCATAATGTAAATATGTTTCCCGTACTTCGGGCAGTTCCAACTCCATACTTATTTTTGCTTCTGCTCTGTAAAATCCTTGAAATTCGCTTCTCGGAGTTTCTAAATGTTTTAATGGGTTATTCAATACATAAGAATATCTATTATAACCTTGTGAAGATTCTGGCTGGGATATATTATTATCTGGCTGAATAAACTGTCCTAATAATTGGTCATAGATTCGACCATTCATATTTATTAAATCATACTCTCTTAAATGTTCATGACCTGTATAGCCTCGTTCTAATATCAAGAAATCCTTTTTATTCAAAAATGATATTTCTTCATCCCAATTGTCAGGGTCTCTTAAATTTCCCCAAGTTCCATAAGAAAACCTTGCTTCTAAATTACCATCTTTATCAGTTAAGGCTTCTACTGAACCTAAATAATCCGCATGTATATAATAAAGTTTCTCATCTTCTACCACTCCATTCTTCTTTTCATTTATTACTGATGCAACTATTCCTGTAGGGGTTTGAATGTACGATATCTCTTTATAATCTCCATCTGCTTCTTCTACATATTCATAATCACTTAAATAATATTTATGATAATCTATTTTTCCTTCATAATACACCTTCATCATATTTCTTTGATAATCTGGTCCATACTCTAATACTGTATTATAATCACAATCCGAATCTATAGTTTTTACACTGTTAAAGGATGTTACTGTGATCTCATGGTGCCTCAATAGTACTTCACTATCTACACCCTTCACTGCATGGTATGGAAACTCTGGGTCTGTTGTCTGAGTATCTTCTTTATAATTATCTGAAATTATCACATTAATAAAATATTTATTTATTCATTAGCTCACATAACTTACAAAATAATTTATAATCTCAAAAACATAAAAATAATTATTTCTGAGCTATTTCAAATACCTGAATCGGCTTTCCGATTATTTTTTTGCAGCCTCAAGGTATGCTAATTATTTGGAAGGGCTTCCAGATGTTAAGTGGGAGTGATGTTGGTTTTTGATTGTTAATCAAACGATATTTGATAATATGCAAAACACTTGTAGTCATCTGGAATATTTAACTCATAGGTTAGAGTACACTCATCATTGAAACACCCTGCGTTAGGGTCCGTATTTGACTCAGTATTTGCTTCTGTGTCTAAAGTTAGCCAACCTGTTGTATCAACATTTTCACAAGTACATGTTTCTCCATCACACATAATTGGTGAATTTACTTTTACTCTATTACCTGCATTATCATACTCGTATGTATTCTGATATGTTTGCCCTGTTAGCACATAAGTCATTTGCAGGCTTAGGATTGTTAGTGCTATTAGCAGTTTTATTGTTTTGGTTTGTTTCATTTTTTTAATCTGTATTTATTTTATATAGCTATTTGTACTGTCTGGTTTATAATTAAATTGTTTAAATTTATAAATTTCATCTTTGGTGTAAACTTCATCTGTTTTCATACGTTTCCAACTAGTAATATGAAAAGTAGTATCATTTAAGATTATTCCCGATTTTATCCATGCTTTTAATGGTCGTTCAGTTGGATACCATCTTTCAAAAAATATGCTATCTTCTTTAATCTGAAATACTCCTAATCTATATTTTGATATATTATTACCATCAAAAACTCCATTTATAATGTGTTGTTCAAAAACTTCTAAACCATAAACTGGTGCTCCTGTATATATTAAACTTCCATCTCTATAAAAAAAATATATATCCCAAAAGATTCCATCTTCATTGGTATATTCGGTATAGTAAAATCCATCCATTCTAAGCTCCTTACCCTCATAAGGAACTTTTTCTAGAAATAATTCATCGTCTGGTCCTCGGTCATAACAGGAGCTGTTCATAAGTAAAATAGTTGAAATTAATAATAAATAATACATGATTTATCGCCTCCCAAACTGTAACCAATTAAATCCTAATGGATTGTAAAAATATTCCCACCATTCCTGCGTATCTCCTTGAACATAAGGAAAATATGGCAAATTATTTTCAGTATAAATCCATCTATTTTGAATTGTATGTCTTATACCTTCATAATTCCAGCCAATTGAAAATGGTCCAAATTGCATATATAAAAGACCTCTTCTGTATTTCTTATCTTCACCAACATACCACTCTTGACCATTATATTCTACAACTGGTCTTCTTCCATCTTCTAACTCCGGTTCTCCTGTCATGAACTCTAATCCTACTTCCCATAAACCAACATTTAATTTATATGTTGCTCCATGGCCGTATCTATCACCACCATCTGCTTTTGGTATAAAGTCGTGGCTATAACCCATAAGATTACTAGACCAAGATTGGTCCATATCATTTTCTAAATCTACTCCCACAAAGATAAGTGGTATACTATATGATGTTGTATTTGTAGTTTGATTCAAAAGTTCTATCCCTTTTTGTCCACTATAAGTATATTTAGTTCCCCTAAATGTTTCTTGTCCAATTATATAATTGACCGTTAGTTCTGCTCCTTCTCGCTTCTCAACCCCATATTTCCCAGTTCCCATAAAGTTTGAAAAATAAGTGTGCCCTATGTTCCATCTACGAGCAGGTATAAAAGGGATTATTGTTGGCATTCCATACGAAAAATCATATCCGATATTTAAACCATCTGAACCATATCCGATATTAAATTTAATTGCTACTGGAGAGAGATACTTTTGAAAAGTATATCCTGGTTCAGTAAAAAATAAACCATTAATCATCGTCCCCACCGCCAGTGCTTCAAAAACAAACTCCCCACTAGGGTCAGTATACTTAAGTGGGTTATTTAAGACATAAGAATATCTATTATAACCTTGCGATGACTCTGGCAGAGAGATATTATTATCTGAAATTATCACATTAATAAAATATTTATTTATTCATTAGCTCACATAACTTACAAATAAATTTTGCTTTTATCAAATAATAATGCAAAAATACCACAATCACTCTTTTTTCTATAATTAAAAAAAACTTTTCCTTGCTTGATTATTTGCCTTTCTATAAATTTAGTAATATGAAATATGGCATTTACATACATATACCTTTTTGTAGAAATATTTGCAATTATTGTAATTTTCCTATCTATAAACATGACAACACAATAGATAAATATGTTGATTATTTATGTAGGGAAATAGATATTTATTTTGATAGTTATGATACGAGTGGTAAGACAATATCAACTTTAAATTTTGGGGGTGGTACTCCTACTTTGCTTTCGAGTGATAATTTATCTAAAATAATACATAAACTTAATCAATACTTGAACTTAACTCAGCTTAATGAATTTTCCGTCGAATCAAATCCAGGTACGTTTGATAAAATTAAAATGGAACAATTTCGGAATATTGGCGTAAATAGAGTTAGCATTGGCGTTCAATCTTTTGCCAAACCAGAATTGCGAGTCATCAAAAGAGACCATTCGCCAAAAAAAGCAGAAACAACAATAAGAAATGCTATTGAAATGGGATTTGACTCTGTTAATTTAGATTTGATGTTTTCACTACCGACTCAATCTATTGAGACTTGGGAAGAAACTCTTAATAGAGCTGTTGAACTCGGTACTGACCATATTTCTACTTATAGCCTCACTTATGAAGAGAATACTCCGCTACATAAATTGTGGGAAGAAGGTAAAATCAATAAAAAATCTGACGAATATGATGCTGATACTTATGATTTTACAATAAATAAGCTATATGAATTGGGACTTTATCAGTATGAAGTATCTAATTTTAGTAAGCCTGGGAAGCAATGTCAGCACAATCTAGACAATTGGCATTGCAATGAATACTTTGCATTTGGCACTGGTTCGCATGGCTTTGTAAATGATAATAGATATTGGAATTATAGAGATATTAAAAAATACTACGACCATATTGACGAAAGTAAATTGCCAAGACAGGGAAGCAGGAAAAATTTGAAAATTGACAAAATCAAAGAAAATCTATTTTTGCCTATTAGGGCAGATGGTATTAATTTTAAGGAGTTTGAAAGGAATACATCTTATAAATTGGAAGATATTATTGGTAATTCTATTCAAAAATTTGTAAAAAATGGATTGATGGAAAATGACAATAAGAAAGTATTTCTAAATAAAAAGGGATATTCTCTTTGCGATTCTGTTAGTTTAGAGCTAATTACAGAAGCGGAATTAAATTTTGAGAAAATAAATGTTTAATATTTCAGGACAAATCAGGGAGCAACTTTGAATAAATACATTTTTATATTTTTAGTATTAATCTTTACCCTATCTTCGTGTTCTTTTATGCGAGATACTTATGTAAATTCGTATTCTGACCCTGATTTTATTGGTAAGGAGTATAATAAAGTAATAGTATTTGCAGATTTATCTAATAATTTGGAAAATCAATTTTTGGAAGATGAAATAAGTAAATATCTTCAAGAGGAAATGGTGCTTTCAGGCTCTTATTTACGGCTTTTCCCTCCCACTCGAAATTGGACAGAGGACAAAATAGCAAAGCAATTAAAAAAAATGAAATACGATGGTTTCATCCAAATATCAATAGATAATATAATTACAAAAGAGAAGGTAATACCTGCACAAACAATTACAACAGTTAAGAAAGTAGAAGAAAAAATAGTAAAGAATAAAAAATCTAATAATAGTAGCGATGGCAGTAATGACAAGGAAAATGATAGGAATACTGATAGAAGAGACGATGACAAAGATAAAAAAGATAATTCTCGTAGCTCATCAGTAAAAAACAGTAAATCTAAGGAAAAGAAATATACGACATCTGTTGTTAATACTGAACATATCCCAGAGACATATAAAACCGAATCACTAATTAATTTTAGGGTTAATTTAATAGATTTGAAAACTAATAAGATTGCATGGACTGGCTTTGCAAAAAGGAAGTTTATAGGAGACCAATATAGTGATGAGTTTCAGTATAGTAAATTACGTTACCTTGCTCAAGATATAATATCTCAGCTTAAAAAAGATAAACATATTTATCAGCCTGAATAGGATTAAAAAGAAGTCTATCTTCGTTTATTTGACATCGGGGTTTTTAATAAACCTTACAGAATCAATTCCAAACAGTTCAATCAATGCTTCTGTAACTTTTTGATTAACTGGTAATTTCAAATTTTTAGCGAAATATGTTGAGTGGAAATCTTTGTCACGTCTATCATATAAATTAAATATTATTTCTGCGTTTTTAACATCTTTTTGATTTATAGTAATGTGTGTGTCTTCTTCATCACCTTCATCTTCAAAAACTAAGTAATCTTTGTTATTGCAAATATCCAAATTAAGACTGATTAATTTATCCATAACATCATCCTCGTTTAGTTCCAGCCAAATTTTATAACCGTTTACATATTTAACAACCATGTCGTTTGCACTATAAACATGTTTAGAAATTATTTTCATATCGCTATTTTTCATACTGTCCGGAGAAGAATTATTCGAATCTTTATCTTTTGATTCGAAACGAGGCGAGCCAACAATCATCACAAAAGTATCTTCAACCAATCTATTTTTACAATTTGCAAATGAATTTGCCCAGAAAATACATTCTACTTTGTTCCCATTAAAATCTTCTAAATTAACAAATGCGATAGGGTTATCTTTTTTGTCAGTCATTCTTCTAATACTTGAAATCATACCGCAAATACTCTCACTTTTACTCAAATCTTTTTGTTTAGAATTTAGCATATCAATACTTGCTAAGTGAAGGTGTGGCAAATATTTTAGCATAGGATGTCCGCTGACATAAAAATTAAGAAATTCTTTTTCTTTTTCTAATTTTTTATTTTCATCCCAGTCTTTTGTATCGACGAGTTTGGGGTCAGTTGAAATAATACTATTGCCGTCATCTTCTAAAAACAAAGAATCCATTTTGAGATTTTTGCTTTCTTCGAATGATTTGGCGTAATCGAATGCTCGATCAATTGAAAGAAATAGGGATTTTCTATTACTTACTCCTAAGGAATCAAATGCTCCAGAAAAAATCAATGCTTCCAATGCTCTTTTATTAATCAATCGTGTATCAACTCGTGATATAAAATCAAAAAATGAGGTGAAATTTTTTTCTTTTCTTGCTTCTACAACGCTTTCTACGGCAGGGATACCAACATTTTTAATGGCTGCTAAGGAAAAATATATTTTATTTTCTTTAGCTATGAATTTGGTGTTAGATTTGTTTACATCAGGTGGCATTAGCTCAATACCAAATTTCTTAGCATTATCACGCAATTTGACAATTTTGCTTTGCTCTCCGAGGACAGCAGTCATATTTGCTGCTAGAAATTCTGCTGGATAATGTGATTTGAGCCAAGCAGTTTGGAATGCGATATAAGAATACGCTAAGGAGTGGGATTTGTTAAAACCATAATTAGCAAACTTTTCAATTAATTCAAATATTTCAAATGCTAATTTATTGTTTATACCATGTTTAGCGGCACCTTCGGCAAACAAAGGCTTCATATCATTCATAATCGATAGTACTTTTTTACCCATTGCTCTACGCAGGACATCAGCTTGCCCTAATGTAAATCCAGCTATGTCTTGAACAAGCATCATTACTTGCTCTTGGTAAACAATAATCCCATAAGTATTTTTGAGGGATTTTTCCATTAATGGATGTAAGTATTTGATTTCTTTTCTGCCAAATTTTCTATCGATAAATTCTGGTATATTTTCCATAGGACCAGGTCTGTAGAGTGCATTCATAGCTGTTAGCTCCTCTAAGGACTTTGGTTTAAGTTTTTTTAGATACTCTTGCATACCATCAGATTCAAATTGAAATATGGCTTGGGTATCGCCATCAGAAATCATTTTAAATGTTTTTTCGTCGTTGATGTCAATCTTGTCAATATCGATATCTTCGTTATAATTATCTTTAATCATCTCTAATGTATTATCGATGATTGATAGAGTTCTTAAGCCTAAAAAGTCCATTTTTAGAAGCCCAGCATCTTCCAAATCTTGCATACTGTATTGGGTAGCAATTTCTAATGATTGGTCTCTGCTTCGGGTGGGTTTGTAAACTGGGACATAATCAGTTAACTCTCCCGGAGCAATTACAACTCCAGCGGCGTGTATGCCTGTTCCTCTGATTTTATCTTCAAGTACAATTGCATATTTAATACAATCTGCTAAATTCTTTTCTAAACTATTCTCGATTATCTGTTTAATCTCTGGCAATTTAATTGCTTTTTTTAACTCAAGGACTTTCCCGAAAGTCGAAGGGATTAATTTTGTAATTTCTTTAAGTGTACTGAGCTTAACTCCCATAACTCTACCTACATCTGTAAGCACAGCTTTTGTAGTGAGTTTACTAAAAGTTATAATTTGAGAAACTGCATTTTCACCGTATTTGTGTTTGGTATAGTCTATTGACATATCACGTTTTTCATCGTTAAAATCAATATCAATATCGGGCATGGAAACCCTCTCAGGATTTAAAAACCGTTCAAACAGCAAATCATATTTTAAAGGGTCCACATTAGTAATCTCAAGTGCAAAAGCAACTAAGGAACCAGCTGCTGAGCCACGACCGGGACCAACACTAACGCCTATTTCTCTCGAAGCTTTAATGAAATCCCAGACAATCAAAAAGTAGCCTGGAAAACCCATAGTTTTTATAATATTTAATTCATAGTCTGCACGCTTTTTTACATCTTCTTCTATTTCACCAAATCTCATTTCTAGACCTTCATAGACTAATTCTTTTAAGTATTCATCTAAATCGTTTGCTTTTGAAGTTTCTGGGATTGGAAATGAAGGCATGTGATTAGTAGCCAAATCAAGCTCTATATTGCATTGTTCGGCAATTTTTAAAGTGTTTTCGATTGCCTCAGGATAATCCTCGAAGAGTTCGAGCATCTCGTCTTGAGATTTGAAATAAAACTGATCGCTCCTAAATCTTAAATTTTTTACATCGGCTGTGCCAGCGTTTGCAGCTGAAGTATCTCTGATAAGTAAATGAACATTATGTGCTTCTGCATGCTCTTTTTCCAAATAGTGAACGTTGTTTGTTGCGACTATTGGTATGTTTAATTCTTTTGCCAAATCTACATGAGCTTTTAGCAAATCTTCACTAAAATCTATTTTATGGTTCTGCAATTCAACATAATAATCATCTCCAAATAAGTTTTTATAATAGCTTGCATTTTCTTTTGCAGTTATAACATCTGTATTATTAAGGTAATAGCCAAGTTCACCTCCGAAGCCACCAGAGAGTGCAATGAGTCCTTCCTTATGTTTTTCTAATAGCTCTCTGTCTATCCTTGGAACGTAATAAAACCCTTCCATTGAGCCTAATGATGATAATTTCATTAAGTTTTTATAGCCGGTATTATTCTTAGCTAGTAATACCAAATGAAAATGTTTTTTTTTGTTTGTTAACTCCTTTCCTCTCGCAAATCTCGAACCGTTAGCAATATTTGCTCTCATACCGATTATAGGTTTAATCTTTTCTTTTCTGCAGGCTTTATAAAATTCTAAAGAGCCGAACATTACGGCACTATCAGTTAATGCTAAAGTAGTCTGGCCGTCATCTTTTGCTTTCTTGATAAATTCTTTTGGTGTACAAATCGCTTCCAAGATTGAGTAGTGTGAATGGGTATGGAGATGAACAAATTTTTGCATAGTATATTTTAGTTTTATTTTTTTGTAAGTTTGCAAATGTAATTAAATTTACATTGAAACTTAACATTTATTATTCATAGTTGAAAAGTAATTTGAACAAGAAAATTTTTATATGTGCTGGCGACCCATCTGGGGATATTCACGCTGCACGATTAATGAAAAAAATCAATGAAAATATAAATGTAGATTTTTTTGGTATTGGTGGTAACCAAATGGAGAAACAAGGGCTTAAGTCTATCGTCTCAATCAAAGATATTTCAGTAGTTGGGTTTTGGGAAGTTGCTAAAAAATATAATTATTTTAAAAATCTTCTTAGGAAATCCGAAGAAATAATGTTAGAAAATCAGGTGGATTTATTTCTTCCTGTTGACTATCCGGGTTTCAATTTGAGGCTATCAAAATTTGCTAAAATTAATAATATTCCAGTCGTATATTACATTGCACCACAGCTATGGGCATGGGGGAAAAATCGAGCAAAAAATCTTATAGGAAAAATTGATACGCTTTGTACGGTTTTCCCATTTGAAGAAGATTATTTTAAAAAGTTTGGTATAGATGCCGAATTTGTTGGTCATCCACTTTTGGAAGACCCAGAATTTGATATATCTAAAACAGAAAATCACAAAAATAATCTTATTGCTTTTATGCCCGGCTCACGAGAACAAGAAATAACAAGACATATCGAGCTTTATAAACAATGTATAGAAATATTAAAAAATTATGATTCTAACTTATCATTTGGAATCGCAAAAAGTTCAAATGTTTCTGAAGAGAAGTTTAATCAATTAAAAAAAATTGACAAAGTCGAAATATATGATAATTCTAAAGATTTAATGAGAGAAGCCTATTGCGGAGTAGTCAAAACTGGCACTTCAAATTTGGAAGCGGCATTATTGAATATGCCCTTTGTAATGATTTATAAAACTTCATCTCTATCTTATAATATTGGTAAGAAATTAGTCAATTTACCCTATATTTCTCTTGTAAACATACTAAGGGAAAAAATGGTTGTCAAAGAATTGATACAAAAAGATGCTAATCCTAAAGCCATTTCAAATGAAATCATAAGATTAATTGAAAACAAGAAGGATTATGATTGTATAATAACAGAATTTCAGGAAATAAGAAAATATTTAGGAGAAAAAAAAGCTACAAAAAACACATTGGAAATTATAAAACAGTATTTAGATTAATATGCTTGAAAAAATATTTATATCCATAATCAATTTGATAGCTAAAACATGGAAAATTAGTTTAGAAGGCGATTATCCTCAAAAACATTCATTTGTGGGGTTTTGGCATGGTGAAATGCTTCCAGTGTGGTATTTCTTTAGAAAAGAAAAACCATTTGCAATAGTTAGTCAAAGCAAAGATGGTCAAATATTATCTAATATTTTAGAAAAATGGGGATTAAAAACAATAAGGGGTTCATCTTCGAAGGGTGGCAAGGAAGTATTAGATAAGATGATAAGTGATGTCCAAACTTGTATGGTATTATTAACACCTGATGGACCACGCGGACCCGCGAACAGCTTAAAACCCGGAATCTTAATTGCTTCTCAACGTAGCCAAAAACCATTTTATTTTTGTAATACTACTGTAAAATCTAGATTCATTTTTAAGAAATCGTGGGACAAGTTTCAATTACCAAAGCCATTTACTAAAATAACTATAAGTATAAGCCCTAGCGAATTAATAAGTAAAGATTTGAATAAAGAGCAAATCAATGATTTAATTGAAAAATATAGTTTGAGGTTCGCTCCGAAAAACATTCAAAGAGAGGTTTAAGATGTTCTTAAAACTTATCTCAAAAATATATTCATATTTCGTTGATAGACGTAATTCACAATATAACAATGGCGAAATTGAATTAGTTAAGTGTGATATACCAGTGATAAGCATAGGCAATTTGAGTGTTGGAGGCAGCGGAAAAACACCAGTAACAATCTTTATAGCAAATCTGCTCAAAGAAAACGGGATAAAGCCCGGAATAATAGGAAGAGGTTATAAAAGAAGAAGTTCTGGAGAAATAATCGTTTCTGGAGGAGAAGATGAGAATGGAGAGTTAAATATAGAAGTGAGTGCCGAAGAAGCAGGGGACGAAATGTATTTAGTAGCAAAAGAAACAAGGTGTCCGGTTATCGCCTCCGAAATTAAAAATCAAGCAGCACTTTCTATTCAATCCAAATTTGATATAGATTGTATATTAGTTGATGATGGTTATCAACACAGAAAACTCCACAGAGACATAAATATATTACTGATAGACGACCAAACTTTAAAATATCCAGAATTAATACCAAAAGGGCGATTAAGAGAAAAATTCGCAAATTATAAAAGAGCAGATATTGTATTGATTACAGCGAATGTGGAAAAAAATAACTCACTTTTGAAACCTATTTTGGATTCATGTGTTTTTTTCTATGTAGAGAGATACGAAGCGGGTTCTTTTATTCTAAATAATAACAGTAAATTTGATAATTTGAGTATTAATGATGTTGTTCTATTGTCATCAATAGCTAATCCTGTTAATTATGAAAATAACATGAAGAGTTTAGGTAAGAAAATAATAAAACATTTCATCTTCAATGACCATCATAATTACACAGAGCGGGATATTATCAATATCATAAACTATCTTAAGAAAAACTCAATAAATTATCTATTTACGACTGAAAAAGACTCAGTTAAGTTAATTAAATTTTTAAATGAGTTTATATCCCATAAAATAAATATAATAGTCAACAGTATTGGCATAAATATTTATAGAGGCAAAGGGGATACTTCTGATAACGCAGAAAGTGTAAACCATTTCAAAAATTTACTATTAAATAAAATGATAAAGAAAAATGAGAATGAATAAATCCGTATTATTTAGAAATTTTTTCTATGTTTTTATATCTTTAATGCTCCTTGGGGCATGCACTAAAAAAGAAGAGATAAAAAAAGAAGAGATAAAAAAAGAAGAAAAATTAAATAATAAGTCAATCTACAAAATAGTTCTTTCCAAAGGTAGCGGTTCTAAATCTTATGAAAATTACGGAAGATGGCTCAAACAAAATTCTGATGATTCTCTTGAAATCATAGATTTATACCATAAAAGTTTCGAAGAAGCTAAAAATTATATAGCCGAATGTGATGGAATAGTCCTTACGGGTGGGCCAGATGTTCACCCAGGCAGGTTTGACAAGGCTTATGATACGACTCGTTGTTCCATAGACTTAAAACGAGATACATTAGAGTTTGAACTCATTGATATGGCTTTAAGCAAGCAACTACCGATACTTGGAATCTGCAGAGGAATGCAAATATTAAATGTAGCACTCAACGGCGATTTGATAGTTGATATTCCAGAAGACATTGGAAACGATGTAATTCATCAAATAGATGAAGGAGATGCGGAACATAAAATAACAATCAACAAAGGCACTTATTTTTATGAACTTACGAAATTAGATGAGGGCAAAGTAAACAGCAATCATCACCAAGCAATAGGAAAATTATCTGATGACTTAATCGTCTCCTCGTTTACAAACGATAGTTTGCCTGAATCTATAGAATGGAAGAATAAAGAAAACAAATCATGGTTATTAGCAGTACAATGGCATCCAGAGAGATTAGCAGCTCACCACCCGCTTTCAGAAACGATAGCGAGAGAGTTCCTACGCCAAGTAATGCAGAAAAATCAAAAAACAATAACCAATTAAAATTTACAAATATGAAGTTTTGGCCAGTACCAGATAGTTTTGAATCAATCATACCAAAAGCAGGGACACCTGGTTCATTTTGGGAAGAGAGAAGTGATAGATTTAACTGCGGTGTTGATATTTATGCTCCTGAGCATTCGGTAGTATTAAGTATCGAAGACGGTATGGTTATAGACATTGGAGTATTCTCTTCTCCAGAAGATGAGATTTATTGGAACAGAACTTATTATGTGATAATTAAAACTCCTGGTAAAATTAATTTTAAATATTGCGAATTGCAGGAAGTATCTGTTAAAATTGGACAAAAGTTGGAAGCGGGCACAGAACTTGGTAGAATAGGCAAAATACTGAATACTCAACATATTTCCAATGGAGTTCCTTTTTATATAAGAGAACTTGCTTATATGGACCACCCATCTAAATTGCACTTAGAGCTATACAAAGCTCCTATAATGGAAGTCCGTCCCTATAAAGTTGGAAATTTTATGGGTGATGTAAAACCCAAATCTATTCTCGACCCAAATGTTTATTTGATGGGAATTAAAAAGCACTCTCATTTTTGAATTAAATTAGTTAATCTGATTTAGACAAACCACAACCCATTAATCATTTTTATTAAAAATTTATTGCAGACTTAATCTGACTTGAATATAGAGCAGGTCTTTTATATTATTGTTGATTAAAGTATTTCCGTTCCCCCATGAATTCCTATCAAAAACTATATCGTTTTTATATACTATCCATAGTTCTAAGCTGTTCATAATATTATATTTTAAATTAATCATTGTGCTATTTCCATTCCCGTAGTATTTAGGTATCCTCGAATAATGCGGATAATAATATTCAAATTTCCAAATCCCTGATTCGTAAGAATCGGTATCATAGTAATAGTTAGATATTTTTAATTCTAAATTATTTAGTATTTTTTGTTTCACCTCCACACCGATAAAGTAACCATTTTCGTTACTTTCATTATTACTTAATATTAAATTTACATATTCGGCTTCTAATTTTACTCTACTTTCTTCAAACAATTCAAAGTAATATTTTAGATTCAAACGATTAAATCTTTTTTGATGTATGAATAAAGAATCATTGAATTTACTATCAGTTTTATTTTCGTTTTTATATTTCAATACTATTTCTGAATTTCCCAAATCATATCTTAATGTAGAAAGAAAATCCACCCCTTTGACAATAGCTGGAATAAAATAAGTCCTTGTTTGCGATTGGTATAAATCGACATAAGCCGATAAATCAAAATCACTCATCGTATATTCGAAACCATTGTATAGACCTATTTCATTCGCCATGTTTGAGAACTCGCCTTCATTGTTGGAGTATGGGATACTCAAATTAGCGTCATAATTTCTAAAAGCAATTTGATGTGAGAAATTTCTATCAAAATGAGTATTTATCACTGCTTTAATTCCCATATTTTTGTTGTTATCTGAACTTATCTCAAATAGAAAATCGGAATTAGCAAAGCTATATTGCGAATAAATTGAACTTATTAAACCAGATTTCCCAGAAAAGTCATTATTGGACTCCGTATTTATTTCAATATTATATCCAACGTGGACAAGGTTAAATCCTAATAAAAAGTCGGAATATAAGTAGTTAGTATTAATGCCGTATAACTCTTCTTTAACTACACCTATTTTTTCTAAGTGTGAGGACAGTTGATACTTTTCGTAATCATTGATTGATGTAATTATATCATTTTCTGTATCATAACTTGCAGATTTAAACTTATTCGAATAAAAAATATTAGTCTCTATCTCATGAGTTTTTTCTTTATTATTATTAAAACTATAGATGTGAGCTAAGGCTATGCCTCTGAAATAGTTATTACTAAAAAATGAATTATTTGCAGTAATTTTTGTCTGTTTAATCTTATAAAGATTAGAATAATCAAAACCTTTTTTCGCATTAAATCCAGAGCTTAGAAGCGAGTTCATTCCGCTACTGATATAATAATCACCCAAGAGCAATTGAATATTATTATTGCTATAGTTTATTGAGCCGGTATAATGTTCTACAAAATGTAATTCTCCGATAGATTTTTTAGTATTGAAGTTCAGAGCATATTTTGAATTATTAGTGTGATAATCTGCTGAAAACTTTTGTGATACGGAGTATTTATCACCTAAATATTTATTTTCTACAATACCCTTTTCATTGTAAAATGGTATGATAGAATTAATTTTATACATGGCTCCTATAACATCTTTATTTATAAATTTGGAGCAGTATCTTAAAATAAACAATTCTTTTTTAGTAATTATATTTAATTGTTCAATTTCATTAAAACTTGTTACATTATTGCGTTTTATAACATTAAAAACCGTTTTTGCAGATGATTTAGAAATAAATGGTATTTGCTCTAATTCCCTTAAACTAACTGATTTCAAATTCAATTTG
>Ga0209475_10000946_pt1 | contig 43207 bp, 50 predicted proteins | sample tdDd471_FD_187128 | JGI IMG/M metagenome (GOLD analysis project Ga0209475, IMG submission 187128) | Marine sediment microbial communities from the Atlantic coast under amendment with organic carbon and nitrate - tdDd47.1 (SPAdes)... | ecosystem: Environmental > Aquatic > Marine > Coastal >... | reverse complement strand
TTCCGGGAGTTCAGACTTAAGGGTCCAAGCACATGAAATACTGACAAACGGCGGCGCAATCAAGCTAAATCCATATTGGCCCGCCAGAATTTACATCGGAATTTGCATGAAGTGGCAGGAGTGGAGACAGGTAACTCTTTGTAACTCAAGGGGTTACCTGCCTTTTTTCACTTTGTGCCGCCTAATGTGACCTGTCGGCGGGGAACCTAGACGATCTGGCACACCTTGTCACGCTTTAATTTACATAATGTGCCCGCCTCAAGGAACCTGCGGGATACACCTTAATACGCACTAATAGAACACCACGTTTCATCCTTTTCATTTACTTAATACGCACTCTAGGCCCTGCCCTCTGAGATACCTTTAAGCTTAGTAGGCGGCCTTCGTTTATCCGGAGCATTGAATGGACGATAAGATTAAAAGGCAAATACAACTCGAATCAGAAGCGGTTGATCTCGGCGTCATCCGCTATAGAAAAGATAAGCCGATGCCATGGCGGGCAGAGGCGGCCACAGCCAAAGAGGAAACCGATCTTCCTCCGGGGAAGGTGCTACTTAGTGGGGCTGTTGAACCGGTATCCGAGGCTATAGAGGCTTTCGTGGCTCATGCCACGGAACAGAGTAAAGGGAGGCACCATAGTTCTTTGCCCTTCCTTCGTCTGATCGACCCTATGCAAACGGCATACATCGCCTGTCGGATCGCGATAAGCTCAGGGTCCGCTCGGACATCCATACAGAATATCGCCTTGCGTATCGCCGGGGCCATCGAGCATCACCTTAACACGGAGACCTTTAAGAAAGAGGCTCCCGGCCTATATCACGTCGTTGGACAGCAGACTAAAAGAGCCACCACGAACCGCCACAAGACAAACGTTCAGCGCCACGCTATGAGCAAGGCGGGGATTGAGAAGCTGGAATGGTCCAACACGCGGAAGATTTCCCTCGGCATGAAGCTGCTGGAACTGGTGATTGAAGTCACCGGCTATGTGGAGCGCACAGAGATAGTCAACAAGCGTGGCAAGAAGATGTACTCGTTGGGCATCACCGAGAAGACACAGAGCTGGCTTGAGAAGCAACACGCCCGCTGTGAGCTACTCCAGCCTGTCTGTATGCCGATGATTGTTAAGCCTCGCGAGTGGCGGACACCATACGAGGGGGGCTACCTGACCAAGATGATCCCTAACGCCCGGCTGGTGAAGACCTACAACACAGAGTACCTTGACGAGCTTGGCTCAGTGGACATGCCGGAGGTGTATGACGCGGTGAACGCCGTGCAGTCTGTAGCTTGGAGCATCAATAAAGACGTCCTCAACGTCATGCGCGAGGTTTGGGACGGGCAGGGAAACATTGGCGGTCTTCCGTCTCGGGAAGACACTCCTATCCCACCCCGGCCTCATGACATCGACACAAACCCTGAAGCCTTGAAGGCGTGGAAGGCGGCCGCCGCAAAGATACACGCGGAGAATGGACAGCTACGTTCTGAGCGTCTCACAATATCACAGAAGATATGGCTTGCTGAGCGTTTTGTTGATGAGGAAGAGATTTACTTCCCGCATACTCTGGACTTTCGTGGCAGGGTTTACCCCATGGTATCTTATGTAAACCCTCAAGCCGACGACAGTGGGAAGGCTCTTATCCGGTTTGCGGAGGGAAAACCTCTCGGCCCTGTTGGCGCTTACTGGCTCGCCGTCCACATTGCCAACCTCTTCGGGCACGATAAAGTTCCCTTCGATGAGCGCATGAGATGGACCGTGCATCACTCTAATGAGATAATGGATAGCGCCCTGAACCCCCTCGATGGGGAGATGTTCTGGACGACCGCAGATAAACCCTATTGTGCGCTTGCGGCTTGCCTTGAGTGGGCTGGGTACATCGAACAGGGGGATGATTTTGTCTCCCATATCCCTGTAGCGATGGATGGCAGCAATAGCGGCCTGCAGCACTTCTCAGCGGCTCTCCGAGACCCTACCGGGGGTCACTATGTGAATCTCCTTCCTATGGATACCCCGCAGGACGTGTACGCCGAGGTCATGCGTGTGGCGCAGGCACGTGCAGATGTCTCGAATGACGAAGAGGCAGCACCGTGGAAAGGCGGTAAGCTCACCCGGAGCATCGCTAAGAGGCCCACAATGACCTTCTGCTACGCGGCCACTAAAAGAGGCATGTGCGATCAGGTGCTCCTAGAGGTCAAGAAGATCGACACCAAACGCCGCCTAGATGGCTTACCTCCACTACTGGGGGTTGACCTGAACCGCACCACCTGTCAGTGGATGGGTAACACGCTGTATGATTCCATTGGTGAGGTTGTCGTCAAGGCACAAGAAGCTATGGACTGGCTTAAAGCCGCCGCAAAGGTTGCCTCCAAGGCTGGCCTCCCGTTCTACTGGACGACGCCTTTGGGCCTCCCGGTCATCAACGAGTACAAGCGCCAGAAGGGGCAGCGGGTCGTGGTCAACTTCTTAGGGGACCGTATCGACCTCACGGTGCGGGTAGATGGCGCGGTTCTGGATAAGAAGAAACAGACAAGCTCTGTCGCACCTAACTGGGTTCACTCTCTGGACGCCTCACACCTCATGAAGACCGTGAATGCCTGCGCCAAAAGAGGGTTGACCAGCATTGCCGTGATCCATGATAGCTTCGGGGTACACGCCTGTGACACCGGGGAGCTAGGGGTTCTCTTGAGGGAGACCTTTATTGACCAGTACAGCGGTAATGTCCTTGCGGACTTCCGCGATGAGATGCTTGAGCAGTTGCCTGAAGAGTATCGCGAAGAGCTTCCTCCGGCCCCTGCTCAAGGCTCCCTCGATCTATCAAAGATCAGGGAGAGTTCTTTTATTTTTGCCTAGATATACCCGACATCGGGAACATCCCAACATAGAAAGGAAACCACCATGAACGCTAAAACCAACAACGTAATCACCTTCGACTTCAAGTCCAACAGCATCCGCACGATAGAGCTGGAGGGCGAGCCTTGGTTCGTCGCGAGGGACATCTGTAAAGCTTTAGACATAAACGTAGACCGCAATACGGGTAAAATCTCAACTACCTACGCCCTACGTAATCTACGGTCGGATGAGGTAAGTGTGTATCCGATCCACACCTACGAACAAGGGCCAGTCCAGAGCAGACATCGTACCTTAAAAATGAAAATGGTGTCCGAAAGTGGGATGTATAAGATAATCATGCGCTCAGACAAACCCGAAGCAAAGGTCTTCCAGAACTGGGTGACCCGTGAAGTCCTCCCATCCATCCGCAAGACAGGCCAGTACAAGCTGGCAGAGAACCGGCCAATGCCTTTGCCAACCTCAATGGCTGATGCGATGCGGAAGATGGCAGAGATGGCGCTTAAACAGGCAGAGCTTCTTGAAGAAGGTGAACGCCGCGAAGCCGCCCTTGCCAAGACCGATGCGGAACGTATCGCTGCGCTTGAGGAGGCAAACGCGCACCTTCAAGCTAAACTTGATGCCGAGCAGCAGGTCAAACGGCTGACGCCGATGGCCTCTGTTGCTGAGAACCACTTTGCCAAGGGGACGCAGGTGGCGCTTACTGACTTCGCGCGCGGCCTTATGGGCCTTAACACGAACGCCATCAAAGGGGACTTGGAGAGGTTGGGTTACCTGTACAAAGCTAAGGGCAAATATCGTGTACGGGCTGAGTACCGTGACGTACTGTTCGTTGAGAAGAGGGACTACCTTTACAGGCAGACAATCAACATCTTCCTGACGACCGACGGGCAGGCATTAATCTCCCGGCTGTACGACCAGCATAAGCTTACCCTCAAGAAGGCGTACGCTTAGCCCCCCCCCCCCCCTTAATACGCACTAACAGACTTACAATCGATCTTGAGGAGAAACATGATGGAAGAAATACCAATTTCCTCCGTGGCCGCCAGCGCTCGGACATTTAGCTCGACGCGGGGCGAGGTGGAGAGATTACAGGAGGCCAGTTTCCAAGTAATCAACAGGCTGCAACACCTTCCGCCGCATAATCAGGTTCAGGGGACCGCGCTTGCCCTCGTTGCCATGTGTGAGGCCCTGAACATCAACATCCACGAACTAGTTAGGCAGGCCCGCCGCGCCGCTGACCACATCTCGGCATATGACCCCCGGATCAAAGCGATCCGGGACTACGCCTCCAACGAACTAAGGAGGGCGCGATGAGCAGATACGCCCGGAGAACAACACAGGCGCTTGTCAACCTCGCTCGATGTTTAGACGCTCTGGACCGGAGGCTCCCACTCGATCTGGAGACAGAACTCATGGCGCGAGGCATTAATCCCCAAAACATCAGGAGATAAGCATGGGTGACGTTATTTATTTCGACGAGATCAAAGACGTTAAGGCAGAACATGACCACATTGAGATTGAGTACCACTATGACACGCGCACGGCCCTGCTATCGGCCATCGTGAACGAGGGTGGCGCGCAGCCTCTCATCCCGACCCAAGACGCCATCATCGAGCTGGGTTTAGAGCAGGTTGAAACCCTCATCGCTCAGCTCAAAAAATTACAAGACATCATTGAAAGGACCGATCATGACCAATAAACGCCGTATTGAGCAGGTAACAACGCCAGTAGGGATCGCAGCGGGGTTCCCGAAGATCAAAGTGGCTGACACAAAGTTTGTCGCTGACGGGGTGTACACAGCTCAGGTGATTCTCACACCCGACCAGTTTGGCGGCCTCAAGAAGAAGATCGACGACGCTGTGGAGGGGGTCTTCGGGGAACAGAAGAAGAAGCTGATGTCCGGCGATGGGAAGTCAAAGAACAAAGCCAAGGAACTCACGGCCTTTTATCCTTATGAGCCTGAATATGATGACGAAGGCGACGAAACAGGGAACCTGATTTTCAAGTCAAAGATGAACGCCCACGTCAAGACCTCGACCGGCAAAGAGTGGGACCAGCGTCCCTCCGTATGGGATGCGCAAGGGAACGAGCTTAAAGGCTCCGCGATTCCCGAGGTGTGGAATGGCTCCCACATCGCGCTGTCCGTGGGCCTGAACGGGTTCTATAAGGCGGACACTAACCAAGCCGGAATCAGCCTTCGCCTGTATGCCGTACAGGTTGTTAAACTGGTAAGCGCCGGTGGGGGGTCTGCTGAAAGCCACGGCTTTGGCACCTATGAAGAGGGCTTTACCGCCGATACATCACCATTCGAGGATGATCAGGCCGGAGGTGGGAACACCCCATGCGACGAGGGCGAAGACTTCTAAATGTCATTCGCCTTTGAACTTCCGCTACCTCCAGTACCCGCTCCAAGACCCCGCGCACGTGCCTTCATGATGCGCGGGAAGCCGATGGCCTCCGTTTACAACCCATCCGCATATACTAAGTGGCAGAAGGAGGCTCAGGATGTCCTAAGTGGCCTTAAAGGACCGGAAGGGGGGCCTCTCGAAGGCCCTCTCTTCGTCCTCACCGACTTCGTCATGGAGAAGGCGCGCACATCCAAGTTCGTTGAGCCTACAGGGTTACGGACGGGCGACATTGATAATCATCAGAAGACGATATACGACGTTATCACAAAAGATGGTAAGTGGTGGAAAGATGACTGCCAGATCATAATCGCCTGGGCCTCCAAAAGCTTCGGCACCCCAGTGATCCGGGTCCAGTGCCGCGAGCTTCGCAACCCCGATCAGCTTGAAGCTTACCGGCGGCTGATCTTCTCAGGAGTGGCTAATGCGTTTTAAGCCTATAAAGTCTGTAGACTATCTGGTCGTTCACGCCTCGGCGTCACAAGCTAAATCGGACATCGGCGTCAAGGAAATCGACGCGATGCACCGGAAGCGGGGCTTTATCGGCGGCGTTGGCTATCACTACGTCATTCGGAGAGATGGCACCATTGAGAAGGGACGCCCGGATAATAAGCCCGGCGCTCATGCTCGGGGATATAACCACCTGTCTCTTGGCATCTGCCTCATCGGTGGCGTCAAGCAGGTACGCGATCCGGTCACCAAAAAGCTCACGCTGGAGCCTGAAGATAACTTCACGGATAAGCAAAAGCTGGCCCTTTACGACCTTCTGTCACGGCTCTCTGCTGAACATCCAGATGCAACTATACTTGGTCACAGAGACCTGCCGGACGTCCGTAAGGCATGTCCGAGCTTCGATGTACGCGAGTGGTGGGACACCATGCGCTCCGGCAAAGCTTGGGACTGCGCAACGGACATCGACCCATACCTCACAATGTAACAACACCAAACACTGTCAGGAGAAGACAATGACATACAACCTATCAGTCCGCCATAAGGTTATTGCCCGGCACCTCTTAAAGCGCGGCTACATCACGCCACAGATCGCCCATGCTGAATATGCTATGGACCAGCTCCCGGCTGTCATTAAGCTTCTCCGGGAGAAGCACAAAGACTACGTGAACGGCCGTGCGATCAAAACAACCATGAAGCAGGCTGAATCCGGTCGCCGCTATGCCTACTATGAGCTGGCACCTGCTAATGCGTAAGGTCCGTAGTAAGACAGCCATCCAGCTTGCCTTTGAGGCGGCTGGAAGTTCCATCCATACGGTTGGCGGAAAAGTCATCCGCTTACGTAACCTGAAACCCCAAGGAAAGGCGGAACCTTTATGGCTCGGCACGAAGAAACCCAAGAAACAGAGTCCCAGTGTATAGGTCATGAGCCTTGTCCGTCGTGTGGTAGCCGAGATAACCTCGGCCGCTACGATGATGGGCATGGCTTCTGCTTCGGCTGTGGGCATTATGAGAAAGGGGAGGCTGACTCCACGAACAGCCAGAAACATCCTGAAGACAATGATAACCCCTTCTCATCCTCCCGCATCCGGGGGGAAGCCCGGTCGCTGGCCGCTCGTGGTATCTCCGAGGAGACCTGCCGAAAGTTCGGGTACGCCGTCGCAAAGGTTCTTTGGGATGCTGGGAAGTCAGCTTGGAGAAACCCAAACGAAGGCGAAGCGGGTACCCACGCTTGTCAAGTTGCCGATTACTTCAAGGACCGCACATGGCAGGGCCAGAAGCTTCGCTTTAAAGATAAGAAGTTCTGCTTTATAGGGTCCAGCAAGAGCGTTGAGCTTTTCGGCCAGCATCTCTTTAAGGCCGGACGGGGGAACCTCGTGATCACTGAGGGGGAGATCGACTGTCTCTCCGTCAGTCAGGCTCAGAATAACAAGTGGCCTGTCGTCTCCATCCCAACGGGTAGCCAGAGTGCTGTCCGGGCCATCAAGGAAAACATCCAGTTCGTTGAGAGCTTCAACAAGGTCATCCTTATGTTTGATATGGACGATCCGGGACAAGAGGCTGCTGTTAAGTGCGCCGCCGCCCTCACCCCGGGTAAGGTCTACATAGCAAGCCTGCCGCTAAAGGATGCCAATGAGTGTCTTGTTGCGGGGCGTTCAAAGGAAATCATTGACGCTATCTTTCAGGCCAAGGAATACAGACCCGACGGCGTGAAGGCTCTCCATCAACTATACGATGGCGCTCGAAAAATGCCCCAAATACAGCTTCTCTGGCCGTGGGATACCATGACGCTGGCTATGTATGGCCGCCGCCGTGGGGAAATCTATGGCTTCGGTGGTGGCGTTGGTTGCGGGAAGACTGAGATGTTCAAAGACCTCATCTACTTCGTCACGCATGTTGAGCGGAATAAGGCTGGTCTATTGTTTCTCGAAGAAGACCCGGAACTTACCGCAAAGGTTCTCGCCGGGAAGATTGGCAATAAACGGTATCACGTACCACGTGCCTGCGATATATGGGACTTGCGGGAGACTATGGGCGTCGGTAACGAAGGCCCCCGTCCTGCGCCCGATTGGGAGCAGGAAGACCTTGATAGGGACTTGAAGAAACTAGATGGAATGATCGAAGTTTATGATCACTTCGGCTCCAAGGACTATGAGACCATTCGGGGTCAGATTAAATATATGGTACAGGGCCTTGGGATCAAGGACATCTTTCTGGACCATCTGACGGCCCTAACCGCCGATGTTGACGATGAACGCCGCTCTCTGGATTTCTTAATGGCGGACTTAGCCAGCCTAGCTAAAGAGATGGACTTCACGCTCTACTTCATCAGCCACCTTACGACGCCTAAAGGCAAGCCTCATGAGGAAGGCGGGCGGGTGTTCGAGAAACATTTCACAGGCTCCCGCGCGATAAGCCGCTGGGCGCACGGCTTGTTTGCCATTGAGCGGAACAAGCAGACACCAGATGAACCTTCGACTTTCCGCATACTGAAGGATCGCTTCTCCGGTGATGGGAACGGCGTGACCTTTGGGCTTCGCTATGACAAGCCCACGGGCCGTCTGCACGAATGCCCTATACCCGCCCGAAAGGACGATGATTGTCCTTTTAGTGAGGCAGGTGAAGAACAAGACTTTTAATAAGGATTATTGACAAATGAACAACAGACCTATGCTCTACAAGGCTGATCTGAAGCCTTGGATTCGCGATCGGAAATATCTCTGGACACCACTCGGCCTGATGCTACTGCTTGGTATGCCCATTATTCTCATAGCGCTGGTAGTTAGTGAATGCTGGGGGATTCTGAAAGAGGACGGCCGCACGTTCTTTCAAGAGGTATATCTCTTAATGCTGCACCGAGTGCATAATCCAGAGGCTAAGCAGGAAGGGGCTAAGCATGAGTGATAACGCAAAAACCCAACCATCCTGTCATACATGCGTCTTTAAACGCGTCATGCATGACGAAGAACCGTGCATCTCTTGTGGGTTCGGGGAACAGAGCAGATGGTCGCCTGCCATTCTTACAGTACCTAAACAGGCGGACGAGGGGCAAGGCTTCTACGTTCGGGGTGTTGACCACAGCGCCCGCGCCTCCGAGGAACCGGACGAAAAACAAGGCTACACAGTTCATGATGACGGGTGTAACACCTATGTCACTGAGGATGAGGACAACGTTGTCATCCGCCCGGCACATTACACGCGGTTCAATCTCGAACCCGTGACCTTCATCATGCGGAACCACCTCCCCTTCCACACAGGGAACATCATCAAGTATGCCTGTCGCGCCGGGCATAAGCTGTACGATGGACAGGACGCCACACAGTCTGAAATCACAGACCTTGAAAAGGTCCGGCGGTACGCCGAGATGCGCATCAATCAGCTTAAAGGAGAAACCGAGCTATGAGTAAAGACTTCTATGAATTAGGAACGAAGGTGCGCTTTAAACAGGGTGCCGATGACCATGCCGGGTGTGTAGGAACCATCGTCAGCATAGATAAAGAGGATACGGAAGAACGCTTTGCGGGCTGTGCAGCGACGTACAAGGTTGACGTCTCAGGCGAGCCGCACTGGTGGGCTTACAACAGAGACATTGAACCGGCGGAAGTGAGCGAAGGTGGTCATGAGTTCTCCATCGGAGATCGCGTAACCCTGTCGAAAAGCTCCGGATTTTATAACTGGGGCAATAATCACGATGATAGCGTAAAGGGTACTGTACGGCGTATAGATAACATCATATGGCCTGTTTATGTTGAGTGGGATGGGAGGCATAAAGATCACTATATGCACAGTGATCTTGAACCCGCAGGCGATCCTACAGAAGAGTACGTTGCTCTCCGCTGCGCCTATAAAAGAAGGAGCCTAGAGGACGCCACTGCGGATGCAGAGGTTATGGCAAAAGAAAACCCGGGGGAAACCTACGTGGTTTTCAAAGCAGTCGCTGAAGTAGCTGCGCAGGAGCCTGCTGTCACCTTTAAGAACCTCTGAGGACTGCCCCTCAGTAGCCCACTACACACGTATACACACAACTTTCCTCCATCTCAGGCCACCTTCGGGTGGTCTTTTTTTTTTAACCAGCGAAGGACATTGCAATGAGCTTCTTCCATGATTTCACCCCTATGCCAAAGACACCCCGGCTTGACCGCTCCTGCGTCATAACGGAGAAGCTTGATGGGACAAACGCCTCCATCCACATCAAGCCGGTAACTGAGCGGCCCAAGACACGAGACGTCGTTTGCCCGCTCGAGCCGGAGGCCCCTTCAGACTCCGGGTGGCTTGTCGTTAAAGATGGGAAGGCTTGGGTCATGGCCGCCGCCTCCCGGAACCGCTGGCTGATGCCCGCAAGTATCTCCGGAGATAAGTCTACGGATAACTATGGGTTCGCGGCGTGGGCTTATGAACACGCAAGTGAGCTTGTTGATTTGGGCGAAGGCTCCCACTTTGGTGAGTGGTACGGCTCCGGCATCCAGCGGGGTTATGGCCTAAAGGATAGAGTATTTGCGCTCTTTAACGTCAACAGGTGGAAATCTTACCACCACCCTTGGTCTCTCGACATGGTTACCGGAGGCAGGCGAGGCGCTGATGCAGTTCTCGCCCCGGCCTGCGTTGATGTCGTCCCCGTCCTAGGGGTGGGTGATTTTTATAGCACAAACGTCGTTAACGATTGTTTTGAGATGCTTGCGAACTTTGGCAGCTTCGCCAGAGCGCAGCACTATAAGAAGCCTGAAGGGATCATGGTGTTCCATAGTGCCTCCCGCCAGCTTTTCAAGATGACCTATGACTTGGATAAACAGGGAAAGGGCGTCTAGCCCTCCTCTAGCACGATGGCCGACCTGTGGGCGGCCCTACCTATTAACATCAGGAGATATGTAATGATCATCCCTCAAGAGTGGGTGGAAGTACTGGCCCACGTCAAGAAGTATGCCCCTTCGGCTGTCCTCGTCGGCGGCGCTCTACGTGATCGGTTGGATCGCCTCTCACAAAAGTACGCTGATTGGCGACTGCGGGAGAACCCTCTTGCTAATATTTGACATTGAAACCGACGGCTTTCTGGACGTCCTCACTAAGGTCCACATGATCAACGTGGTCGATAGTGAGACAAGCAAGCGCTACCGCTTTAACAATGAGAATCCAGCCGTGAAGGACTTCGCAGGCACCCTCGAAGAGGGCATGGAGATGCTCGAGGCGTCTTCGGAGATCGGCGGACACAACGTCCAGAAGTTCGATATTCCCGCTCTCAAGAAAGTGTACCCCGAGTTTAACCCGCAAGGTTATGTATGGGATAGCCTCCCTCTGGCCCGTCTAGTATGGTCGGACGTACGTGACCGCGACTTCCGCGCAATGGAAGCCGGGAGACTCTCGAAGGACTTCGCCAAGAATCGCCTCGTTGGCCGCCACTCCATCGAAGCTTGGGGTTGGCGGCTCGGGGAGCATAAAGGTGACTTCGAGGGGCCGTGGGAGACATACACTGAAGAGATGGATGACTACTGTATGCAGGATGTCATCGTTAACCTGAAGCTGTTTGAGCTTATATGGGGTAAGGACTACAGCGCCGAGGCTCTGAAGCTTGAGAATGACGTCTTCGCGATTATCTGCCGTCAGGAGCTAAAAGGGGTTCTGTTCGATAAGAGCGCCGCCGAGGCGTTGCTCTCCAAGCTTATGGCCCGCCGAGCCGAACTTGAAGATAAGCTCCGGGATACCTTCAAGCCTTGGTTCGCCCCAAAGTACACAAAGGGGAGCTTTCTGTTCACCCCTAAGACCAATAACAAAACGCTGGGATATTCTAAAGGGGCGGAAATGTGCCGCGTAAAGCTTAACACCTTCAACCCCGCTTCAACAGACCATATCGCCGACAGAATGATTAAGCTGTTCGACTGGCAACCAACAGAACGGACCCCAACGGGCAAGCCGAAGGTGGACGAGGAGACCCTCTCCTCTCTCCCCTACCCTGAAGCGAAGCTTTGCGTTGAGTACCTCATGATTAATAAGCGCATCGGGGCGCTTGCTGAGGGGGATCAGGCGTGGCTCAAGAAGATGGAAGATGACGACCGCATACATGGGTCTGTGAACTCGAACGGGGCCGTCACGGGGAGGATGACACATAACCACCCTAACCTCGCGCAGGTGCCCGCCGCCAGAGCGCCCTATGGTAAAGAGTGCCGTGCGCTATTCACCATCCCGGAAGGCTATCGCCTCGTTGGGTGTGATGCCGAGGGGCTGGAGTTGCGCTGTCTTGCTCACTTCCTCCACAGATATGATGGAGGAGCCTACGCCGACACTGTCCTTAACGGCGACAAGAAGCTTGGGACTGACATCCACACGCTTAATCAGAAAGCGACCGGGATGCGTACGCGGGATGGCGCAAAGACGCTCATGTATGCATACCTGTATGGAGCCGGTGACTACAAGATCGGCACCACATACGTTGATGACTTTGGTGACGAGAAGAAGGCGCGCTTCTATGCCCGGTTCCCATCAGGAAGGCCCCGAGATAGGCAGTTCAAGCGGCTCGGCCTCAAGAAGCGTAAAGAGCTTGAAGGAGCCGCCAATGGCCTCTCAGAGCTTCAGGGCGCTATCCAGCGGGCCGTCAAATCCAGAGGCTTCCTAAGGGGTCTGGATGGCCGCCGGGTTAAAGTCCGCTCGGCACACGCGGCGCTCAACACGCTGCTTCAAGGCGCGGGCGCTCTAGTTATGAAGAAAGCTCTCGTCATTCTGGACGCCTCGCTATCCACCTTCCTCACCCCCGGAGTTGACTATGAGTTTGTTCTCAATGTCCACGATGAGTTCCAGATAGAGGTGCTGGCGGAACACGCCCCACGTGTGGCTGAGACGGCGGAAGCCGCCATCGCCGAAGCCGGTGAACACTTTGGCTTCCGTTGCCCTCTCGCTGGCGCGGCCGATGTCGGGGAAACATGGCTTGACACCCACTAAGCAGTCCCTATTGCGTTGGCGCAAGCTACGAACACGCGCGTCGCGCGCAGGTATTCCCTTTAACCTTGACCCTGATGACGTAATAGCCCCCGACTACTGCCCTGTGTTGGGTATAGCTCTCCACAAGGGGCAGGGCATGGGGCCGAAAGACTACTCCCCTTCGGTGGATCGCATAGACCCCTCCAAGGGTTACGTAAAGGGCAACGTGCTTGTCGTCTCCCAACGCGCCAACCGAATAAAACAGGATGCGTCCCCCAGTGAAATACTGGCTGTGGGACGCTTCTTTACTCAATTAGAAAAGGAGAAAGATGATGTCCATATGGACCGCGATAGGTGACTTTTTCACCGGCATAGTATCCCCCATAACTGACACCATAAAGCACTCACGCTCTATGAAGAATGAGGAGCGGATGGGTGAGATCAATCTGCTGAAGGTCAAGTACGAGACGGCCGTAGCGCTCGTCAAGCAGGGGGCTGAGAACACACATGAGTGGGAAATGGCGCAGATAAAGAACGCTGGCTACAAGGATGAGTTCATCCTAATTGTCATCTACTGGCCTATTATCAAGTTGTTCTGGATGCTCCCCGCGAGGGAGGCCGTGGCGACCCTCGATGACTTCCCTCTATGGTACACAGGGCTTGTCTTGACGATCTCCGGGGCCGTATATGGCATCCGCAACGTCCTCCCTGTGTTAAATAAGTGGAGAGGCTCTAAGTGAGGGTTCTGCTTATAGATGCTGACATTGTTGCCTATCAGGCTGCGGCGAAACACCAGACCAAGAATCCATTCGGTGAGGGCGTCTCCGTTAACGAGGAAGCGGCCCTTGCTGAGGTTGATGGCACTATTGGATGGTTGAAACGCAAGCTCTTCGCAGAACATGTCATCATCTGCCTGTCCGACCCGGAGCGTAACTTCCGTAAAGAGCTTAATCCCTCCTATAAGGCCAACAGGGCGGGCTTCGAGAAACCGATCCTATTAGGGATGCTCAAAGACCACCTAGCGGCAAGCTATGACAGCTACGTTAGACCCACGCTGGAGGCCGACGACGTGATGGGCATATTGGCTACGAATAAGACGCTCCAAGCGAAGATGGGGTGGTCAGATGTCATCATGGTTTCTGAAGATAAGGACATGCGGACGATCCCCGGTAAACTGTTCAACCCAAACAGGGCGGAACTGGGAATTATTGACGTGTCCGAGAAGGATGCCCTGAAGTTCAGGCTTTGGCAGGCGGTCGTTGGTGACCCAACAGACGGTTACCTCGGATGCCCCGGCGTCGGCCCAAAAAATGAATGGGTCGAGGCTCTTCTGGAAGAAGATGATCCGCTGGAGATGTGGGATTGCGTCCTGTGCGCCTACAGATCCCGTGGTCTCTCGGAAGAAGACGCCATCCTCCAAGTACGCATGTCCACCATTCTAAAGTCATGGGACTGGGACTGGTCCACGTCACAGGTCCGCCCTTTTGAGACGCCGTACCTCCTTGTTTAACGCAGCGCGAAGCTTAATACGCACTATAGGACATGCATGTGTAAACATACCTTTAAGCTTCCCATAATCATACCCAGTGAGTTTATCTTTAAGATAGCTTGCTGGGTTTTTTTTTCGAGAAGACCGATATGCAGAAGCTACCTTTAACCGTTGAAGAATTAATCCACACCCTCGACAAGATGTATCCAGACAGATGTCCGCCGCCTGATATGCCTATGCATAAGATTATGTTTAGGTCCGGGCAGCGTAGTGTTGTTGATCATCTGGTCCACTTACTCGGTGAAGACGAGATCGAGGATATTTAGGAGATGCCTAATGTGCCTCGTTAAGAGTCCGAAGATCAGAGATACTAAGGAGAAGAAGCCTCAATACCTCCGAAACCCATACCTAGACGGGGTAGGGCCAGAGGCTGACGCCATGCGCTCTGGCAGAAACTCACTCCGAATAACTAAGGGGTCCGACCAGACAGCAAACAAGCTCTATATCCCCAACACTCGGGCACCAACCCTGCTTCCCGGCATTAACCAGTCCACGCCCTACGCGGGGATTCAGATAGGTGGAGGCTCCGGGGGCCGCTTTTCATTTAACAAGAGGCTTGTATGACAGAGAACTCAGAAACACTCCCCGTAGCTAAAGAACGCTGGGACGCGCTGGTAGGTGCCCGTGAAGGCCCTCTTAGTAGGGCACGTGAAAGCTCCGTCCTGACAATCCCGGACCTCATCCCGCCAGATGGGCATACCGAAGACAGCACACTCCCGACGCCTTATCAGAGCTTAGGGGCGCGAGGGGTCAACAACATATCCTCTCGGTTATTCATGACGATTATGCCAGCAGGGGCAAGCATGTTCCGCTTCCGCATGGAAGAGGACGTTGAGGAACAACTCTCGGAATCCAAGGCCGAGGTCGAAGAAGCTCTCGCCGGGATGGAGAATAAGGTTCTTACCGCCCTAGAGGCATCAAACCTCCGGACAACTTTAAACGAAGTACTGAAGCACCTCGTCGTGGGGGGCAACACCCTCCTATATATGCCTGACGATCTGGAAGCCATGCGGATATTTCGTCTGGATCAGTTCGTCACGCTTAGAGATGGTTCTGGCAAACCCATAGAGGCCGTTATTCGGGAAAAGGTAAGCCCGGTCACTCTGGATGAGGCAACTAAAATGGCGGTTGGCATCCCCGCAGATAAAAAGGATGATGTCGAGGTCTACACCCATATCAAGTGGAAATGGGCAGATAAACGGCTGACATACTACCAAGAGATTAACGGGACCATCGTTCCCGAAAGCGAAGGCTTCGATCCTATAGACAAGCCCTCATACATCCCCCTCCGCTGGACAGCGGTAGCTGGGGAGAGCTATGGCCGCAGCATGGTAAGCGAGTACCTTGGTGACCTACTGTCCCTAGAGGGAATCAACAAGTCAATCGTGGATTTCACCGCCGCCGCCGCAAAGATCGTCTTCTTGCTCCGTCCGAACGGGACTACCAAGGCAAAGGACTTGGCGAAAGCCGACTCTGGAGCTTTCGTTACCGGAAGCGTTGATGATGTGAGCGTCCTCCAACTAGAGAAGTATGCCGACTTTCGCGTCGCCAAGGAACAGGCCGAGGAACTTACACTACGCCTCTCTAACGCCTTCTTGCTCCGCTCAGGAACTGTAAGGCAAGCGGAAAGGGTCACAGCGGAGGAAATCCGTGAGATGGCTCAAGAACTCGAAGATGTCCTAGGTGGTGTCTATACGTTCCTGACAAGGGAACTTCAGCTCCCTATCGTTCGCAGGGTGATTCACATCCTAGAGAAGAGCAACAAGCTTCCTAAGCTCCCTGAAGGCTCCACCTCCATCACCATCGTGACCGGCTTTGAAGCCCTTGGGCGTAACCAGACCGTAAACCGTCTCCGCCGCTGGCTTAGTGATGCAGCGGCTCTACTCGGCCCTGAGGCTCTGCTACGACGGATCAACGACGGAGAGGTTATCAAGAGGCTCGGCACGGGCCATGGCGTCGAAGACCTCAAAGGTCTCTTGAAGACAGACGAGGAAATCGAGCAGGCTGAGCAAGCCGCTATGATGAACCAAACAGCACAGCAGATCGCTCCGGCTGCAACTGCCGAAGCGATGAAGCAAGCACAATAAGGATATTTAAAATGGCTGACGCAAACCCAGCAAAGAACCCGATGACGAAAGAAGACCGCGCCAAGGTTAAAGAGACCGGTCAGAAGCGCGAAAAGGTAACGCTACGTGCTCCTAAAGGTAAGGATGCCGTAAAGACCTACCGGAAAGACTGGTAGCAAAAAGAGAGGAGATCAACATTGACCGTCGAAATGAAAAACAGCGAGAACACAGAAGCGGCCCCTGAGTCCAAGGAAGAGCGGGCTACGCGCATGGCTGAGATCGGGCGGCAGTCCCGTGAAGGGACGCGCGGAGCTGAACCTGAAGGTTCCACTGAAGCCGCTGAAGCTGAAGTACCGGCCCGGCCGGATAACATTCCAGAGAAGTTTTGGGATGCTGAAAAGGGTGAGGTGCGCGTAGACGCATTGGCGAAATCGTATGCCGAGCTTGAAGCCGCGCGGAGTAAGCCTGAAGCTGGCTCCGAGGAGGCCAGTAAAGAGGGCGGCAGCGAGGAAACCGCCGAGGAGTCTTCTGCACCTGAAGTCATCCAGAAAGCGGTCGATGCTGCTGCGGCTCAGTATGCTAAAACTGGCGAACTCAATGAGGAGTCTCGAACCACCCTTAAAGAGGCCGGCTTCTCAGACAGCCAGATTGAAACATACCTCGCGGGTGTCAAGGCGTCGGAGACGGCTGCCTTAGCTGCCGCGCACGAGGTGACAGGGGGCGAGGAAAGCTTTAACTCAATGATGAAGTGGGCTGAGAGCCTACCACCTGATGAGATTGAAGGTATCAACGCCGACCTTGCAGACGCCAAGAAAACAGTGTCAACCATTAAGGGCCTATACGCCAGGTATCAGTTGGCGACCGGGGTTTCTGGTAAGCGGTTGGACGCTACGCCCTCTAACAGCGGCAGCGACACATACGGAGACCGCCTTGAGATGATCAAGGACCAATCATCTGAACTTTACAAAACATCGAGCGCCGAGCGCGCGCGTGTGGCACAGAAGATCGCACGATCCAAACGGTCGGGCACAATCGTTCTGTAGGTATTCGTGGTTTCTCCTCCCACGAAACAGGTCCGGCCTGAGCCTGTACATAAATATCAGGCCACCTTTAACAGCACCCGCCCCACATTTTGCGCACCCCGGCGGGTCATCCACCCTCCCCACCGGCATCGCCGTGTGGCTTCCGGGGCTGATCACCCCTACAACCTACTCCCAAGAACGCATCGACCGATGACGGAAGTGAGCCTCTGCGGAGATAACTCATGGAAGCTGAACGAGAGCTTCAAGGGTACATGCAACGTGTATCAACTCTAAGTATAAGGACAGCTAATGACTGCTGCTAATCCCTCCCGTCCGGGCCTTCGCGAAGGTGGCTCCGACGACCTCGAACTGTTCCGTGATCAGTTTACCGGTGAAGTAATCACCGCTTTTGAAACTCAGGTTCTCCTGAAGGACAAACACACTATCAAGACCATCCAGTCCGGTAAAAGCGCAAGCTTTGATGCCGTTTGGAAGGTCGGCTCCAGCTACCACACACCCGGCGCTGAAATCCTCGGCCAGAACGTTGACCATGATCAGATTTTGATCGGCGTTGACGGATTCCTGATCGCCGATACTTTCATCTCAGAGATTGATGAGGCCATGAGTGAGTGGGATGTCCGCTCCAAGTACGCCATGGAGATCGGCCGTGAGCTGGCTCTCCAGTATGATCGGAACGTCTGCCGGAACATCCTTCTGTCTTCGCGGGGCGCTGCCCTATTCACCGACGACCTCGGTGGGTCTACGCTGACTAACGCCAACTACGGCACCGTCGCCGCCGACTTGTTCAATGGCCTGAACGACGCCGTTCAGACTATGGATGAGAAGGACGTCCCTGTTGACACTTTTCAGGTCTATGCTGGCTTCAAACCCGCTCAGTACTACCTGCTGGCCAACGACGACAAGAACATCGACAAGAACTTTGGCGGCACCGGCTCCCTCTCGGGCCGTGGCATCAAGACCGTAAACGACGTCATTGTTCTGAAGTCGAACGCCTTTGTGTTCGGTCGTGATGAAACCGCCTACAACGCCACCACGAACACAGATGGCCTGATCGGCCACCCCAGCGATCCTCTCGCCGCTGACGTGGCTAAGCTCAAAGCCAAATATCAGGGCGACTGGGCGAGCACTGTGGGTATGGTATGGACTGAACAGGCCGCCGCCTCTGTGCATCTCCGCGAGGTCGGGGTGACCATGGCTGATGACCCACGCCGCATCGGCGAGCTGGTGTACGGTAAGTACGCCACGGGCCACGGTACACTCCGCACCAAGTGCGCAGTGGAGCTGGCTACCGCCTAATCTCATAGCGGGGAACCTTCGGGTTCCCTGCTTTTTTTTTCTGTGTTGGTGGGTCTGGAGACGCCTTGTGGTCGCGCCATAAGGAGCGGGTTCGATTCCCCGCCGCCGACTATATTTAACCTAACTTCGGGATAAGCAAATGGCCACACTCCCTTTAACACCCATGACCGAGCTTGATGCCGTCAATGTCCTATTGATGTCGATCGGGCAGTCCCCGGTAAACACCATTGAGGTTTCGGGGATACGCGACGTCGAGATCGCGAAGCTTCATGTGCATAACGTATCCCGCTCTGTCCAGAATAACGACTGGAGCTTTAATACTGACCTCAATGTGGAAATGACGAGAGACCTAAATGATCACATTCTGGTCCCTGCGAATGCCCTTTCCATCGACCCCTCAGACCCATTCATGGACGTGGTGCCACGCACGGACAGCTCCGATGGCAACGTACAGAAGCTGTGGGATCGCCTAGAGAACACCTTTGAGTTCGCCGAGGATATTACCGCAGATATAAGCTATTTTCTCCCCTTTGAGGACATCCCACAGGCAGCGCGCGATTACATCACAATGCGCGCGGCGCGGCGCTTCCAAGCTGCTAGCATCGGATCGCAGATTCTCTACTACTTTACAAAAGAAGAGGAAGATGAGGCCAGAGCGGCCCTTATCTCTTACGAGACGCGTCAGGGGGATGATAACTTCCTCAACAGTTTCCACGCCCGTCAGTTCCACAAAGGACGCTAAAAGATGTCACTGATAACCCGTCAGATTCCCGGAATGTATAATGGGATTTCTCAACAGCCAGCGACTATGCACCGGCCTGACCAGTGCGCTGAGCAGGTGAACTTTTGGGCCACTATTGTGGATGGTCTCGGCAAGCGGCCGGGGACGGAGCATGTTAATCAGATAGATGCTGGTCCCTTGGGCGATCAGCTCATCCACTATATAAACAGGGACGTAACGGAACGCTACATCGTCCTGCTGTCCAATGGCGACCTCAAGGTTTTCGATCAGGAAACCGGAGAGGCCAAGGCTGTGTCCTTCCCAGCCGGGAAGAGCTACCTGACGGCCACAAGCCCCTCGGAGGACTTTGCTCTTGTCACAGTAGCGGACTATACCTTCGTTGTTAACAAGACCGTCGAGTGTAAGATGGATGTCGTCGGGGCTGACAATGTGGCGGACCCTCTCGACTACGCGTGGCTCAACACGCGGGTGGACCCGTGGGGAGCCTCTCTGCTCTATAAGCAGTATACCCCCAACACTTTTTACGGAACCGGCGTTACGGCGTCAGTTCAGGCGTTTGAAGACCTCCCGGATACGGCACCCCAAGGGGCGCTCTATAGGATCAAAGGGACGACCGAAAGCCTATTCACCAGCTATTACGTGGTGAAGAACGGAGGGGTGTGGGATGAAACCGTGGCCCCTAACATCGCCAATGCGATTGATCCTCTGACCATGCCTCACGCCCTTGTCAGGAACGCCGATGGCACTTTTACCTTTGCGCCTTTTTCATGGGCACCTCGACGTGTAGGGGATGAGGATACGAACCCCGCCCCCACATTCATTGGCCGGAAGATCAACGACGTGTTCTTCTCACAGAACCGCCTCAGCTTCCTTGTAGATGAAAACGTCGTCATGTCCGTTGCCGGTGACTTCGGAAACTTTTTCCGGACAACCGTACTTGACTTTATTGATTCTGATGTCATTGACGTGGCGTCCTCCGAGACAAACGTCAACATCCTACGCTACGCCGTCCCCTTTAGAGAGGGGGTTATGCTCTTCTCCGGGCAAACCCAGTTCGCACTCACATACAGCGAAGAAGGTCTCGCCGCCGGGAACATCCAACTACACCCCACAACACGATATGAGATGAACCTAAAGGTTCGCCCACGGATGGTGGGTAGGGACATCTACTTCTTGGCAGACACTGCCAACTACTCCCGTATGTACGAATACTTCGCCTCCGCCTCGACAGGGTTGGAGCAGGCATCCGACGTGACGGCGCATGTTCCCCGGTATATCCCGAAGGGGGCCTCGGTCCTCGCCGGAAGTCCCAACCTCGACGCGCTCTTTGTCGTCACCGAGAGTAAACCAAATGTTGTTTACGTGTACCAGTTCTTTTGGGTTGGAGATCAGAAGGCGCAGTCCGCGTGGCATCAATGGGATTTTGCAGACGGGGATAGCATCCTTGCTATGGAGGTTGTCGATGAGTATCTCTATATGGTCATCTCCAGATCAACAGGGACGTCTATTGAGCGTATAAACCTTACTTCAGGCTACGTCCATCCGGACATCGGTAAAGCACTCCACCTAGATCGACAGATGTCCGTCTCAGGTACGTACCTCCCTGTGGAAGACAAAACGGAGTATACGCTCCCCGGCGCTTTTGAGCAGCCCACGTTCCGGGCTGTAAGAGGCTCGGGACATCCTGAAGGAGTGGGTTCGTTAATCGACCCCTCGACGTATGAGTGGCCCACCCCGCTTACCTTCAAGGTTCCCGGAGATACCTCTGCCAACCCTGTACACTTCGGGGCAAACTATACCGCACGGTATACGTTCTCGGAGCAGTTTATGGTGGGCAGGGAGGGTCAAGCCATAACTACCGGAAGGCTGATACTACGAACCTTTACGCTATATTTCACAGACACGGCTTTCTTCAAGCTTGAGGTGGCCCCTTATGGAATTAACCCCACAGTCGAGGAGGTTGTCCCGGCAGGTACTGCTGACTTCACCGCAAAGACCCTTGGGGTAGCCTCGTTAAAGCTTGGTGAACCCTCCTATGAAACAGGGGCGTGGTCCTTTCAGGTTTATGGAAACAGCCGCGATGCCACGGTGGCCGTAATCAATGACACGCATGTCAGCTCATCCTTCCAGTCGGCAGAATGGGAAGGCATGTACAATAACAGGGCAAGAGCCTATTAGGAGAGAGTATGGTCAAGTTTACAGACCCCACCTTCAAACACATCAGAGCAATCGCAGGGAACCTCCGCGAGAGCGATACGGAGGAGATTGCGGCGTCTTGTGGGCTTGACCCTCTACAAGCTCTAGCCCTCTCTGTTGAGGTCTCAGTTGCCTGCTGGGTTATTCTGGACAGCTCCGGGACGCCTATAGCTATCTTCGGGTGCGCTCCGTGCGTTGGCCCGGCTTGCGTCGGCTCTGTCTGGATGCTCGGCACCCCGGCTATGGACCAGAATGGCATAGCGATCCTCAGAAACTCTCTTCCGTATATTGAGAAGATGCATAAACACTTCCCCGTCCTTCATAACTTCATAGACCTCAGGAACCTAAAGAGCCAGAAGTGGCTCGAATGGTGTGGCTTTAAGGTAATTGACATTGACATGTCTTACGGAGTTGGGGGGCTTCCTTTTTTACATTTTATACGACATCAAGCCTAGGGAACATCATAATGTGTGATCCAGTAACATTCGCTGTGGTGTCCGTTGTGGGCGCGGCAGCTAGTACAGTAAGTCAGATGAAGGCCGCTCAGGCCCAAGCAGATGAAATCAACAGGCAATCCGAGAAACAGGCTGATGAGCTTCAGGACAAAGCCACGCTTGAGTCTAACGAACGGCTTCGCGCAAAGAGGCGTGAAGATGCTCAGATCAGGGTCGCCGCCGGTGCCTCCGGGTTAAACCTAGCGAGCGGCTCAATTGAGGCTTTCCTTCAGGACTCCGCAATGCAGACCGAGATGGACCTCACTACTATTTCAAAGAATAACGATAGTGCGCAGCAGGAGCGCATCTCTCAAACCAAGTCACGTTTGTCACAGATCAAGATGCCTACAGCCCTAGGCGCTGGCCTCCAGATCGCAAAAGCAGGCTATTCAGGCTATCAAGCCGGTATGAAGCTTACTGGAGGCTTCAATACCGAGAACGTCCTCAAGGGGGCCAAACAAGCAGCTAAAAGCGCAGGAGCAACGTAATGCCTCGCCCTACAGAAACACGACGCCCTCGCGGCGGAATACGTCAAGCAAGCCGCTCCTCGGCTCGAAGAGGCGTGGCGGCATCTCTTAACGTCCAAACTGACGGACTTAGCACTGCCACACAGCTTAAAGCTGCCCTTGGTCTCGTTGGCGGCGTAGCCTCGGAGGCTCTTAATGGACTCGAACAGAACCGCTCGGATCAGGCGCAGCAGGACTTCCTCTCCACAGGTGAGATGGACCCTGTACTGGCTAAGAAGTCTGATGCTTACGTGCGAGCATTTAACGCTGCGAAGTTTGATCGCGATCTTACGGCCTACGAAATTGAGCTAGAGGGCACCATCGCCCAACACGCGGCGGAGAATAAAGGCGTCACCTTAGAAGACGTCAATGAGATGGTCGATCTCGGTCTTGAGAAGTTCTACAAGGATGAGGAGGGCGTCTCCATCTTCGGCGACCGGCCTGATCTGCTACGAGCGGGTCTGCAACGCTCCTCCGCTCTCCGCCAGAGGATACTTGGCAGAACCACAGAGATCATCACCCATAGGGTCGATAGCGAGTACGCCTCGATTGAAGCAGAAAACATGCGTAATGCCTACATGGCGTCTCTCGACGAGATGGGCAAGAACGGCAAGCTTGGCATCATGGAGATTATTAATGATGCCCCGGATAAGACGTCATCAGTTAAGCTAAGGGACGCACTAGTTCCCGGCGCTATCCGCATGGCCGTTGATGCTAACGACGAGGCCCCTCTTCAGGAACTTCTGGATGCGCGCCACGCTAATGGCCCTCTCCTAGACGCTGCACAGCAGGCACATGTTGCTCAGGCTCTCTCTCTTGTTAAGCAGAACCGGAGGAAGATTGCACAGGACGCTCTTGCTCTTGAGCGGATAGGGACGAGAGCCAGTATTGAAATACAAGCTGATCAGGGCATCTTTGATGTCTCAAAGTTGAACGACTGGAACAAACGCCTTGGTATCTCAGAGAGCTTCCTTTCCTCTCAAATGTCAAAGGCATGGTCGAAGAGACAGGACGCCGCCATAGCTTCTCAATATGGCGACTTGGTGGTTCAGGGCAGAGTAGACCTCATCCCCCCGAAAGATCAGCAGAAAGCTTTCGATCTGAAGACTACTGAGCTTGCCCGGCAGGGTCAGTACGATGAAATCATAAAGGTCGGCGTTGAGAACAAGATGATGCCTTCCGCTGTGAAGGAGTTCATCGAACACACCGCTCCCGGCTCTGTGAAGTATCCAACCGCATATGAACAGTACGTTCAGTGGAATAACGCGGATGCCCAACTTGTAGCCAGCGTCCTCCCTAAAGAGGTCCGTGCAGACTTTGAGGTCTATAAAGCTGGCACAACGCTTGCCGGGAAGACCCCAGAACAGATGCAAGAGCTGATGAACAACCGAGACCCGGAACTCGCAAAGAGATTCAGGTCAGGCGCTCGCTCAGAGACGGCGATAAGCACCATCCAAAGCGGCCTTACGCGGTGGTTTGAGTTTGGGGAAGAAACCCCACAAAGCGCGATCCTAGACGTTCAGGCCCTTGGTGAAGTCATGTATAGTACAGGCGTCTTCTATAAGCCTGAGGACGCTCTTGAGAGAGCTGCTGAGATTTACTCGGAAGGAACTGTATACGTTGACAACGTGGCCTTCCGTAAAGATCAGGGGTGGCCACAGAATACTGATGAGTTCGCCGAGTTCGCCAAGCAGAAGCTTATTCCTGAAGGGGAGGATGCTGACGACTGGGCGATCGTCCCCACAGTGCGTATGGCTGACAGAAACACAGTCCGTGTTGTAAAGCGCGGGGAACTCTTCCTACCGGGCGATCCAAACATACGAACATTTAACGTCAGAGAGATGGCCGCCAGCTACGCAGCTAGGGATCGGGCGCTGGAGCTGGAAGAAAATCAGAGGCTCCGGGAAGAGCAGAGAGCCGAAGCAGTGCGCTCCCTTGTAGGATCGGTTGATAATCTTCCGGTCCTTTTCAACACCACCTCCTTTGGAGTTGTCTCACCGGGCGCTCGCACGCGCGCCATCGATAAGGCTGGCATTGAAAAGTATGGCAAGGAAGACTGGGAGGCTCTCGTGGCGGAAGAGCTGGATCGTCGGAATAACCTCTCCGCCGAAAGCCGAGAACGTAACATGGAGACTTTCAACACCTACTATGGAACTCTCCCAAATGATTAGGAAGTAGATACGATGCAAGACGAGCAGGTCAAAGTAAGCCCCTCAACCTCCCAGCATAGGGAGAACGTATATGACCCGGTTGTCACCACGTTTCCCACGCCGGACCACCTGAAGAAAGAGGATGAGCAGCCGGGGTTCTTCGATGTGCTTCCTACAGCCTTGAACTCGGAGAGTTCTATCGCAGGCATCTCCCGCGTACTTACGGACGCTGGGTTCAGCTATGACCGCTTTTTTAATCTGGAGGAGACTCTCCGCGAAGACAAAGAGCTATCTGATAGGATCGAGGCGCTTCCCCTTGAGTTTGAATATGGCAGCGCCATGAGCCGAAAGCATCTCGACTATCTCGTTCAGCGCGCAGAGGATGAGCTGGAAAGAGATAAATATGTTGCACAGGCCGAGGGCTGGGGGGCGCTTGCCTCCTTCACCGCTGCCACATTAGACCCTACAGATTGGGCATTGTCGCTCTTGAGCGGGCCTATCGGCTTGGTGAGTAAAGGTACTAAAATGCAGCGTGTGCTGCGCTCCGGCGTCTCCGCCGCTGCAATTAACGCCTCAGTTGAGAGCTTTGTGGTAAGTGGTAGCTCCTTCAGGGGCAATGAGCATATTGTTTATGCCGGTCTACTTGGGCTATCGCTCGGTAGTGGGCTGGGCTACCTTGCCCCGAAAGACAATGCAGCCTTCATCGAAGCAGCTAAGAGACTTGCTGCGGATGAGCGAGGAGCCATCCCTCTCTCTAGGAAGGCAAAGCCTCCACAAGCGGATGAAGCGCCAACCACAGGTACCAGAACACAGTCCGAAGGTTTGGAGGCGCATCCGGAGAGCGATGATCTGGCTCTGGCATCCTTCCACCTACCCACTTACGCCAAGCAGGTAATCGGGTCAGCAAGCTCCCGAGCGCGTAAAATGGGTCTTGACCTACTTGAGGCGGGGCCTCTGAAGAATAAAGACTCTGTACGGCAACACTCGGCTGAGCTTGAGGCTGACCTCATTGAGCGCAAGCACCTCACGACATACTATAAATCCTCGAACCCCTTCTACAAGGCTTGGGCCAAGGAAAACGGATATAGAGGCATCTCCGCTGAGTTTAACTCAGCCCCCGGAGAGGTCTTCCGGCGGCGTATTGGGGAGTACCTCCACGGCGCTGACGAGGCTGATGAGAATGTGATCAAAGCTGCTGATCAGTTCAGCACAATGATGCGCAACATGCTTGAAGAGCAGAAGGCTGCTGGCGTCCTTGGCGCAGAGAACATCCCCTTTAATAAAAACTACCTCCCTCGCGTGCCTCGTCTCAAAAAGGTCCGAGAGGTACTCTCCGAGGTCAATCTTGAAGGTCTCGCACAGATAATCCGTAGGGGCCTCGATCCTGAGATGCCGGAGAACGTAGCTACAAGGGTGTCTAAAGCATATGCCCGAAGGCTGAGCGCCAAGTCACACCGAGTGGACATGGAGGATTTTCATGGGGTGTCCTTTGACGACATGGAATCCCTCCGCCTATGGTTTGATGATGACAAGCTCTTCAGTGAAGTTGAAGAGGCCCTGACGGCTATAAAGAAGTCCAAAGGGGATACCAACGATGGCCGCCCCTCTTGGCTGAAGAAGCGCCTATTTATGGATATGACGGCAGAGACCGAGGTGGGCGGCAAGACGTACCGGGTGATGGACCTGTTCGATCAGGACGTGGGCCGCGTGGGTACGCGGTATGTTCGATCAGCAGCAGGGTGGTCCGCCCTTGCCAAAAAAGGGTATAGGTCACAGTCGGATGTGAACAAGGCTCTTGAAGACATCAGGTCTCAAGGGGATGTCACAGCCGCCAAAAAGCTTGATGAGGTGGTAAACCTTATAACAGGGCGCTCCATTGATACAGACCCCTACTCCTCATTTAATCAGGTGAGCAAGTCTCTACGTGACCTCAACTTCGTGACAAAAATGGGACAGGCTGGTTGGTTTGGTCAGATGGCCGAGTTAGGCTTTGTGGCCGGTAAGGTGGGCCTGAAGAACATGCTCGCGAATATGCCGGGGCTGAAAGCACTATGGCGGAGAGCGCGTAAAGGCGAACTCGAAGATGACCTTGCCGAGGAACTCCATTTCGTTCTTGGTTCAGGCTCGGACTTCGTTAGGAACCCCGTGATGCGTGGGTTTGATGACTTAGGTATTGGCTTCGATACGACCACACGTCTCGGTCAGGGGTTAGAGAAGGCCGATAATGTCCTGCAAGGGATGAAACGCTTTGTCTCTATTGCCGGTGGCCTTGCTCCCGTGACCGCTTGGATGCAAGGTATCGCCGCCAAGTCTATTGCACATAAGCTCTCTCTCTTCGCCAGCGGCAGGAAGCTGCTGACCGATGCTCAGAGGGTGCGCCTGCGCGACGCAGGGTGGTCTGACAAGATGCAGGAACGCATCTTTGAGGAGATGCGTAAGCACTCAAAGTTCTCACCCTCAGGCCGCCTCAAGGCCATCAACTACCAATCTTGGGACGATGAAGTCTTTGGCTCATTCTCACTAGGAATGAACAGGCTACAACGCATCGCTGTTCAAGAGAATGACATCGGCTCCACCATTCCCTTCATGCATAAAGAACTCGGAAAGGTTCTCACTCAGTTCCGCTCGTTCGCGGTCAACGCTTACTCGAAGCAGTTCCTTCATAACGTTCACTTCCGTGACATGGAGACCTTCATGGTTTTCAGCATGGGGCTTATGTCCTCCTCTCTGGCCTATATCGGACAGCAGACAGCTAACAACTGGATGGACGGGGAGAAACTTGAGGATAGGCTGTCTCTGGACAACATCGTCAAAGGTTCCCTCCAGAAGCACGGGATGCTGACCCTGTTTCCGGGACTTGTAGATACTGCTATGCAGCTTACCGGCTTTGATCCTGTGTTCAAATACGGGCGAAGCTCCGGGCAGGCTGCAAGCTTCATCGCGGGGAACCCTACGGTAAGCACTATAAATAACCTAGGGAAGCTTGCGTCCCTTCCGGGATCGCTGGCACATCCCAGCTACAACTTCTCACAGGAGGACTCACGGGTGCTTGAAGCCCTCCTCCCCAACATTGTCCCGGTTAAAAACGGGATCGAGATGATGAACCAAAACCTCCCTAAGCACTCCCAAGAAGATGAGTATTGGAACTAAATGGCAACTACATACGCAGCCTACACAGGCAACGGATCGGTGGATACTTTCAGTGTCCCCTTTCCGTATCTCTCTAAGGCGCACGTTCAGGTTCTTGTCAACGGGACACCACAGATACTCCCACACCGCTGGCTGAACGATAGCACCGTTAAGCTACACACCGTCCCCGGTGCTGGGGACAAGGTTGTGATCCAACGGGTGACCCCTATGGATAGCCGATTGGTTCAGTTCCAGAATGGCTCTGTGCTTACACAGCAAGACCTAAATACCGCTGTGGCGCAGGTCTTCTACATCCAGCAGGAACTTCAAGACAGCTATGAGGATGCCATTTCTGATGGCTTGTCTCGCCTGTCTGATGGCTCGTTCATTGAGGGCAGCACCGCCCTCGATAAACAAGAAGCCATTGCTCAAGAAATCCTGAACACGGCAGTCGTCGCGGACCTACAGCAGCGCATAACGGACATTGATCTAAACGCCCAGTCCATTCTGGACGAGGCGGCGCGCGTCACAAGCCTTCAGGCTACCGTAGACGTCTTGGCGGACATTGACGGCACAGGCATCTCTACATTTATCCAGAATGAACAGATAGCGCGCATTGATGCAGACGCGGCTATTAACGAGAAGCTGGACCTCATCGGCGCAAAATCCGCTGACAGCCTCGCCTATATCCTGAACATGGAAAAGGTACGGGTTGATCCCACGACTTCTCTGGCAACGCGCCTGTCCGCCCTTGATGCCTCCGTGGGGGATAATGTTGCAGCGATCACCGCAGAGGAATCTGCCAGAGCGGCGGCCGACACAGCGGAGGCCGTACGTGTTGACGGCCTGCTGGCTACTGTAAATAGCAACATTGCAGCTAACACGTCAGCGATAACCACGGAGGAGTCTGCAAGAGTAGCTGCCGACACAGCGGAGGCCACACGCGTTGACGCACTACTGGCGACTGTGAATAGCAACATTGCAGCTAACACGTCAGCTATCGTTACGGAGCAAACCGCAAGGGCCAATGGGGATAGCGCAGAAGCATCCGCCCGAACAGCCTTGGCCGCGCGCGTAACTACTGCTGAGGGCGCTATCGCGGCGGCGGAAGCTTCCATCCTTGCGGAACAAACCTCTCGCGCTGATGGGGATGGGGCTTTGGCTTCAGACCTCGCTCTCATGGGCGCTAAGTCCGGCGATGGGGCCGCTTGGTATCTGGATGAAACAACGGTTCAGGTATTCAAAGAAGGCAGCACGACTATCAGAGAAACCCTTGGCACTCGCCTATCCGGCTTTGACGTATCTCTAAGTGGAAACGCCGCCGCTATTGCAAACGAAGTGTCCGCACGGGTTACTGCCGACGCTGCAATCAGCTCAGATATTACTCAGCTAGAGAACCGCATGTCGACCGCTGAAGGCGGCCTCTCGGGGAACACCACTGCGATCGCCTCCCTCCAAGGGCGCGTGACGACGGCCGAAGGTGACATCACAGCCATCAATGGTTCTATCACTAACCTCGACTCCTCCGTGTCCTCTCTCCCCCTGACGTACTATCAAGCTATTGCCCCGTCGTCACATAAGGCCGGTGACCTCTGGTGGGACTCCGACGACGGCAAGCTTTATCGCTCCAACGGAACCTCATGGGTCGCCATTCAGGATCAGGATATTGTTAGCAACGCCAACGCCTACTCCGCGCTGGAGACGCGCGTCACGGCCACAGAGGGGAGCATAACGTCTACAGCTTCGGACGTAACGGCACTGACGACCACAGTGAACGGGAATACGGCAACACTGACACAACATGCTTCATCCCTGAACGGCCTTGAGGCCAAGTATGGGGTTACCTTGGACGTCAACGGGTACATCACCGGGTTCAGTCAGAACAATGATGGCTCCTCCGGGACATTCAAGATAAGGGCGGACAAGTTCGTCGTCATTGATCCTGATGGTGGCAGTGCACAGAACGGGACCATCCCCTTCGAGATAGATAACGGAGTCACCTATATCCGAGACCTCATGGTGAAGAACTTAGCGATCAACAAGCTTGTTACAGGTTCTCTTAATGGGGACATGAACATGGGGACCGGCCGGATCATCTTGGATAATGGCGTCTTCATAAAGGTCATGGGGCTGGGCTTTGGGTCAACCAACCAGTTCCTTGAGTGGTTCGGGCCTAAGATGGCTCTTAATCTCATGACCGAGGCGAACGCCATTTCATACATTAAGACGAACGGGGACTCCTACTATGGAGGCTCTTTATCCGCAGGTATCCTTACTACGTCCGCCAGCACATCATCGCTGGCCGCAGACGCGTCCGTCACGGTTGGTCCTCTTGGCACGAATGGTAATAACAAGCAGGTTGTCGCCAGCATTACCATCTCTGGCTCCTACGAGACAGGAACATGGATACCTTTTGATGAAATATCCGATACTACAACCTCTTGGGGTAGCCTGACGCTATATGTTGAAGAATATACTGGCGGCATATGGGTAACGCGTATGTCCCAAGTCTTCACAGGATCGAAGAGGAGCAGGGAGTCCTACAATGCTGAGAACAACTGGAGCGGCACCCGCACCGACTGGAGCCTGTCAGGCTCTCTAACTTGGACGGACTCCGACCCAAGCACATCAGACAGGACTTACCGCGCTCGTATATCTGATGGCGACGCATCCACGCTTGTGGGTTCCATCTCTCAGCGCGTGACCATAATTTCAACCGAGGAATAATCCTTAACCTTAATCAGGCCGGGCCTCTGTGTTCTCACACGCCCGCGCCTCACATGGAGAAACCAAAATGCAACAACAAGCCAAACCTTCCGAAATGGTGCAGAACCTCTTGAACGAACAGACGCAGCTCTTTGCAGAGCTTGGTCGCCTTACCAAGCAGAAGGCGGATGTTGAGGCCAAGATCAACGCAGTATCCAGCTCGTTGCAGGGTGTCCAGCTCGGGCAGGCACTGCTGAAGCAGCAACAGGATGAAATTGATAAGCAGGAAGAGACCCCTTCCGACCCCACAGAGTAGGCCAATGAATGCCCATCACTAACGCCCAAATCGCCCAGCAACAGTCCGAACTGGTCTCCGCGTGGTCTCTCCGAGAGGATGAGATGCGGGACTGGCTCAGCGGTTCCGCTACCGGCGGGCCATACAGTGATGGGCGCTACCCTCTCACAGACTTCCTCGGGACAGTCTATTATGTAAAATGCCCAGCCCGTCTTGAGCTGGATGTGTCGGGACCAACCGGCTCCGCACAAGCTGCGCAGGCTGCTGCTGAGGCGGCCCTTGCCGACACCATCATAGCGCAGAACGCCTCAGTGTCCGCTCAAGGGTTCTCTGAGAGCGCGCGAGATGCCTCCCTTGCTGCTCGTGACTTGGCGGAGCAGCATAAGCTTACCGCCGCTACCTCAGAGGCCAACTCACTAGTCCACAGGCAGGCCGCCGCGCTGAGCGAGGCCAACGCGCAGACCTCAGAGGCAAGCGCGCTTGTCAGTGAGACAAAAGCCGCAACAAGCGCCACAGCCGCCGCTACAAGCGAGACGAACGCCGCCGCCAGCGCCGCCGCAGCGGCTACCTTTAACCCCGCTTTGTACGCCGCTCTTTCTGGTGCGGCCTTCACTGGCGATGTATCCATTACCGGGTCGCTCGACGTAACCGGGGCGGTTAACTTTATCAACTCCAATCAGGTTGACATAGGGGATAGCATCCTGACGCTCAATGCGGCCTACGCAGGATCAACTCCTATCGCCGATGGTGGGCTTGAGATCAACAGAGGGACGCTTCCCAGCGCTACCCTAAAATGGAACGAGACGGGGGATCAGTGGGAGGCTCAGGGGTTCTCTCTGTGGCACTCCGGCAACTTTGACCCCTCCGGGTACAGCCTGACGTCTCACGACCATGCTGGTATATATGCCCCATCTTCCCACAGTCACAACGATCTCTACTATACGGAGGCGGAGGTTGACGGCTTTCTGGCCGGTAAGGCGGATACCCATACACACCCCTATGCGTCGGACACGCACAACCACGACGCGGACTATGCGCCTCTAGGACACACACATGGCTATCTTCCCCTAGCAGGTGGTACGCTATCTGGAACCCTTACAGTCCAGCAGAGCGGCGATGTTGCTCTCTCTCTCCGCGTCCCTGCGGGAGAAGCTAATGATTGGAACTACATCTCCTTCTACGGCGCTGACGGCGTGTGGGATGGCTATGCAGGCACCGACGCCGCAGGCAATATGATCGTAACAACTATTGGTGGCTCCTCGCTCACCTTGAAGAGTACTAGTATCATAGCGAACTACGACCTATTCGTTAATAGCAGTAAGGTATGGCACGCAGGTAACCTAGACCCCTCCACGTTCGCCCTTACCACACACAGCCACGATGCCGCCTACTCACCTATTGGACATACACACAGCTACCTTCCTTTAGCAGGTGGTACGCTGTCTGGAACCCTTACAGCCCCTATTATATCCGCAACGGGCGGGTTCGCTGTAAAGGATACCCGCCTTAATGGCGACACCACCCCTGATGGCTTCACAGATAAGGCAATGACCTTATCATTTACGGACGACATCACCGGGTCCGTATCCACATGGGACTCCATGATAACGATGAAAGGGTGGACCGACGGTTACAGGGCTTGGCAGCTTATTGCCAGCTCTGAGATGGGGTCCGCAGATACGGCACTGTATTATAGGTCTGGTATTGGCACAACATGGGGGCCTAAAGAGAGGGTTCTCACAGACGCCGGAACCGTGCGCTCGACCTTATATAGCTCTGGGATGGCGGCCCCAAGGTGGGACACTAGCTTCTATGTTCTCCAGTCCCAGCATTGGCATGGGCACACAAGTACCCAGACGATGTACTTGGGCGAAGCGGGGAATACGGTTGAGGTTCGTGGCTTGTTTGTTAAGAACGGGGGTGAATACTTCTATCCCGGAAACAGTGACGCTGACATCGTGGTGAACGCCGAGCTAGCTAATCGGGCCACCGGCTCGCCGGATACGGTAGGGGATGGGAGAGGGTTCTCCGTTGACTACATGCTCGGCGCAGCCGTAAACAAACCAACTGGGGTAGACCACTCTCTCCTTACGATGGCCTACAGTCCTGCTTATCAAACACAGCTCGCGGGCGACTGGCGGACGAACAAGTGGTACGTCCGGGGGCAGGATGCTGGCGTTTGGAGCTCTTGGGCGGAGGTTTTAACTTCCCTCGGTGGAACCCTCACAGGCTCTCTTGGACTCGGAGTGGCCCCTGCAAGTGGCTATAAGCTTACCGTGGCAGGTAGTCTGCATATGAAGAACACCGACATCAACTATGTCAATCAGCTTCACTTTAATGACAACGTAAGGCTGTATGATGATGGTAATGTCCAACACCTGAACCTCAAGAGTGGCGATGCTGCCGTGGTGGGGCTGAAGTTAATCGGCGGGGACGGAACCCTACGAGGTCGTCTCTATTCTAACGTACCCACCATCATAGGCTTAACCACGTCTAATGGGACTTGGGGGATGAACTGCTTCAGCGGAGGTATGACACAGTTGCACTACGCCGGTGCAACTAAATTGCAGACAACAAGCGCTGGGGTGAGCATCGTTGGCCTCCTAGATGTGGACAGCATTAGGACGAGAACCACCTCCGCGCGCGTTAAGTTAGGTGTGTGGAGTGGCAGCCTATATGGTATCGGCATGGGTAACGCTTATACCTATGGCGACCTTAATGACTTCGCCATGACTTTCCAGATGAACTCCACGGCCAATCGAGGCTTCTGGTGGGGGCAGGATGCCCATACGAACGCCCAAGGGGCTATGGCGCTGACAAACGACGGTAGGCTTACTGTTGATAAGAGCATAAAACTCAACGGTAAGGGGTCCGTTCTCTGCCATGCAGCTTCAGCTCATGCGTCCGGCTCCATAACAGTCTCTGCGGCTGCCCCTACCGGCGGCGCAGATGGTGACGTCTGGATGGAGGTCTAATGCCAAAGCTTCACATAAAGGACGCCGGTATCTGGAAAGAGGTCAAGAAGCTTCACATAAAGGACGCCGGTATCTGGAAAGAGGTCAAGAAGCTTCACATAAAGGACGCCGGTATCTGGAAGACAGTTATTAACTCCATACTGACCTCGGCATCTTTAAGTCCAACATCTCTCACTAAGATAGGCCCGTCAGCCCCCGCGACAACAGCCCCCGTCACTTGCACCCCTGTGGGAGGCGAGGGCCACGTCTTCACTTGGGAGAAGTTAAGTGGATCGTCGGCGATCACAGCCAACAGTCCCTCAGCCGCCACAACAACCTTCACAAAGGCCAACGTTGGTGTCGAAACAGCCACCTTCCGCTGTAAGGTCGTCGCAGGTGGCGTGACCGTCTACTCCCCAAGCATCATTGTCGATTTTGAGATCGGCACCCAGTAACCTAAATCAACCTAAAGGAAATCAAAATGGAACCAATCTTCTTCCTCATCTTGGGCGTTGCCGCAGTAGCTGTAGCCTACCACGTCTATCGGCTGTATAGTGACGCTCGCAATCCCAACATCGACCCTCGCTCTGGAAGCTCCAGTGGCGGCCGACGTAAAGGCTCCATCAACAAGCGGCGGTACTAATCCACACGCACAAGGGAGACCCTGAGGTGAACTCGGGGTCTCAACTCCAAAATGACTGAAGACATTTTCCTAGCAGGGACGCTCAAAGCCGTCGCAGTGGCGGGCCTTCTGTCCCTTGGTGGTACTGTTATCAGCAACAAGCTGGATAACGTCCGCCAAGATGAGCAGATTGAACAGCTCCGTGAAATCAAGCAGGAAACCAACGAGATCAGAGACCTGCTCAGAGAGATCAAAGCGGAGATCGAGGACAAAAACAATGAATGATCGCGCTACAGAAGCACTCCTCAATTCCCTTCACGGCCTTGTGGCCGACTCCTTCGTTGAAGAGATACGTCGCTGTAAGGCAAGCGGAGAGCCTATCCAAGCGTCTCTCCTAGCGCAGGCGGCCAAGTTTCTGAAGGATAATGGGATTGATGCCCCAGCCCGTGAAGAGGTGCATATAGACACCCTCGCTGATGAGCTGGAGAGCGTCTCCTTCGATGCCGAGGGTAACGTTATTCACATGAAGGCCCGCTGAGGCGCACAGAGACTCACTGAGAGGGCTTAAAGGCCCTCTTGGTGCTTACCCTACCCGACCCTCCTTACATGCGCTCAGTGACTCTTAAAACGGAGACAATGCTCTGACGAAACAATTACCCCGCTCTGAGGTGGCGATGCAGAAGGACTTCAGAAAGTTCCTCTGGTTCGTCTGGACAAAGATACTCTACCTCCCGCAACCTACAAGAATACAATATGACATTGCCCAGTTCCTCTCCGACGGACCCCCAAAGCGTTTCATACAGGCGTTCCGTGGCGTGGGCAAGTCATTCATCACAGCCGCCTATATCGTATGGCGGTTATGGAAGAACCCTGATCTGAAGATTGTCGTGGTCTCCGCCAACGAGACCTTCGCTCAAGAGATCACCACGTTCATTAAGCAGATAATCAATCAGGTGGAGTTTCTGTCGCATCTGAGGGCCAAGCCCGGCCAACGGGACTCTACTCTCATCTTTGATGTTGGACCAGCACGTCCGGATAAATCCCCCTCGGTGAAAGCTGTGGGTATCTTCGGGCAGCTTACAGGCTCCCGTGGCGACATCCTTCTGTTTGATGACGTTGAGGTTCCGAGCAACTCGGAGACCGAGACAATGCGGGAGAAACTCTCCGCTCGCACAGAGGAAGCTGCGGCTCTCCGTAAGCAGAACGCGGAGACGATTTACTTGGGAACTCCACAGTCTCAAGATAGTATTTACCGTCTGCTGCCCTCTAAGGGATACTCAGTGCGTGTTTGGCCCAGCCGCTACCCTACCTCTGAAAATCTGAAACACTATGGCGAGTACCTCTCTCCGGCCCTCCTGAGGGACATTGAGGGAGACCCTTCCCTAATGGAGCGGACAGGCTCCCCGCACGGTGGTGCACCTACCGACCCTGAGAGGTTCGACGAGGCAGACCTGATGGAACGCGAGTTGGAGTATAGCTCCACCGGCTTCACCCTACAATTCATGCTCGACACGCGTCTGTCGGACGAAGAGAAGTACCCCCTCAAGATCAACGACCTGATTGTCATGGACGTGGACCCGGATGTGGCTCCCGTTCAGGTGACCTATGGGTCAGGCAAGCAGAACGCCATAGAGGAACTCTCTCAGTTCAACGTCGGGTTCGACGGTGACAGGTTTCACAAGCCGATGTGGGTAGCGGACCGCTTCGAGGACTACGAAGGGTCTGTTATGGTCATTGACCCATCAGGTCGAGGGAAGGATGAGACGGCATACGCCGTTACCAAGACGCTCAGAGGCATGATCTATGCCCGAAGGTGTGGTGGCGTAGGTGGTCATGGTTACTCAGAGGAAACTCTAAACACCCTCGCTCAGATCGCAAAGGAAGAGAAGGTGAACCGTATCCTCATCGAGGATAACTTCGGGGACGGTATGTGGACCAAGCTATTCTCCCCGGTGATCAACAAGGTTTACCCAGTGACCCTTGAAGATTACAAAGTGTCCGGCCAGAAGGAAGTCAGGATCATTGAACAGCTTGAGCCTTCCCTTGCAGGACACCGGCTGGTTATCGATAAGGCTCTAGTCAAGAGCGACTACAAGTCAGTAGACACCAACGTCTACCGTCTCTTCTATCAGCTATCCCACATCACTAAAGACAGAGGGGCCTTGAAGCATGATGACCGCTTAGAGACCCTCGCAAAGGCTGTCGCCTACTGGGGTGAACGGCTGATCGCTGATGTGGAGGATGCTGAACGTAAGGCTGAAGAGGCTGCTCTTGAAGCTGCCCTAGAAGAGTTCATCGCTGACTGTGAAGGACGTAAGCCTGCCCCTCCAGCGTGGATGAGCAGAAGATAGCTTTTCTACGGACTCACCCTTAGTACGCACTCTAGGAGATACCCCCCTGAGATATACTTTAAGATACTCTTTAAGATAGCTCATAGTTACCTTGAAGATTAACTCAATGGGAACCCCTGTTTGTGTTATCCATAGACAAGGGTTCCCCCGTCTTAGGGGGACCAATACCTTTAAGGAAGCTTAGAGATCACTCCGTATAGCTTTAAGCAAACCTCTAAGCCTTGAGGTAAAGGATGCCCTGTTGTGAGCCGCGGAGAGTCCCTCAGAGACTCGCTGAGAGGGCTTAGAGCTTCCCTGAGGGTGTTACCCCTCTATGGGGAGCCTTCTGCTTTCCCTGAGGGTTCTCTGAGAGGCTCTGAGGTATGGGTGAGCTTTATAGCTTCCCGTTTATTTTGGTGCGGAAATCTGAATGCCCACTTAATGATCCTACCGCGCGGACTTCCCCCCGTACCCCCTCCCCCTTCCGATCCCCCCGCTGGCACACTATCCGCCACATACTGGCACACAAAGGCTCTTTGCATACGCTAACCTATTGATTTATAAGGCTATGCAATCCCTGTTTAAGAGGGAATATATGTAGGTCGGCCGGTTAAGGCTGTCCATCCTGATTTATTCCCGCGTCTTTCCGCCACTATCTGTTTTTTTTATCGCCCTCAAAGGCTCTTGATGATCCCTTAATGGTCCGCTCAAAGGCCAACCATTTGCGCGCTTGTGCCCAGGTGAGCCACAGTGGCCACAATAGGATTGAGTGACCTTTAAGTGTCCGGATGCGTACCCGGTGCACATGTTCGCGAACACTAGCGGCTTTCTCCGGAAAAAAAACAGGCTGTATCCCGCAATTTTCCTAGCTTTTTTAACTTTTTTATCATACTTGCGTTTTTTTCTGTTGACGGATTAAACCCGATGTGCATAATGGGATACATCAGCAGCGGCGAAACGCCAAGCGGATCACAACCTACCCTACCGGGGTTACATAGCTTCTCCGATTGAAGCACAGACGGTAGCCCTGAGGTGATAGCGTTGTGTAACGGTATCCATGCGGCGGATAGGGGATAGTGAACCTATCTGTGACTGACTAGGGGTCAGGGGCTGAGAAGCCCGGCCTTGTTGAAATACAAGTAAGCACTAGCGCCTAGCGTTAGTGGAATGGGTGTCCGACATGCCCTGTGATGAATGTCGGCAACGCTTTGTTGAAAGCTTGAAGCCCTGTCAAAGCTGGCAGGGTTTTGACGTTTTAACAGAACTGAAAAAGGAAATGGAAATGATAGCGTATGACGTGCCAGAAACAGGTGAAGTTGTTGTCTTCTCAAGGGTGCCAGTGGGCAGCTACGCCAAGCCGGGGGAACCTTATGAGGTTGAAAATGACGGGCAGTACATCCGCCTGATAAACGTAAAAACCGGATCGGGAACGTTTGACCGGAAGATTATGTATCGCCATGCCCGGTATGTGCCGGAAAGTGTCGCTAACATCAAGTTTTAAGAGGAATCATAAAATGAAAATCGATCATAAAATTGAACCAGCGGAAGCCCTTTTCACAGGGCGTATGCTCACTTTGAGTAACCCGAAAATTATCAAGGGATTAAAGAAGGGCGTATTGTCGGGCGTCTTACACCTCGCCCCTTACAATCTCGCCGGAATGGTGACATGCCCAATGGCCGACTTGGCCGGATGCGCCGCCGGATGTCTCAATACGGCGGGAAGAGGCGGTATAGCCGCCGGGCGGAAAACATTCAGAGCGCCGTCGGGCGCAACCCTGCCAGACAACGCCATGCAGCGCGCAAGGATTGGCCGAACACGACTTTTCACCTATGCAAGGGAAATCTTTCTGGCGCGGCTGGAAGCTGAAATCAAGGCGCTTGCCCGGAAGGCCGGGCGGGAAGGTCTTATACCTGCTGTTCGGCTGAATGGCACTTCAGATATTCAGTTTGAAAAGGTATACTTCCCGGATGGCTCGACAATCTTTGAGCGGTTCCCGGACGTACAATTTTACGATTATACCAAAATCGCCAAGCGGCTGGATAAGCCCTTGCCGGAAAACTACCATCTCTCATGGTCATACAGTGGATCGACACCATCTTATGCGGCGTATGCGGACCGCCTGCCGGCGGATGCAAATATCGCTGTAGTTTTTCGGGGAAAACTACCTGAAACCTTTATGGGCCGCCCAGTGATTAACGGCGACGAAACCGACGTTAGGTTTCTAGACCCGAAGGGCGTCATCGTCGGTCTGAAAGCCAAGGGACGCGCTAAAAAGGATAGGTCAGGTTTTGTTGTGGATTATTATACCCGAAATATAATTTAACCCTAAGTGGAGTTTGATATGTACCAGAAAATTAAAGCGGCGGCGGAACGCGCCGGGGAAAGCAATGATTGTTCGGTGAAGGCGCTCGCCCTCACCACAAAGCTAACCTATGGGCAAGCACACAAGGCCCTAAGGAAGCTAGGACGGAAAAAAAGAAAGGGAACCTCGCTATCCGCCCTTCTCGCGGCTTATGAAGATGTGGGATATTCTGCCAAGCCCATAGACTTCAGAGCCAAGACGGTAGCCACCGTCCCCAAAGACCCGTCCTTTCAGGCCGGGGAAAGCTACCTTGTACACGTCCGGGGCCACGTCCTAGCGGTCCAAGGTCGGGATGTCCTCGATTGGACGGCCGGACGCCGTTATCGCATCCTTACAGTCTATCACGTTGTCCCTAAAGATTAACCGAAGGACAGGCGCTTGGCCTGTCTTTTAGCTAATCTTTAACCAACCAAAAGGAAACCCAAAAATGACCGATAACGCAACATTCCTGAAATCGCTTGAGTTCCAATATCTCGAAGGCGCGATAGGCCGCCACATGGTTTACATCGCCCTTGTAGAGCGGGGATACGATGAGGATGAAGCCTTCAACCTCATGTTCAAAATCACTGAGTGATCAACCAAAAAGGAAACCTAAAAATGTCGATAGAACTTTGTGCATCACCCTACAACCTGATGGCCGCTTGCGTCTATTTCTCAAGCTATGAAGAGTATCTGGAAAAGACAAAAGACCATACCGACTGCTGCGGCTATCCTGTGGAAGAGTTTAAAACATATCCTGTGGATGCATCGCAACTAGATGCCGCGCTGTTCGGAGCGTTAAACATCGACCAAGACACCCTAGAAGCGTTCTTCACGCTCGCTGAAGAATGGTCAGGCCATGATAAAATAAAGGCGATCGTCAAGTATGGGCGATGCGGTTACGCATGGGATGGCGGGACGGATAGTAGGGACGTCGAAGATGTCGACATTTATTACCGTGACTCCATGAGCGAACTTGCAGAACAGTTTGTTGAGGATGGTATCTTTGGCGACCTCCCTGAGCATCTCCTAGGATACCTTGATTATGATGCTATAGCCGCTGATCTCCACTATGATTACACGGAAGCAGAGATCGCCGGGGAACATATCATCTACAGAATGGCTTAACCAATGGACACAGTTTTAACAATATTCGTATGGGGCTTTCTGGCCCCCGCCGCGCTTGGTGTGTGCCTTGATGCGGTCTTTGAGATAATCGCAAAGCTGCTTAGCTAGAGGGAAAGAGAAATGAGCATCAAGGAATTAGACAAAATAGTGTATTGGGTATCCCCTGAGGGGGAGATCGAACAGGGAACTTTCCGCTCTCTTGTAGAGCAATACATCGATGAAACCACCACGCCTAGAGGGGTCGCCCCCCGCTATCATCGGCGGGGACGTGAGATTTGGTCATGGGGGCCGGGAGGTAATTTCCCGCACAGGGCTGCTATATTCGACAGCGAAGAAGAGGCCGAAATCGGCCTGTGGGCGAATCATATTTATGATTATGAGACCGCCCATGATTCGCCTATAGCATATGACACAATTGAAGAGGCGCGCCACGAGCGCGCACTATGGGAAGCAGAAGAAGAGGAAACATAAAAGATGAAATGGAAAGAATGCTTAATGCACGATGGGGAGTATAGGTCGATAGAAGACCTAGCGAAGCATGGGATTATAGAACTCCATGTCGTCGGCTCCGGCCGTGAAGGCTGGCGTCTCCAAGCCGCCGATGCGGCGACCGGCGGCTGGTCTTCACGTATTACCATTTCCCCTATTTTCCACAAGGATTGCGGCGAAACCCGAAGTGATCTTATGGAAGCTTGCAGGCGCGCCTATGGTGTGTCGCCACGGGTAGTCCGTAATTCCTATTTCGGACCAATATAGAAGAAGGAATCTAAGAAATGATGATATGGTTTTATAGTCAAAAAGGGCAACCGCCTGCGCATATCGGCAATCTCGATAATCCGCTTGATTCGACAGAGGGTGTCTTAAAGTCCGCCCGCCAAGCGCGCTTCATGTCGGTCCTCTGTGGCATGAAAGCAGATGACACCCAATACTTATTCGCATCCGAGGAACATATGGCAGAGTTCATAGATCGTAACTCCGACCATTTAACCCCCTATGACGTGGCTGCCTTGCAGGCATCAGATGGAGCAACAAAACGTTCTTGATTTGTTCTCAAGACTCCACTATAACATACATCGGGGACACCCCCTAGTATAACTCTTGATTAAGGAAGATTAAGTATGCGACTTCACATGTACGTGGCCCGGAATTATATCAAAAAGCACCCTAAGTTTCTATTTTCTCGAAATATATATAGACACGACGGCGGGAAAAATGTAACTTCGTACATACTAACGTTATTCAGGATCGACATAATGCTTGACATTGTAACCGGGCAAACAGCGATCGCAACCGAAAAAGGAAAAGAAAATGACGACAAACGGCATAGAACTGGCGTCCCTTAGAGGACTCACAAAGGAACTTATAGCTATCTTTGGGGGAGAGTGTAACTTATCACAGTTACTCCTCTTCCTAGAGATAGCCCTCCGCGATGGGCGTGAAGACATCACAGTGTCAGACATTGTGCGGATCACCCAATCAACTCAGTCCTCCGCCAGCAGGAGGCTATATACCCTAATGGACGCCGGTAGGGGCCGAAAGAGAGGCGTGGAGGCTGTAGAGCAGTACACGAAGCCCTATGACCGTAAATCCCGGTTCCATCGGCTTACCCGGCGCGGCAGGGAGATTTGTAAGGAAATTAGTGAGGCTGTGTCCAAGATGGTAGATGGTAGATAGGAGAACCAAATGAAGATCAAAAAGCGAAACAACGGCTACTTGTTTGTCGAGTGGACCGACGACGCCGGGAAGAGGTGCCGCCGGTCTCTCGGCACCAAGGACGCCCGAGAAGCCGCCGCGCTGGCGTCTGAGGTGATCTATGGGACCATCTCCCCGCCAGCGCCTAGAGGTAAACATGCGCCCACTCCCGCGCATACCGCCTCTGACGCCTTCACCCTTAAAGACCTCTTTCGGGAGTGCTACCGGGACATCTGGAAGCCTGAGAAGGTCCGTTCCATGCCTACCATCCATTCTAACACAAAGATACTTCTGGAAGAGTTCGGAGAGGACACGCCTATCACGGATATTGCGTATCATATGATCCGTGACAAGGGGCTGGAATGGGAAACCTCCGGCCGATGGGCGGCGGCCACAATCAACCGCAAAATGTACACCCTGAAACGGGCGCTACGCTATGCACATGAGGACTTGATGGATAAGAACGGCGTCCCTCGCCTACCGTCCTTGATTAAGGTCTTTACGGTGCCTGAGCGGAACACCAAGGACCGCACCCTAACCGCCGAGGAAGAAGATGCGGCCTTGGCCTACATCAGGTCCATGCAGAAGGGGCCAGCAGCAACAAACTGGCGGGTGTTTGAGGCCCTATTCATCTTCCTTGTGGACACTGGGGCGCGGCAAGGGGAAGCTTTGAACGTAACCTGCCACCATATCACCGGTGGGCGGGTTAGCTTTGATCGTTATACGACAAAGACAGGCAAACCGCGACGGCTACCGCTGACGGCTCGATTTATAGAGTACCTGCCTTTCTTAACCACCGTGGCCGGGCGGGGGGATAGACCGCTCTTCACCGGGTTCGACGCCAATAAAACGTGGCGGTACTGGCGTGCCGTACGGGATAACGTGGCAGGACTGGATGACGTCAACGTTCATCTCCTCCGTCATACCTGTGGTACCCGGCTGGCCGAAGGCGGGGCCGAACTATGGCAGATAAGCCGCTGGTTGGGCCACTCGAACATGAACACCACCAAGGAACGCTACGTCCATCTTGTAGATGAGAATGAGGAAGCCACCCTCAGCTTGCTGGAGAAGGGCCGCGCAAAGCACCAAGGGCTTCGCGTCGTCTCCTCACGGTAGGGGATTTCATCTTAAAGTCGGGTTATTCCCGATATTGCATATTTAAAAAGTGTGCCACCAACATGTGCCGATAGTCATTGGCACAAAATCATAAACCACTGAAACTAAAGAGGGAAGTTGGCAGGAGTGGAGAGACTCGAACTCCCGACACCCGGTTTTGGAGACCGGTGCTCTACCAACTGAGCTACACTCCTTCACCTCATAGCGCACGCCTTTATATATAGGCGCGCAAAAGCATATTCAAT
>Ga0209475_10000944_pt1 | contig 43229 bp, 50 predicted proteins | sample tdDd471_FD_187128 | JGI IMG/M metagenome (GOLD analysis project Ga0209475, IMG submission 187128) | Marine sediment microbial communities from the Atlantic coast under amendment with organic carbon and nitrate - tdDd47.1 (SPAdes)... | ecosystem: Environmental > Aquatic > Marine > Coastal >... | reverse complement strand
AAACCTCTTTAACCGCATCGGCGGGAAATTGGGATAAATATTATGAATATTGTAAAGCTGGATTTATTAGATGATAGCATTGTGGAAAAAATCATCAATCTGGAAAAAAAATCTTATCAGATCGAAGCAGACCTTATCAATTTCTATAACATTCCGCAATTGCATGACACTGTTGAAAAACTGAGAAGATGCAATGAAATCTTTATAGGATATTTCGAAGGTAATGTGCTGGCAGGTATCATTTCTTATCAGCTTATTGGTTCGGAGCTCGAAATCTGCCGGCTCGCAGTTGATCCGGGATATTTTAGAAAAGGAATTGCAGGCACGTTGATTGACAGCATAGAGAACATGGACGCCAATGTTGAGCGGATTACTGTAACAACTGGTAAAAATAATACACCAGCTGTCAATTTCTATAGAAAATGCGGTTATATATTTGAAAGTACTTTTACTGTTGAAGAGATATTGGAATTAAGTGAGTTTTCCAAACTTCTGTAAAGTTTGTGAAAAGCATTTGCAGAAAAAGTCCTGTCACAGTATGGTATAGATACACTGAAAGGTGAGGAGTAATAGAATTGAAACGAGTCGTTGTAACAGGAATGGGAACAGTAAATCCCCTTGCTAATAATGTTGAAGATAGTTGGAACAAAGTTCTTAAAGGTAAAAGCGGAATTGATCAGATAACGAAATTTGATGCTACTGATTTTCCAGTAACTATTGCGGGAGAAGTCCGGAATCTGAATAAGGAGAACCTTTTCAATAATCCCAAAAAAGCCAACAGGCTTGATGATTTTGTCCATTATGCGGCCCATGCCCTTAAACAGGCAAAAGACCAGTCTGGTTTTACTGTGGAGAATGATCCTTATCGTGTGGGAATCTGCCTTGGAAGCGGATTGGGTGGAGTCGATGCTTCAATAACGAATATTACCGGATATAATGAGAAGGGAATAAAGGGAATAAGTCCATTTTATGTTCCTCAGACAATTGGAAATATCGCTTCCGGTTTTTTGAGTATGGAACATGGCATTAAAGGTCCCAACCTCAGCATGCAGACAGCCTGCGCAACAGCAAATCACTCTTTTGCTACAGCACTTATGATCATTCAGTCCGGTCAGGCTGACGTTATGGTTGCCGGAGGTGCGGAAAGCACTATCAATGGATTTATCGTAGGAGCTTTCAATCGAATGAGAGCCCTATCAACCCACTATAATGATAATCCTGAAATAGCATCCCGTCCTTACGATACTGATCGTGACGGATTTGTCATTGCCGAAGGTAGCGCAATTCTCATTCTCGAAGAGTATGAACACGCTAAAAAACGGGGAGCCGATATTTTGTGTGAAGTATTGGCAGTGGGAATGACCGGTGATGCTTATGATCTGGCAGCTCCCGATCCCAATGGAATCGGTGCGTATCACTCCATGAAAATGGCCTGTGCCTCTGCGGGAATTAATCCTTCGCAGCTCAATTATATCAATGCCCATGGAACATCAACTCCACTGGGAGATGTCGGTGAATCCAAAGGGATCTATCAGCTGGTGGGAGACGATCAGAGTCAGTTGTCAGTAGGATCTACGAAATCCATGCATGGACATCTGCTGGGAGCCACAGCCGGGCTGGAGGCTATTTTCTGTATTAAATCTGTTATGAATGATGTTATTCCTGCCAATATCAATATCGAGAACCTCGATCCCGCTGTTGCCGTATCGTGTATCAACCAGCAGGTTGTTGAGAGAAAAGTGAATTATGCCCTATCCAATTCATTCGGTTTTGGCGGCCATAACTCGAGTTTGATTATCGGGAAAGTGTAATCTTTGCAGGGGACGGTCGTGACCATCCCCTACAGATTGTATTTGAATAATTTTCTCAATATAAAAATTAATGATAATACTATCAGCACCAATGGCCAGAACCCGATTGAAAATGTGATCAATGTTGAGATACCAAAACATGAAAAGACTAATAATCCAGTCATGGCCTCTTTGAATAGAAGCGGTTTGATAAGTCTCCATTCCTCTTTTTTCTTTATAATCCCCATCGAATCAATATAGAGTGAGTCCATGTCCCAGGCTGTGAGTACCAGCAGCAGTATCAATATCTGAAGTACCGGACTGTTTCCGAATAATATCCCGCTGAGAACGGAGAACACATAAACCGGTAACATCAGGTTGTGTACAAAAGCAAACTTCTGGCTGATGAAAAGCCAGAGCATAAACAGGGCAATTGAAACTATGAGTATAGTTAAGTTTCCAGAGCTGATCAGGGACCAGAAGGTCATAATTCCAGCCAAAGCAATCAGTGAATATCTCAGGATTTTTATCATTTGGTACCTCTTACAGCCTGACGCAGTCTACCCCTGTTCATCTGGATCAGTTTTTCGATGGAATCGTTGAGGTTCCAGTTCAGGACTGTAATTCCCGATCTTTCCAGATCGCGGATGATCATCTCTTTTTCCAGTTTTGCCAGATCCAGAGCAATGGGATCAGTATCGGCTGAATGTTTTGACAAACTGTCGATGCATATGATTATTATCATATAACCCCGTCCCTTCAGTTTTCTGAGAAAATCAATATCTTTAGAGATCAGAGGACTGACAAAAATCAACTGTGATTTTTCGGGAAACAGATTAGAGGGAAGATAATCGAGAGTCTTATAAACCAAGTGTGAACCAGTCTCAACTACTGCAAGAGATCGTCTGATTTTTTCCGCCTGCATTTTACCGTATCCAGGTACAGTCCAATTCAGGTAATTTCCGTAAACAAGCAATCCTACACGGTTCTGCAGACTCAATAGGATCTCACTCAAAGCTGAAACAGCTTCAATTCCGTATTCCAGATGATGGTTTGTCCCGTAATATTTATATGAGTCGGCTCTGGCATCCAGGATGATGCCAATATCGGAAACTTTTTCCTGTTCAAATTCCTTGGTAATCAATTTCTCCGGTCTACGGGCAACAGCCGACCAGTGAATGTGTCTCAATGAATCTCCACTTTGATATTCCCGGATATCGTGAAAATAAACACCGTCGCCACCGCGTCCCGAAGGATTCAAACCTGCGTAGACAAGAGTTTTTCGCACATTGATGGGCAATTCTCTCAATTTTATGGAGGCGGGCATAGCAACAATTTCATCTTCACCGGCAATTGTGAAATTTTTTCTCTTCAAGCCGAGATTATTCCATGTGCTGATTTGCAGAGAGTTAAAAAGATGGCGGCCTCTTTTGCATTTTACCCGGTATTTCATTGAAAAGCTTTCTCCCTTTTCAAGACTGGTGAAAATGACCGTTTCTCCAGATATAAGCTCTAATGATGTGGGGATATTTTCAGTGATTTTGATTCTGTCTATAGGATTTCCTTTATTCAGAACAAGAACTTCTACATCAGTTTCACCATTTTTATTCAATCTTTTTTCACTGATATTCCGTACTGCATCCAATTGAATTTCATCAGGCTTGCTTTTATCTATAAATCGATAAAGGAAAGGAATCATCAATAATAAGACATATCCGTTACGGGATATTACGGCAGTAACAAGGATGACAGTGCATGTTAAAATGATAAAGGAGATTCTATTCATGAATTACCTGTTCTGCAATACGGGAACAGCAACAGTGCGGGATATTCCATTGAGAATCTCCTCGGCCGCGTGTTTCCTCATCCAGTAGTCCGGCTCCAGCATGATGCGGTGAGACAGGGCTGATAGGAGAAACGTTTTTATATCATCTGGCAGGACATAATCCCTCCCGTTAATGGCGGCGTGAGCCATGGAGAGTTTCATCAAAGCCAGAGATCCTCTTGGACTGGCTCCGACCCTGACTCTGTGATCATTCCGGGTTCCCGCGGTGAGTTTCACAATATAATCTTCCAGATCGCTATCGAGGTGAATCGTTTCTATAAGATCCATAAGATCTCTAAGTTCCTTTCCACTGATCACTTTTTTAATTTCCACTTCATCTTTCTGTCTCTCACGGCGCCTTTTCAGAATCTCTTTTTCCTCATCTACAGTGGGATATCCTACAGATAGTTTGATGATGAACCTGTCCAGCTGAGCTTCGGGCAGGGGAAATGTTCCTTCATACTCCACGGGATTTTGAGTGGCTATTACTATAAAGGGATCGGGCAGGGGGTAAGTATCTCCTTCTATGGTCACCTGTTTTTCCTGCATGGCTTCGAGCAGGGCAGACTGAGTTTTCGGTGATGCCCTATTGATTTCATCGGCGAGTAGAATATTGGTGAAAATCGGACCTTTCCTCAATTCAAATTTGCTCTCTTCACGGTTGTAGACATAGCCGCCTGTGATATCTCCGGGCAGAAGGTCGGGAGTGAACTGAACTCTTCTGAACTCCAGTCCGAGGGCTGACGCCAGACTGTTGGCAATAAGCGTTTTTGCCAGTCCGGGAAAATCTTCAAACAGAATATGTCCTCCACCGAGTACAGCAGCCATGAGTTTATATAAAACATCTGATTTACCGACCACGCCTTTTTCTATTTCATTGATGATATCGCTTACGCTATTTTGTACCTTTATCATTAATTCCTGTCTCCTTTAATCGTATTGTTCAGGTAATGTACAGCTCTTTCCAGAGCGGATCTCTGCACTTTCAGTTTCCTTCGGTTTCTCCCCTCATAATAAAAGGAGCCGGCAAAGTTCTGTAACTCTTCAGGCAGGGTTTTCTTTTTAATGAGATTCTCAACTTCGCCGATAGGAATTTCTTCTTCTCCAATATTTCTCAAATGGAGATTGATAAGAAGAAAAGATAATTGTTGTCCTGTATATTTACTGGAACCTAGTGAGTCTTTTATAAGTTTATCCAGTTCAAATAACCTGACTTCATCTTCTTTCTCTTTCCTTCCCTTAAAATCCAGAGTAGGCATGGCCGTTTTTATGATTATCAGAGAACATGATACTATGATTACAAAAATCCACCAGATAATTTGTGGCACTGAATTGATCAAATTGATGAATTGGAAAGCTCCCAGAATAAGCGGTGCTATGAATGTGGATAGAAAGATATTTTTTCCGAACCATGCCGAAGTAATCATTATCAAAATAATTGAGAATCCGGCAATTGTTCTGTATCGGTTCTTTGTTATCATTTTCCAGACTCCAGAGCTACCACAACAGATTTAAGACACATTACCGCTTCTTTTTCATCGTCTTCACTCAGTGGTTCCCTACCGTATCGAACTCTTTCGAATAGAGATGTCAGCTCTTCAACTTCATCTTTCGGCAGTCCGATGTTCATCATTTTAAATTTGAATTCGCCGGCTGTCATCGAATCTGATCTGGTTATTCCCCGCTCTTCCTGAAGACAGACAACCATATCGTTGTAACAGCTGATGATAATATCAGTGATCTGTGAACCTTCACTGATCGAATTGAGAGCCTGTTCTGTCACATCCTTTATGGAGACGTCCTCTTCATCCTGTTTAAGATTCCTCATCTTCCTGTAAAAAAGAATGAGAACTCCACCGGTTATAAGAATTGTTATAAATGAAAAAAGATAGGAGAGTCCGCCGGAAATCTCCGGCTCCGGTACGTTCTGAACTGATATTTCATTTTCCTCCCCTATAAGAGGAATCTCTTCTGACTGTATAAGGGCTCCGGCCCTCCAATGATCTTCAGTCGGCCTGTTATAGCTGAAAAGGAAGGCCATATAAAATATGAATAACCAAAAAAAACATGCAATAAGGATTGAGAGAATCTTTTTTCTTACATGGGCTGATACAAGCAGGATAACCGAAATAATAAGAAGCGCTGTTATTGGTATGAATACGACCAGTAGAGTCAAGGTATGCCTTGTCTCTACTGGTCGTGTGCTATCACCCTTCCAAAGACGGTTCTTCTCAGCCAGTCTGATAAATTTATACAGAAAAGATCCCAATGTTTCTTCCCGTGTAAAACGATCTTCTTTCTGAGCAATCCCGTCATGAAATTCTGTGTTTGAAAGGAGAGGAATCAGTATAGTGATCAGAACAATTGCCAGTGTTATCAAAATGGTCGATTGTTTGGGGTGAGCCATGGACAAATTGTAACTTGATTTAATTAGTAAAACAACTTGTATATTCAAATAAATAACTATTAGTATTTTGTTAGGAGTATCTATGAAAACCCTTTCAGATAAGAGAATTTTATCTATAGATCTACTTCGTGGCGTGGTCATGGTACTGATGGCTCTCGATCATGTGAGGGACTACTTTTTTCATGGTTCTTTTTTTACTGATCCCACTAATCTGGCGGTTACAACAGCTCCTGTCTTTTTGACAAGATGGATTACACATTTCTGTGCACCGGTTTTTGTTTTTCTTGCGGGGATATCAGCCTATCTCTTTATCTCCAAAACCGGGAAAAAAAGAAAAGGGGCTCAAAGGTTATTTTTCAGAGGACTATTTCTGATTTTTCTGGAGTTGACCATTGTCAATTTCGCCTGGACTTTTGATTTTGCAGCTACTTTTCAGTTACTGCAGGTACTCTGGGCAATAGGTTTCAGTTTGATTTTTCTCTCTTTTGCAGTTTTTCTGCCAGGGCGATTGATCGGGCTTTCCGGTCTGCTGATAATCTTCACTCACAACCTCCTTGATACTACTGTTCTAAGTGGAAATTCACTGAAAAGCATCATCTGGTATACCCTTCACCAGAGTAGCTCACTATTGACTTCTAATGGAACACTTGTAAGTTTCACATATCCTGTATTGCCCTGGATAGGCATCATCTTTCTCGGATACTCTTTTGGGAATCTCTTTGAACCGGGATTTGATCAGAATAAAAGAAAGAGGATTCTGCTGTACACAGGTCTGGGATCTATTGCTCTATTCATTCTGTTCAGATCATTGAATTTATGGGGTGAAAGTGCATTGTGGTTTAAAAGGGAATCAATTCTCTATTCGATTTTTTCCTTTATCAATACGACGAAATACCCGCCTTCTCTGCTCTTCACCCTTATGACATTGGGTCCTGCTTTGATCTTTTTATCTATAACTGAAACTATAAATGATAGAGTGACGTCTTTTTTCGTCACTTTTGGACAAGTCCCAATGTTTTATTACATCATCCATCTCTACATGATACATCTTCTGGCAGTTGGAGCGATTGTTTTATCCGGTCGGCCCTGGAGTGATATGATTCTTACAGCGGAGGTCTTTATGACGGCGTCTCTCGGCAATTACGGATTCGATCTTTATATTGTCTATACCATCTGGATATTGGTTGTACTGATGCTTTATCCCCTTTGCAGGAAATATGGAAAGTTCAAGAGAGGAAACAAAGGGAAGTGGTGGGTCTCATATTTGTAGATCACTTCCCTCTATTCAAGTATTAACCGGCCATACCGAATCTTTTAAAATAATCAAACCACTTCTCTTCGGGATCCTGAATCTTCAAAAGATCTTCGAGTGATTCTTTTTCTTCTTCTTTTTTCTCAATGACTCTGTACATGTGCATCAGGTTGGAAGATTTGATATTTCCGCCGCAGTGGATGAAAACCTGCTCTCCTTCAAGTCCTTTCATGATGTTGGAAAATACATTGTAATGTCTGTCCTGAAGATTGGAACAGTCTACGGGGAAGTGAACATATGCCATATCCAGACCTTCTGTAATCTCACCTTCACCGGAAAGATAATTGGGTGTTGATACGGGGGATAGGTTAACAACGGCTGTATAGCCATTTTCTTTCAGCAGGGTTAATCCTTCTGTAGTTGGTTGAGCGCCGGTTGCAAAATTATCATCTATTTTAAAATATCTCGGGAGTTCTCTAGTTTTCATTCTTTGAACCTCATTCTATTTGATATAATTATATATATAAAAAATAATATATTATGTAAAGTGTATATTGATGGTGAAGTAAAAAAAATAATGGCATTGGATTTGTCGATGGTGTATATCTGTATTAGATGAAAAAAAAATTTAAAGTTATCGGCTTTGATGCTGATGATACATTATGGATTAACGAATCTTATTACAGGGAAACAGAAGAAGCATTTTTTGAGCTTTTAACTCAGTTCTGTGACCGGGAAACTGCTTCGGAAGTTCTTCTCAAAGAGGAAGTTAAGAACCTCGATCTATACGGATACGGAGCTAAGGGTTTCTGCCTTTCCATGCTGGAATCGGCATTAGTTCTCAGTGAAAACAGTGTTTCTGCTCAGACAATGGGAGAAATTATCAATCTGGGGAAAGAATTGATAAACAAACCTCTGGTTCTACTCGATGGGGTAGTTGAAACTCTGGAATATGTGAAAAGTAAGAATACCAGGCTTATTGTGGCAACTAAAGGTGATCTTCTCGATCAGGAAAGGAAACTCAGGAATTCCGGAATTGAGAAATATTTTCATCATATTGAAATCATGAGTGAAAAAAAAATAGAGAATTATCGGAATCTGCTCTCCTCTATAGATTTACCGGCCGAAGAATTTTTAATGATTGGCAATTCACTAAAATCTGATGTTCTTCCCGTACTGGAAATCGGAGGATATGGAATCCATGTTCCCTATCACACGACTTGGCAGCACGAAGTTATCGATAACTTTACAGACCACAGCAGATATATGGAAATAGAAAAAATTACTGAAATTATGAGTATTATTTGACCTTATCGTGTTATATTGTATAGAAATGAAATCAATGTGTAAGGTCATCTTCTTTTCTATTTTCATCATCATTTTATTTAATAGCTGCTCGGCAACAATGTCTATTCAGAGAAAAGCCTTTGATAGTGATAAATATGTCGTAAAACAGGTAGACAGTTTTACTTATGCAGAACGGGTCGGCAGAACTGTTAACAGCGCGACAGACATTCTATTTCGTTCTTTTTCCGGGACAGATACAATCGTTTACATCATGGCTGAGGCAGGTGATGAACTGATTTTGACATATAATTCCATCATTTCAGAAGGTGAGTTTCGGATAGTTTTAATTTCCCCGATTAATGATGTATCAAATATCCTGATCCATTCAGAGAAGGGAGAAAAATCATTTATTCTCGAAGAAGGGGTAAGCCGCATCAAATTTGTCGGTAGAGAATCTTCAGGATCTGTTAATCTGGTTCTTTCAGGACGAATCCAATTAGATTATGGAAGATAATATCTATTCTCCGGTTACTGCGATCGCAACCTTTCGTTGCGTAAAAGGCAATCCGCAGATGGTAGTCATTTTATGTTTTCCCTTTTAGTCTTTTCCACAGGAGACATTTATGAAATTAAATCAGAAATTACAGCAAATAAGAAAAGAAAAAAGGATATCCCAGGAATTCCTTGCTGAGGAAATAGGAGTTTCCCGTCAGGCCGTGGCCAAATGGGAGTCAGGGCAATCTCATCCTGAAATTGAAAAGCTGATCACCTTGAGTGATTTTTTCAGGATTTCTCTCGATAAACTTCTAAGGGATGATGAGTATGATGAGCATTTTTTCAGAAAGGATAAGGAAATTCTCCACAAACATGATCTATTGGAATTCCTATTGCGAGCAAAAAAAACAACATATGCCGGAAAAGGTGCTTTTTCTGAATCATCACGGCCGGAATCTCATGATCTTCATTACAATGAAGGCGATTTGTTATACATCGATTCCTATCTCGGTGGCGAGCAGTTTGCCGGCGAGGAAGCTCTGTGGAAAAATGGTTTACCTTTCTGGTCTATGAATTATACTGGACGGGTGCTTCAGGAAAATTTCAGCGGTGATTTTCTTAAAGAAGCACTATCATTAGTACCTGCAGATGCTCCCTATCGCGGTCCTGGAATACATGCTAATGGTGATTATGTTTACCATTGTGAAGCATCAGGTGATTTTACCTGGTTTAAAGGTTCTGAGGAAATATACTGCAAGGGAAGTAAAGTTTATGAATGCGTTTTTCATGGCGGGAAAATAATTTAAAGGATATTTTATGCATGTATTTATAGTTTACACTCATCCCAGTGAAGATTCTTTTACACGTCATGTAAGAGATGAATTTATCAGGGGATTAGACGATTCGGGACATACATACGAACTCTCCGATCTCTATAAAATGGACTTTCGCACCGATATCAGTGAAGCTGAGTATCTGAGAGAATCCAATTACAGAGATGAAATCCCCCCTCCCGACGATGTCCTCAAAGAACAGGAAAAGATCAATAATTGCGATGTTCTGGTTTTTATCTATCCTCTTTTCTGGACCGAAGCGCCTGCAAAACTTGTCGGTTGGTTTGACCGTGTATGGACTTATGGTTTTGCCTTTGGCGAGAGCACAATGAAAAGGTTGAAAAAGGCTTTGCTTTTCTGTGTAACCGGAAATACGATAGAAGACCTCAGAGAACATGGTTTGCTGGAAAGCATGAAAAAAGTGATGCTGGGAGATAGAATCTATGACAGGGCTGAAAGCAAAGAGATGATCGTTCTCGACGGCACTACAAAACACAAACCGGAGCAACGGCAGAAAAACTGGGAAAGACACCTGGAAAGGGTGTATGCCACAGCAGGAAGTTTGAATGATTGAGCATATTCCCGAGAAAGTTAAAAAAGCCTTTTTTTATTTTCATTCTGCAGGAACCAATTCAAATGAACTTGAATCCTATCTCCATTATTTTATTGAGAAACTTCCCCATACCTATATCTGGATCGGCGATGGTGTCATCAGTGATTCCCCTTTAATGGGGAGTGAGCTTAATTATAATTCCAACTCGGAAAAGCGCTACTGGTTTACGTTTCCAATGGATGATGCTTCAAGCCGGGAAAGTTTCATGGCCCATTCCCAGGCTATGGGAGCTTCATTGTGTTCCAGTGGAGCTTTTGTCAATCATATGGTAGATCAGGTGAAGTTCAGGTTTTCTCTCTCAATTGATAAAATAGTTCTCTGTGGTTTTCAGCATGGTTCTTCACTGGCTTTGTCTTCAGCTATGATGCGTTTGAAGGATCCCTACTCACATACGATACTATTGGAGCCTTATCTTCTGGAAGCTTTTTATCTCAGAGATGAAGAACTATTGCCCTCAACGACTGTTCACTGCATCGATAACAAACATATTCGCAGTAGAACCGAACAATGGTTAAAAATAGATACAGACAAAGAACTGGCGGGATTCGGGATAAATACAGTTAGAATTACAGTAAAAAATGGCGGGGACGATCTAAATTTGTCGATGATAATAGAAGTGATTAATATCATTAAGAATATATAAAGAGGGTAGGACGCGTTTTGACAGATATTTACTTTATCAGACATGCTGAATCTGATTTTTCTGTCAAGGATGATCTGAAAAGGCCTCTGACATTCAAAGGAAACAGAGATTCCATCCAAATCCCCATATTATTTGAAGGTGTAGATATCGATGCTTTTTTCTCAAGTCCCTGTAAGCGGGCTGTAGATACAATTAATCCTTTATGCAAAGAGCGGAAGAAAGATATCACTCAAGTTGATGATTTCAGGGAGAGGAAAATCGGTCAGTGGATCGATGATTTTTTTGAGTATGCATCTAAACAGTGGAATGACTTTTCCCATTCTCTTCTACAGGGAGAATCTCTTGAAGAGGTTCAGAAGAGAAATGTCGATGCGCTCAAAGCACTGCTAGTTGAATACAAAGAGCAGAGTATTGTCATCGGTACCCACGGCACGGCTTTATGTACAATCATCAATTATTATGACTATACAAAAGGGTATGAATATTTTAAATCAATTGTCGATGTTATGCCTCTTATAGTAAAGATGCGTTTTGAAGAATCCCGGTTGATTTTTATGCATGAAATGCGGTTGTAACATGGAATGAAATGGCCAATGATATATACTTAATATGTAAATGGCCAGTATTTTACTAATAGACAGTAATGAGAAACTCAGAAACAGGACTATACATTTTTTTACAGGGAGCGGACATCGGATAGAAGGTGTTTCCGATTTCCAATCGGCCCTTGATTTAATAAAAGAGAAATCAATTGACGTTATCATAAGTGATATAAAAATCCCCGGTGGAAATATCTTATCTCTCCTCAGAATGATCCGGGAACAGGGATCAGAAATCATGCTGATTGTCTCCTCTCCAATAGAAGAGGTCTCTTCGGTTATTCAGGCTATAAAAGAGGGCGCCTTTGATTTTGTGAGAAAACCATTTAATCAGGGTGAGCTCTATGTCAAAGTGGAAAAAGCTCTGGAGATCAGACATCTTCGTCTGGAAGCACAACATCTTCGAGGACAGCAGAATCTGATTTTTCAAACTCATGAAGTCATAGGTGAAAGTCCGAATTTCAAAGAAATACTGAATATCATCGAAAAAATCGCCAAAACTGATTCGAGCGTTTTGATTCTGGGGGAAACGGGTACGGGAAAGGAATTAATAGCCGGTCTGATTCACTACAACAGCCTTCGAAAGGGTAAAGCTTTTATCCGGGTCAATTGCGCCGCTCTGCCCGATGAACTGCTTGAGAGCGAGCTTTTCGGTCATGAAAAAGGGGCGTTTTCCGGGGCGGACAAAATGAGAATCGGTCGGTTTGAACAGGCTGACGGCGGTAGTATTTTTCTCGATGAAATCGGAGATATGAGTTTGAGAACCCAGGCGAAAGTATTGAGAGTTCTACAGGAACAGACTTTTGAAAGGCTTGGCAGCAGCCGGACGAAACAAGTCAATGTCCGTGTAATTTCAGCAACCAATAAGATCCTGGAAGAAGAAATTGCAGCGGGAAATTTCCGACAGGATCTCCTCTACAGATTAAATGTTATCAGACTCGATCTTCCTCCGCTGAGAGAACGTGTCGAGGATATAATGTTGCTAACCAGGTTTTTTATGCTCCGCTATTCCACGAAAATGAATAAAAAAATTCATAAAATACATCCTCAGGCAAAAGAAAAATTACTTTCTCACAATTGGCCCGGTAATATAAGAGAGCTGGAAAATATTATTGAACGAGCCATAATCATGGCCGAAAAGGAAATAAAACCCAAGGATATCTATCTTCCCGCAGATCATAAACCGGGTTTACATCTCGCTTCAGATTTTACCATACCCGATAAAGGTATTTCTCTTGTAGATATTGAGAAACTAGTCATACTTCAGGCACTTGAACGCAGTGACTGGGTACAGAAAGACGCAGCTGAACTGCTGAAAGTTACAAAACGGGCATTGAACTACAAAATATCCAAATATGAAATCAGCCATCGGGGCTGGATAAAGAACACCTGAATTACAATTTCGTAATTGAACAGGATTACGATTTCGTAATCAAATCATCAATACCTCCCTCTAACCATCCCTGCAAGCTTAATCCCAATTGGCATAGTAGTTGCAATAAGAGCTGTCACAGATATGGAAAACCTTATGGAGGGAATTATGAAACATATACTTGCAGTTTTAATAGTTTTAATGTCGGTAATCGCATGTGATATGCCCGATATCACAATGGGATCTATGAGTTTATCAATAAACAGTGCAGACAGCCGCACTCTAATTCCGGATATTGTAATGGATGCGCACAGCTTTCAGATAAGCGGAGCCGGGCCGGCGGGCAGTTCTTTTTATCTGGAAACATCTGAAAGTCAGAATCTTGTTCAGGACCTCGCTGTAGGAGACTGGACAATCACAATTGACGCAATGAATATAGATGGTCTTCTTATAGGCCGGAGCAGTTCTGATGTGACAGTCATCGGAGGACAGACAATAGCTGTCAAAATGACTGTTACTCCACTCGAAGGAAACGGGGACCTGGATCTGACAGTATTCTGGGATACTGCCGATGTTGCAAATCCCAATGTAAATGCAACATTATTGCCATCAGCTGGTCCTGGTATCTCTCTCGTGTTTACAGAATCTGTTCCAGGCACTTCCAATAGTGCAACAACACTTTCTACGGGTTATTACACATTGATACTTCAGCTTCTCGATACAGATACGGTCGTAATGGGCGCTGTAGAAACGGTCAGGATTGTCGCCGACCAGACAACTTCCGGTATTTTCGACTTCACTGAAGTCAATGGAGTGGGAACAATCGATATTGAAATTGATGTCGATCTGGATAATCCCATAGAAGTGGCCCTTGCAGGAACTCTCGACACAATGGTCGTGGGCGATTCTATGACTGTAACAGCCTCAGCCCCTCTCGAAACAGAAATCATCACTTATTCGTGGTATGTAAATGGCTCTCCAGCTGGAAACGGAGAGACTCTCGCTTTCGGTTCAACTCTGAATCCCGGTGTGTACAGACTGGATGTTATCGCGCTTTCATCAGATGGAAGCAGAAGCGGTTCAACTAATCATGCATTTACAGTAACAAGCGAATAATCTCACATACCTCCAGCCGGATTCAAACGGCTGGAGGCGGAGGACAAAATGAGGAAGAACAATCTATCAAAAATAAGAATAATCGGTTTGTTATTATTGATGACCGCATCCTGTGCCAGTCCCCTGATTCATGTGGAACCAACTGGCGATATGTCCCTGAAACTCGATCAGAGTTTATTAAAGACTGCCGGCTCCGACCTTGATATTGTGCCGGTTTCATATACTATAGAGGGTTCAAATGACTTGGGTTATACATTTGATCTTGTCACTTCTGATGCAGACATTCAGTTTCCCGATTTGAGTTCGGGACTATGGCTGATCAATGTCCGTGCCTATAATGCACAGGATTTGATAATTGCCGAAGGTACAGGCAGCCTTAGTGTTGAATCCGGTGGTTACGCATCTATCACTATAGTTCTCTACAGTACAATGGGCACAGGTTCTCTTGATTTTTCTCTCGCCTGGAATTCTGATCTTGTTTTCAATGAGACAGTTGAAATAAGCCTGATCAATCTCAATGGAGATGAAATACCCCTTGTATATAATCAGCAATCCGGTTTGGCAGCTGGTATTACAGAGAATCTCTCTGCAGGATTTTATACTCTGGAAGTTCAGCTCTTCGATGATTTGTTCCTTGTCATGGGAGCAATGGAAATCATACAGATCAGAGAGGGCGGAGAGACAGATATCCACCTTGATTTTGCGCAGATTAATAAACCGGGACAGGGTTTCCCTGTCAGCGGAGAGAGTTTTGCCATCGCATGGGATTATTCTGAAACACAGCCCGATTATTATAATATTTACTATCGGGAACACGGAAGCTTTACATGGATTTTTCTGGGATCGACATCATCCGGTTCAATTCTTGAATATACTATAGATCAGGCTTTACTTCCCGTCGGTGACTACGATTTCGCAGTCAGTTCCGTAATCGGTATCGAAGAGTCAGAGCTTCATACATCAATGGACGACAACGCTATTCCCGCAACTGGCTGGTATATCCAATGGTTGGGGGTTTAGTATGGGAGAATTGGGTATTCGAATATTTAATAAACTTAGAATAAGATGCATAGTTTACTTATATATGATCAAGGGTTTGTATCGACAGTGTAAAAGATTACATTTTAATATTAATTAAGGCATATTCTTTTGAATACTGGTGAAGTTCTGTCCCGGCAATATCAGAAAATGTCTCTGTGGTTTTAAATCCATTTTCCGATAATTCCTGAATGATTTCATCAAGGTCAAAACATTTTAAATAATTGCATATTGTAAATATGTTGTTTTCTTCTATGATTGTATTTTTTTCAAGAATCACTCTCTCATTCTTATATTTATAGATATTTTCAAATACAATATGTTCATCAGGTGACCAGAAGCCACTTGATGGTGAGTGGATACACGATTGTTTTTCCTGTACATTTTCAAAATGAAAAGTGGAAAGAACATCGAGAACAAAAGACCCATTGACTTTGAGGGCTTTGTGAATCTTCTTTAACAATATCTTTCTGTCATTTTCATTCAAAACACAGTAATCGTCATAAATCAAAGTAATCAGGTCGTATTCTTCCATAAAATCACAATCCAGATAATTATCATTTATATAAAATATATTCAGATTGTCTTTTGCTTTTTGCCTGATTGCGTACTCTATTGAATTTTGCGAGACATCTATTCCTGTTACTATTGCACCTGATTCGGCAAAAGCCCTTGAATATAAACCGGGTCCGCAGCCCAGGTCGAGAATTTCTGTTTTTGAACTGATTTTAAATTTTTTTGAAAACCATTTGACAGATCTATCGATAAAATGTTTATTCCTCGATGCAGGATCAACGTCGGGATTCAGATGGAATTTCAACATTTCCTTTGAAATATGACTATTGTTCCATAGATCTGTGGAATTGGAATGTTTGAATACTTCCGGTTTAATGAAAATATTTTTCAAATCCTTAAATGTTGCGCTGTTCATATTCTTATTATAACACTTCCCTTTTTATGGCCTTGATCGACATAGCGGTGAGCTTTGATAATTTCTTCCAGCGGATAGGTACTGTCTATAACGGCCTTTAAGTGCCCGGTTTTAATCATTCCTGCAAGAAATAATAAATCTTCAATTTTTGCAACGGGAGCAACATCATCTACAGAGATATATCTTCCCGAAGGAGTCAGGGCTTTTTTGCAATTCGTTTTTAATCGAGACTTTTTATTCTTTCCCACTGCATCAAAAACAAAATCAAACACCTCATCATTATCTAATTTATCGTTTTGGGTGTAGTCAATTACTTTGTCGGCTCCCAGAGATTTTACCAGATCCATATTTGCTGTACTGCATACTCCAGTAACAATTGTACCGAAATGGCGGGCTAATTGAACCGCTGATGTCCCTATTGCCCCGGAAGCTCCGTATATCAGTACCTTCTGCCCCTTCTGTAAATTGACCTTTTTTAAAAAGGGCAATGCCATAAGGCCGCCATAGGGTATGGCTGCGGCTTCGTCGTAGTTTGCATTTTCAGGTATAAGAGTCAGAATCCCCTTTTCTTTCATGCATTTGTACTCTGCATATGTCCCGAAGGCAGGAAATAGATCCCAACCGAAAACCTTCTCTCCGGTTTTAAATGATTTTACATTTTTTCCGATAGATTCTATTTCCCCGGCCACAATCATTCCGATAATTGGTTGTCTCGGTTTTGTAAATCCCAGAGCCAGTCCCATCATGATTCCCAAAGGCTGCCATCGGGGAATTTTGAACCCGCGGACGATACAGTCACTTGCCGTCACTGCTGTTGCTTTCATTTTTATGCATACCTCATTATTTCCGGGCACAGGTTTTGCGACATCTTTCAACTTGAGGACTTCCGGCGATCCATATGCCGTGCAAATAATCGCTTTCATATAATCAGCTCCCTTATTATTTCACCGTCTTTGATCTGTGCCGTGAAATCATTCATAAATCTGGCCATTGGTGCACCATCGACCAGGTTGTGATCAAAGGAAACGGTTAGACACAAATGTTCTCTCGATGTAAATTTTCCATCAACTTCAACTACTCTTTTAATTATACTGCCGACTGAGGCAAGAACTGTAGGGCTGCCATGGGGAATAATCCATAATGGTTCTTTAGAAAACATTCCAACTGCTGTGACGGCCACTTTTCCGTATTTAACACCCATAGTGATATTTTTATCTGCGATTTTAATAAAACTTTTCAACAGAAATGACGGGATAAAACTTAACCACCACAATCGGGAAAGACTGCCCAGTTTTTCATCTTTCTGTATTTTTGCCGATTGTATTTCTTTTTGAATTTCCAGGTAACTCTTGATTTCAGCTTTTTCAATCCCAATAGGTTCTGGAACGTTTTCTCCCTCAATGTCCCTTTCAACAAGCACGCTGATTGTCACATTTTTCAATTGAATAATTTTTCTGCCGCTGATAAATGAATTGAATTGGGGGTAATTTCCCATGGTCTTAGCCAGGCATGCAACAATATAAGAGGTGAAAGATAATTTTTCTTCCTTCAACAGATTATATTTTTTCATGTACTGCCTGGGTTTTGTAATATCTACTTCGGTGAAACTGTGAATCGTATTTTTTTCAGAAGTGACCGAGGCTGATGCAATAACTGCTCTGCGGTTAAAACTCAATGGAATATTGCTGTACTTTTTTTCTGATTTCATTGCTTATAATTTTTCCTCAAATATAAATATTAGAACAGTTATTCTTGCAGCTCAAGAATTATTTAAAATCACTTTTTTCTGTAAAACGGTAGGTTTGTGTATTATATTTAGTTGAGACTAATAAGGAGAGTATATGAAGAGATATCTTTTACTACATTATGGATTTGAGCAACCCACCCCGGAAATAATGGAGGCATGGGGTAAATGGTTTGAGTCAATTTCCGCCAATATGGTTGATATGGGTGGATTTAACGGCGGCCGGGAAATCTCCAGGGAAGGAACAAAGGATCTGCCCTGGGATATGGATTCTATAACCGGATACAATATAATTAAAGCTGAAAATCTTGATGAGGCAGAAAAAATTGCCGGGACCAATCCATATATCGCAAGTATCAGGGTCTATGAATTGAGAGACGAATAGAATTTAACAGTTTACAATTGAAAAATAATCGCTGATGAGCAACAATAAAGTAGAGGTTAGAATATGGCTGAAATAAAAATTATAGAAGCGGATCTCAGTAATCCTGAGCATGTCAATTATTTACTGATTGTTCTTGAAAACTACAAAACAGGAGAAATGGGTGATTCCATTCCCTATACAGATGGAGAGAAAGCCAGGCTGAAAACCCTATTCCATGTACATCCCTCAGTTTTAGGTTTTCTAGCATTCAGTGATGGTGAGATAGCCGGCGGATCGGTCTGTTTTAAGTCTTTTTCCACTTTTTCTACGGCAAATGTTCTGAATATTCACGATTTGTGTGTAATCGACAAATATAGAGGCAAAGGACTTGGGCGGGCTCTTACGGAAACTATCGCTTCAAAAGGAAGGGAAATGCTCTGTTCCAGAATCACTCTCGAAGTACGTGAGGACAATGGTATAGCACAGGACCTTTACAAAAAATTCGGTTTTGCAGATATGTCTCCGAAAATGCATTTCTGGAGAAAAAAACTCCAGTATTAGAGATGAATAGCCTAAAGAAAAAACTGATAATCAGAATCTGCTCCATACCTCTGTTTATGGCACTGCTTGTACTATTGCCGGCGGGTACTCTCTTATATTGGCAGGCATATCTTTATTTTGCAGTTCTATTGATTCCCATGTTTATTGCCATGATTTATTTTTATAGAAAAGATCCTGAATTTCTCAACCGCCGGATGAGAACGAAGGAAAAGGAAAATAGCCAGAAGATCTTTGTTCTTCTCGGTTCTGTTTCAATCGTGGGGGCATTTATCGTTCCGGGGCTTGATCATAGATTCGGCTGGTCTTCTGTTCCTCTGGCCGTTGTATTGTTGGCTAATATACTGGTTTTGATTTCTTACTTTTTTATACTCTATGTTTTTAAAGTAAACAGCTACGCTTCGAGAGTTGTCGAAGTGAATGAAGGGCAGAAAGTAATCTCCACAGGTCCATACGCATTTGTCCGTCACCCCATGTACAGCGGTATCATCATCATGTATTTTATGACTCCTATCGCCCTTGCTTCGTGGTGGGGTTTTATCCCCATCTCCATTCTTCCCCTGCTGCTGGTTTTGAGGATCAGAAATGAAGAGAAGGTATTAACTGAACAGCTCGAAGGGTACAGTGAGTACTGTGCAAAGGTTAAATACAGAATTATTCCCTTTTTATGGTAAATCAATTTTTTTGTAGCCCATAATCATAATAGATGGAATATGATTAATAGGGGGGCTATTTCTTTATGATAAACATTGAATACTTTGATAAAGGCAAAGATAAAACAATAGTAATGGTTCACGGTTTGACCCAGAGCAGGAAAATCTATAACAAACAGGTCGAGTATTTTAACGATCACTATAATCTTGTACTTGTCGACTTGCGCGGCCATGGCTCATCATCGGATTTACCCGGTCCTTTCGGTATCAAAGAGTATACTGATGATCTGGAAGATGTTCTGAAGAGTCTCTCTCTGGAACAGGTCATATTCTGGGGAACACATACAGGTTCATCCATAGGATTAAATCTGTTTTTGAGAAATAGACAATACATTTCAGTTCTGATTTTTGAATCGATTGTTATTCCCGGTTTCCACACTCCCTATATCAATAGTACAATCGGCAGGACCAGGAATATACTGGAAGATGCCGGTCTCGAAGAAGCTATAGATGAATGGCTGATTAATTCTAAGTGGTTTAAGTATATGCGTGATAATCCGAAAGAGTGCCGCTATTTTGATCATAAAAAAATCATTGAGGAATTCTCCGGGAATCCATGGTTGAGTGAGCTCATTCCGGAACGTGTAGAAAATGCCGCAGATCGTCTTGGGGAAATCGATATTCCCGTTCTGGCTTACAATGGACAGCATGATCTTGAAGAATTTTATAATATGACAAAGGCTCTTTCTGCCAATTTGAATGTAACCGTAAAAGTGATAGAAGATGCCGGAGGTTTTCCCTTGTGGGAAAATCCTGAAATCGTGAATTCTGTTATTTTCAAATGGTTGCAGAAAGGAAATAAATAGGAGAGATAATATATGAACGGACAAAATAGATCTGATATAAAACCGGGAATCAAAGTGGCAATTGTGCTGAAACAGGATCAGAGAAGTGGCAATCTTACTGAAGGAGTCGTACAGGACCTTCTGACAAAATCATCCTTTCATCCTCATGGAATCAAAGTCAGGCTTACAGACGGACAGGTGGGCAGAGTCCAGGAAATTCTCTAAAAATACAGAAAATGTAATAGATGGATATAATTGAATTTTCTTTTGACACGTCTCTATTTGCAAAGTAATATTTAGTAAATAACTAAGTTAGTAGGTTAGTAAATTAGTAGAGGAGAGATGATGTGAAAATTCCGGCGGAACTGAAACACAAACCGGTAATTGTATCGGAAGAATATGATAAAATAGATGGAAGAAAAGCGGGAAATACTGATGCCATGGGTTTATCCCTTGGTTTGGCCCAGTGGAATGATCGCGGAAATGTAGATATATCAGCAAAAATCTGGCGGCATACAGGCGATAAATGGTCCAGACAGTCTGAAGAGCTGCCTTTTCACCGTGTTCTTGATCTGGCAATACTGATCTGTAAGTCCAAACTTTTTTTTCAGGAAAGGTACCACAAGAATGAGAAGGATTATCCCAACTATCCCAACCTTGAGCGGGTAGGTCTGCAGGGTGGTGCCATGAATGTAAATATCTGTACTGATAACGATCATATCGAAGACGACATCAAACTTTTTGATGACTGCCTTCACAAAGATGATGAGATTCTCAGTGAACGTATGAATATACTTTCCTCTGTTCTCAGAGAATTGAATATGTAAAATTTTTGAGGTTGTAAATGGAAAGTCTGTCATTTAAAATTATCAGTACTCAATGTCGGTTATTCTTTTGTGGCTTTCAATATTGGAGCCCAGATTCTGACATTCTTGAAATGAAGAACTTCGGAGCAAGCTCCGAGGTATTCTGGCACGGCGAATAAGGGGTTTATATGATAGAAAAAGATGGTCGAATATCAAAAGATTTTTACTGGTTTAATGAACCCCGATTTGAAGTAGAGGAAAACCGCCTTAAGATACAATCTTATCCCGATACCGATTTCTGGCAAAAAACACACTATGGTTTCCAGAGGGATAACGGCCATTGCCTTTTGACTGATGTTCAAGGCGATTTTTCCATGACTGTTCGCACTGAGTTTCATCCAGGGATGCAGTACGATCAGAGCGGGCTGATTGTCAGACTCAATAGTGATAACTGGATCAAGGCCTCTGTAGAATATGAAACAGCAAACCACTCCCGCCTGGGATCAGTCGTTACGAATAATGGTTATTCAGACTGGGCCACCATTGATGTCTATAAAAGTATTCAAACCATGTGGTATCGGATACAGAGTAGGGGAAATGATTTTCTGATTGAATATTCTTATGACGGAGAACAGTGGAAACAGTTGAGAATAACCCATCTTCAGAGCTCTTTCGATAAAATAGCTCTAGGGGTATATTCGTGTAGTCCAATGGATAGTTCATTTGAAGCTCTCTTTGATAACTTTGAATTATCTGAAAGCAAATGGTGAAAACAGGGTGGTTGTATGAATTATATGGAACGGGTAAATCAACTCAAAAATAACAGGCTGGTGTTTACAAAACTACTCTCCGGTATTAACCGGGAGGACGCAGTCTGGAAACCGGATCCCGACAGATGGTCGGTGCTGGAAATAATCTGTCATATGATCGATATTGAAATTGTCGATTTCAGATACGATCTGGACCTGATTCTCTTTCATCCCGAAGACCCCTGGCCCCATTTTGATGAAATGGAATGGGTAACATCACGGAAATACAATCAGAGGGATTTTGATCAGATGGTGGAGCAGTTCTCACTGGAGAGAAAGAAAACGATCAAATGGCTTATCGAACTGGATGATCCCGATCTTACTGCTCTACACTCGGGAAATGAGTTCAAAGGTGAAAAGAAGAGTGCCGGAGATATTCTAATTTCATGGCTCGCTCATGATTTTTTCCACATCCGTCAGCTGGTCCTTCTCAGTTATGATATTTTGAATAAAACATCGGAACCCTACTCTTCATCGTATTCGGGGTTTTACAAATGAAAATATACGACACTCCTGAAGGAGTTGATAAGTATTTTGAAATGAGTGATGGTTATGATCTGTCCCGATACAAAGACCTCATTCTCCAATATCTCCCACAGGGTAAAACATTACTTGAAATCGGAATGGGTCCCGGTAATGATTTCGCCTGGCTCTCTCAGCTCTATACTGTAACGGGAAGTGATTATTCCCGGGAGTTTATAGGACGGGCTGAAAAACGGTTCCCGGGAGCTGATCTCCAGGTTCTCGACGGAATAAAACTCAATACGGACAAAGTGTTTGATGCGCTGTTTTCCTCAAAGGTATATCAACACATCAACCTCGAAGAACTGGAGTCATCTCTGAATAAACAATTGAAAATACTCTCTGAAGATGGTTTGATTCTGCATTCCTTCTGGATTGGAGGGAGTGAGATGGATTTTGACGATATGCATTTTTTTTACCATGATAGAGAAAAACTGCAGAAAATAATCAGTAAAAATTTTGATATACTGGAAACTGATATATATTCTGAGTTTGAGGACAGCGATTCTATGTTTCTAATTGCACAAAAAAAATCCTGGAGAAAATAATGCCGACAATGTATGAGATCTATGATAATCACGCTTGTGAATACGATGAACTGGTCACTTTTGAAGACTATAAAGGAAATCTGAAATCAACACTCAACAATCATTTTGATTTTAATGGGAAAACAGTTATAGAACTGGGCACTGGTACAGGGCGGGTTACGGCAATGTATGTAGATCGGGTTGCAAAAGTCTTTTGTTATGACCGGGCACAGCATATGTTGTCTAAAGCGGAGAAAAATCTCTCTGCTTATATCGATAAGATCAGTTTCGGAGTGTGTGATAATAATTCAATAGACAGTATCAAAGAAAAATCCGATTTTGTAATCGAAGGCTGGAGTTTCGGACATACCGTATCTGACCACCTGGAGAATGCAGAATCAAAAATTGATGAAATGGTGAACAATTCCTCTTCTCTGCTCAATGATGAAGGAACGATGATCTTTATAGAAACTCTCGGGACAAATGCCGAAACCGCTGCCGCACCTGCTCCCTTCCTGGATCTGTTTTATACGCGTCTGAAGAGCGTTCATGGATTTAAAGAGCTTATTATTGAAACTGATTACCAGTTTGATTCTGTTGATGAAGCTGCCAGAATTTCGGGATTCTTTTTCGGACCGGAAATAGCAGATGATATTAGAAAAAAAGGTACTCCGACTATTAAAGAATTTACCGGTCTCTGGTATAAGCAAAAGTGAATAAAGAAGAAATAATAGACAAAACTGAAAGCTTTGTGAGAGACTCCCTTGCCGGTGCTGAGGGCGGCCATGACTGGTGGCATATTCAACGAGTCTGGAATCTGTCAAAACACATAGCTCAGACGGAAAAAGCCGATATTTTTGTTGTGGAGTTGGGGGCTCTTCTCCATGATATTGCCGATTCCAAGTTTCACGAAGGTGATGAGGAGAAGGGGCCGGAGATTGCCCGGGAGTTTTTGGATTCTCTTTCAGTAGACACCATGGTTATTGACCATATTGTTCGGATCATCTCCAATATCTCTTTTAAAGGTGGAAAAGTAAAAAGAACATTTTCCTCTTCCGAATTGGATATAATACAAGACGCAGACCGCCTCGACGCTATAGGTGCCATCGGCATTGCAAGAACCTTTAACTATGGCGGCTTCAGAAATCGGGAGCTCTATAACCCAGGCATAAAACCGGATTTGAATATGTCTAAAGAGGAATATAAAAACAGCAATGCTCCGACAATGAATCACTTTTATGAAAAACTTCTACTGTTAAAAGATAAAATGAATACAGAGACCGGCAGAGTTCTGGCCCGGAAGAGACATGATTTCATGCTTCTATATCTTGAAGAGTTCTTCAGTGAATGGAATGGTGAAAAATAGCAATTTTTATCAGGAAATATATAGAACAGAACTCATAATGTAATTTCCGGAGGAAATTTATGGCAATTATTCAAATTGATAGAAGTAATATAGACAGTGAACATATCTGCTGTGCAATCGGTAATGATAAACTGAATAAGGCTCACGCTGAGACAAAGAAAAGCTGGATGAAAGACCGCTTTGATCAAGGACTCGTTTTTAAACGACTCAATGAGAGAGGCAAGGTCTTTATTGAATATATTCCGATTGAAAATGCCTTAAAACCCGTTCTGGGGAAAAACTACATGATGATTAATTGTCTATGGGTTTCGGGTAAGTTTAAAGGAAAGGGATATTCGACTGAGTTGCTGAATGAATGTATCAATGACAGTAAATCCCAGAAAATGGATGGAATAGCCATAATTACCAGCACCAGGGTTAAACCATTTTTAACGGATAAGAGATTTTTTGTTAAAAAAGGTTTTCAGACAGTAGATTTTGTTCATCCCGATTATGAATTACTCCTATTGAAATTCAATGATAAGGCAAAAAATCCGACATTTTCAGATTCTGTACGAAAAGGGGAATGTACCAATAAATCAGGATTTACGTTTATCTTTTCCAACCAATGTCCCTTTATGGAAAAATATGTAGAGTTGCTCTCATCTGTTGCTGCAGGTAAAGGGATTTCCTATAGGGCAATTAAAATTGAGAGTTCTGCAGACGCTCAGAATTTTTCCGGTCCTTTTGGAACATTCGCCTTATACTTTGATGGAAAATATTTGACCCACGAGTTGTTATCGGAAAGCAAATTCGAAAAACTGATAAATAGTTTATAATCAGCGGAAATCTTTAAAGCAAGCTGATTCTCTTAATTTTATGATTACTTTCTCCTGAATCTGGCGAACCCGCTCTCTGGTTATCCCGATTTTTTTGCCAGTAGCATCTAAAGTATGTGGCATATTTCCAGCTAATCCATAGCGCAATTGTATGATCAGTTTCTCCCGGTCATTGAGATAATCCAGCTCTTTTCCAATTATTTCCTGCATATTTTCATAAAAGAAATTTTCCAGATGATTGTCCGAATGTTCATCAATTAAAAACCTTTTCAAGTCAGATTTCTGATCGAATTCCAGAACACTATCCAAAGAAGTAATTTCCTGAGAGTTTTTGATTATTTCACCGACTTTCGAGACTTTGACTCCAAGAGCATCGGCTAATTCCTCATGTGTCGGTTCTCGGCCTAACTGCTGGGTCAGGTATAAATCCATGCTTTTGTAGTTTTTTATACAATCAAGCATATAAACAGGCAGGCGAATAGTTCTTACTTTATCTGCTATTGCTTTTTTCATGGCCTGTTTGATCCACCATGTTGCATATGTAGAAAATCTGAAACCTTTTTTGTAATCAAAGCGGTCAACAGCCTCAATCAGTCCGATATTGCCTTCGTCAATAATATCTTCAAGTGTAAGCCCTTTGAATCTGTACTTTTTCGCGATCGATACAACTAACCTTAAATTAGAATTGATCATTAGATTTTTCTGAATGCGCAATTGTGTATTCATTTCCGAGTTCAGCTGTTCAAAATTCTCCAGACTGATTTTCTGTTTTGCGAATTTATCATTCAGTTCAATTATATTACAATTCAATCTCTCTATTTCCCCATATATTCTCTGTTCATCTTTGAATGTTAAAAGGGAGTAATTGGAAATCTGTGTAAGATAAATAGACAGGGGATCTTTTTCTTTAGTTGCCCCTTCACTGAAATACGATTGATCTTTAAGTAACTGTTTCATAAAATCGCTCCACATTTTGCACATGTATTAAAATACTTGATTGTTTAATCTTTAATAATGCAAAAAATGTGCCAATTTTTAACTGTCTCTGGCCAGATCTTAAGTGGAATACTGTAAATTTTGTCAACTTATATTGACTGCAATAGCAATATAAGTTGCAGTTGAGAAGAACGTGTTCATTTTTGTTTGTTGATTCTCTTGTTTAGTGCCTGCCTGCTTATACCTAGAATCTGTGCCGCCACAGCCTGCTTCTGATCAGAGCGTTTCATGGCTTCCTGCAGCAGGATTTCTTCTGCTTCCTGAAAAGTGGGAAGCCTTGAACCGAACATAACAGACTCGGAACCATCTGAACCTGTAGTTTCAATTGCATTTTGATTTAATTTGTCGCGGATTAAATCTATAGGGAACGTATCTTTTTTGGATAAGACCACAGCATTGTAGATAAGATTCTTGAGTTCTCTGACATTTCCCGGAAAATCATGGCGATTCAAATACCGGAACAGGTCTGCCGGGATTACCGGTTTATCGCAATTAATTTCTTCAGATGCCAATTTAACGAAATGATTTACCAGCACAGGCAGGTCTTCTTTTCTTTTCCTCAGTGGCGGGATCTGAATATAATGGGTCTCCAGCCTGTAGAAGAGGTCTTTTCTGAATTTGCCTTCTTCCATCAGTTTGCCGAGATCTTTATTTGTTGCAAAAATCAAATGAGCGTCTGTGTGCAATATCTTATCAGAACCGCCTTGCCTGTATTCGTGTTCCTGGATGACCCTCATTAGAATGCTTTGCAGTTCCAGATTCAAATCACCTATTTCATCAAGAAAAAGTGTACCCGACTGCGCTGCCTTTAATAAACCGTCTCGACTGATTTCCGCCCCTGTATATGCACCTTTTACGTGGCCGAAAAGAGCATCAGAAAACATTGTGCTATCGTAACTGGAAACATCCATGGCAACGAAGTCACCTTTCACATTGCTCAGTTTGTGAATAGCTTTTGCAAATAGTTCTTTGCCTACACCGGTTTCTCCGGTAATGAGAACCGGTTGAGTGGACTCGGAAATGGCATTGAGATATTGGAATATTTTTAACATTGATGAATTCTCTGTAATAATGTTTGAGAATACTTCAGGATTGCCCAGGTCCTCCTGGAAGAACTGCTTTTTTAATATACTGATAGAATTGTTTAAAGCTCTGTATTCCAGGGCATTCTTGACTGCGATGGAAACTCTTTCAATATCAACTGGTTTCACCAGATAGTCATATGCACCGAGTTTCATTGTATCAATTGCCGTATCAAGGTCATTGTGTCCCGTTATGACAATGACAGGGATTTCAGGATGTTCTTCACTCAATATCTGCAGAACTTTATGACCACTGATCTGAGGCATATTTAAATCGAGCAATACTACAGCTGTATTGGAAGTTTTTATAAAGTCCAGAGCTTCTATGCCATTCTGAAAAGTATTTGTATTGTCGTAACCTTCTGATTCGAGGAGAAGTTCCATGCTTTTCAGAATGATACTGTCATCATCGATGATTACTATTTGTCTGCTCAAAATTAAAGATCCTCCCATAGCGGCAATTGGATTATAGCAGTAGTTCCCGAATCGGGTTCAGATATTAATACCAGATTTCCATTATGTTCTTCAATAATCCTGTTTGTGATAGAGAGTCCCAGGCCTATAGCTCCATTCTCCCTCTTAGTTGTGAAAAAAGGGTCTTTTATATGTTCCAGAGTCTTTCTGTCCATACCTGTTCCGCTATCTGTTATAAGTAGAACAATTTTTGAAATTTTATAATCAATATGGGAATTTATGGTTAACTCTTTTTCATTTCCCGTTAAGGATTCTATACTATTGAGAATAAGGTTGATTATAGCCTCTTTCATTTTGTAATCGATACCCCTTATAAATAGTGCTTCCCTATTACTTAGATTGATATTTAATTTTTTCACTTTATCTTTCAGAGTGTGTTCCAGAGAAGTTACAGCTGATGTAATTATTTCATTTACATCGATTTTATTAAATTCCCCTGAGTCTTTTGCTGAAAAATCCCGTAATTCAGCTGTTAGTGTTTTTATTCTTTTCGCACCGTAATGAATTCCCTCAACCATGATTTTCATTTTTTCACTAACTGTGTCCGAATCAAATCCACCGAGATTCTTTCCTTTAAGATCTGCCAGGTTGATTATGGGCAGAAGATCATCGAAAATTTTCTGTAAGATCGAGGCATTCATCATTATCACATTGTTGGGATTATTTATTTCGTGAGCGATACCTTCTGACAGGGTTTTCAAAGAAGCCATATAGTTTTCTTTTTCCTGAAGCCGATTTTGCATTTCCAGCTTTCTCCCTTGCTTTTTCTGCTTCGATACATCAAAAAATAGAATTATATACTTACTGTTTTTTTCCCGATCTCCTCCGTAGAGAGTCAATAAAAACTCTACATGCCTGTTATCGATTGGTATGGATAAATTCAGCCTTTCAGTTCCCGTTGATTTGACCTTTTCCAGAGCCTTAAAGATTCCTGTTTTTATATTGGAATTAGTGAACATCTCATCTATATGTAAATTGGAGCAATTTTCCATATCCAGCTTAAATAAATCTGAAAGCTCCCCGTTGATCGAATTCACAGTGTAATCACTGTTCAATATCAAAGCCGGGTCACTAATGGAATTGAGAAAGTTTTTTATATCGTATTCATTATTAAATATCAAAATGTATTTTTCCTATATGCTGAATGAAAATCCTATTGAATCAATCGACTTTAGAAGTTCATTCCTTGTAAATGGTTTGTACAGTACAGAACTCGCTCCGAATTCTTTTGCCAGAGTCAGATAATCTTGTCCATTTCCGGTATTACCTCCGGAAATTCCGATAACTTTGGCATCGGAATCGGTTTTTTTTATTTTCTGGATCACCTCAATCCCGTCACTAATAGGCATTATCATGTCACAAATCACAAGATCAATATTTTTTTTATTAAAAATCTGGTCTGCAAACTGACCATCTGATAAAGTAAAAAACTGACAGTTTTTTTCTTCGAGATATAACTGTATAATTTTCTGAATATCTTCATTATCATCAATTATCAATACTTTTTTAGTATTTTTCTTCATTAGTATCTCTCCGTGTAATAATATGTATATATAAAGGATAAAATGCTTTTTTCAGATATACAAATTTAGCTGGACAGTTATAAATGGTAAAGCTAATATGATCTAATGGTTTACCGATTATTTGTCGCCATAGATCTTCCTGAAAATGCAAGGTTTTCAGTTCAAAATATCTGCACCGGATTAAAAAATGTAAAATGGGTAACAGAGGATCAGATTCATCTTACATTGAGGTTCCTCGGTGATGTTCAGGGAGATGTGAAAAATGATATCTGCGAGGCTCTTGCTGATTTGGAGTCGAAAAGATTCTCATTGAAACTTAAGGGCGTTGGATACTTTCCCCCCAGAGGGAATCCTAAAGTGCTGTGGGCAGGGGTGGAAGAGAGCCGGCAGCTGGATAAATTATACAAAACCATTAGTGCCGGTATTGAGAGTTGCGGTATCGGTGCGGAGCATAGAAAGTATGCTCCTCATATCACATTGGCCAGAGTTAAACGTGAAAACCCTGTGAGAATAGCAGAGTTTCTAAGTCTCAACAACGGATTTGAAACCGATGCTTTTGAAATCAGTCAATATCATCTGTATTCCAGTTTTCTGACAGAAAAAGGGGCTATTCATGAGAAACTGGCGACCTTCCAACTGGATTAACATTATAATAGGGAGTAATTATGGAAAAAAAATCACAAGATGAAATGATAACAGCTGAGATTCTTGATCTCTTTGATGAAACATTTGAAAATGTTCACGGTTATTATCTGGATAAAGGAACGTCTCTGTTTGAGACTCTTGATAAAGTATCAGCAGAAAAAGCCTCTGTTATTTCAAAAGGACAGGAATCATCGATTGCCGGTCATATCGAGCACATCAGATTCTATCTCGAGACTTTGCTCGGATATATAAATGGTGAAATCAAGGGAAAGACGGATTGGAATAAAAGCTGGCTGGTCTCAGAGGTTTCAGATGATGAATGGAGCATTCTGAAGTCTGACCTTATGAAGGCTTATATCAAAGTGAAAGATACAATTAATGGATTCACCTATTGGAATGATGAAGATGATTTTTCCGGAATCATTTCCATACTTGTTCACAGTTCTTTCCATCTGGGAGCCATTTGGAAAATGCTTGAACAGATTGATAATCAGTAACTATCATTAATGGACCGGATAAAAAAAAATCTTCAGTATTATAAATTCTGCGCTTATGGATTTTTAAGGAATTTAAGATTTTTCGAAGCCTTTCTCATATTGTTTCTTCTCGATAAAGGACTCTCTTATACATCGATTGGAATTGCCTATGCCGTGAGAGAGATTTCTGCAAATATTCTGGAGATCCCCTCGGGGATCAGCGCTGATGTTTTCGGACGGAAAAAAACTTTGTCCCTCTCCTTTCTGATTTATATTATTTCTTTTCTGCTTTTATTCTTTTTCAGCAGCTTTGCCATGATTCTCGCAGGATTTTTTCTCTATGGAGCAGGGGAGGCGTTCAGATCGGGAACGCATAAAGGTATGATTGCCGATTATCTAAAAAGCAAAAATCAGAAAGATCAGATGATTTCCTATTATGGTCATACCCGTTCCTGGTCGCAGAAGGGGCTTGCCCTTTCGTCATTGATAGCCGGTTGTATCGTGTATTCTTCTCAGAATTATGGTGGAATATTTCTATTTTCCACTTTTCCATATATTGTCAATCTATTACTGATTATTTCATACCCTTCATACCTCGATAAGAGCAGCAGTAGAAAGAGTTCCGGGAAAAGACAGGAGTTTGGCAATGTTGTCAGAGATTCCATTCATACATTAAAAGAGCGAAATGTACTGAATCTTTTAAATATTACGGCTCTGCATACGGCTTATTTGAAAGCCATGAAGGATTATATACAACCTATGCTTGTATCCCTTGTCCTTCTGCTGCCACTATTGAAGAGCAGTTCAGAAGAACAGCGATCAGCTTTATTTATAGGTGTCGTCTATTTTTTTATTTATTTTCTGACATCTGCTGCTTCAGCTTATTCTGGAAAACTTGCAAAGAGCAGAATGCGCAATATTCCGGTCATTACTCTCGTGGCAGGACTCGTCACTGGAGGACTCAGCGGCATTTCTTATCTAATGAATCTTCCCTATTTGGCTGTCCTTTTCTTTCTATTTATATTTATTATTGAAAATTTGAGGAAGCCCGTACTGACAGGATATATTTCGGACAATGTGGACACATCTCTTCTGACATCTATTTTATCAGTACAATCTCAACTGAAAACAATATTCACAGCTATTATAGCTCTCTCTTTTGGCATCATTGCCGATTTCGCCGGTATCGGCTGGTCATTAACCATCATTTCTTCTTGTTTATTATTCTTCTCCTGTCTTATTTTTATAGTAAGCAAAGGTAAAAAGGTTGGGAAATGAAACTGAAAACCACTGGATTTATTCTTATCATATCTATTCTTTTATTATTCACTGCTTCTTCTTCTGAAGATGGGTTTGATCTGGATGAGATAGATTACCGGCAGGAAATGCGAGACTTTGTTCAGAGAATCAGCTTCTATGGGAAATCTGATAATCGGGATTTTATCATTATTCCGCAAAATGGTCAGGAACTTTTGACATTGAACGGAGAAGCAGGCGGAGTTCCAGCGCAAACATATATTGAAGCAATTGACGGGGTTGGAAGGGAAGATCTTTTTTACGGATATTCCGGAGATAATAAATCAACTCCCGCAGATGCCAATCAATATATGATTCCCTACCTGAAATTAGCAGAGCAGTTGGGAATAAAAGTCATTGTCACAGACTACTGCAGCTCATCGGGAAAAATGGATCGGTCTTATGCAGAAAATAGAGAAGAGGGTTTTGTTTCATTTGCCGCTCACAGGAGAGCTCTTGATTCCATCCCCCTATACCCTGAATCTCCTTCAGGTGAGAATCAACGGGATATATATTCTCTTTCCGATATGGACAATTTTCTCTATCTGATCAATCCTGAAGGTTTTGCCAGTCGTCAACAGATGATAGAGGAGATTGGTACGACAAATTATGATCTGATTATTGTAGACCTTTTTGATAATGATGGATTTCGACTGACTGCTGATGAAGTGGAAAAACTGAAGAAAAAGAACAACGGTGCCCATCGTCTGGTCATTGCTTATATGAGTATAGGTGAAGTTGAAGACTACCGCTATTACTGGCGCGATGAATGGTATGAAAATCCCCCGGCCTGGTTTGAGAAAGAGAATCCCCATTGGAAAGGTAATTACAAAGTTGAATATTGGGATCCCCAATGGCAGGAAATTATATTAGGCAGTGATGATGCCTATCTGGATAAGGTCCTGCAATCGGGGTTTGACGGTGTTTATCTCGATATCATTGATGCATTTGACTATTTTGAATAACCATTCTACTGCTGGTCAAATCGATAGATTTCATGGCGATCGTGGAAACCAGAACAACTGATGCCGCAATGATCCAGCTGTATTGAAAGCTGTACTCATCGAGAACGGCTCCCATTACTATGGGACCGACCGAATATCCTGCACCCATAATCATGGGAATGATGGAGCTCATTCTTCCTCTATGGGAAGCCGGAGTGTGATTCATGATAAAGGGCATTGTGCTGACAGCTTCGAGAATCTCTCCAACTGTAAAAATAAAGACGGAGATGAAGAATGCCGCTTTTACTGATATGAATCCCAACATACCGAAACCGATTGTGAAAAGTATGCCTGCATAGAAAATCCTTCTGATATTTGTCTTTCCGCTGAATAGAGCTGTCAAAAGAGGTGTGCATATCACGACTATCAGAGCATTGAAGCTCCCGAGCATGCCGAATAGTTTTGCACCTTCTCCGGGAAAATTGAACTCTGCGTGAAGGGGCATCAGAAAGGGCCATTGGGAGTATACGAATTTGTAACCGAATGCGGCTATGGCGAAGAAAATTAGAACGGGCTTTGCCAGTAATACCGATAAAATAGATTTGTCTGATCTTATTTCCTCGTCATTTTCTGTCTTGGGATTTTTATCCAATGTTTCTTTGACAAAGAAAGCGATTAGCATAATTCCAATTAAAGCCGTAACGGCGTCGATTATAAACATTATGTAGAAATAATCCTTGAAGAGAAACCCGGCGATTATCTGTGCAAATGCGAATCCGAGATTGAACCCGAGATAATTAAGAGAATAAGCACCCTCTCTCTGCTCAGGTGTAGTCAGATCGGCAGTCATGGCATCATGGGACGGTCCGGCTACGCCGAAAAAGAAAGAAGCAGCCATCAGAGTATAAACCATGGGCATTCCCGCAGGGAGAAAGATGCAGATTATATAACATATAGCAGCGAGTAGTTCAAAACCGATCAGAATCTTTTTACGTCCGAACGTATCGGAAAGTTTTCCCCCGAGAAGACTGGCGGGAGCGTAAAATACTCCGATAAGAGTCATATAGAATCCTGTTTGTGCACCGGATAATCCGATCTTGCTGCTCAGGAGAAGAGTCATAAAGGGAAAAATCAATGCACCCATTGCATTTATAGTTTTGGAAATAAAAATTATGTAGATTTCCCGGCGTAATCCTCTATAGGGATTTAATAGCGTTTTTATATTTTTCATATGATGTATTTGAGGATAGAGCAGTCTGGCAAATATATCAAATTGAAAAACAATTAGAACTATTCTTTACTAAATCTGTTGATAACATTGGGAAAGGGACTCTTTGTCTATTAGAATTAATTAAAGAGGTATTTATGACTAATAAAAAAGTTCTCGATGCACTGAACGTTCAATTTAATGAAGAATTAAATTCTTCTTTTGTATATCTTGCTATGGCTGCAGATTTTGAAGCAAAAAAATGGCTGGGATTTTCGACCTGGATGAAAAAGCAGGCTGATGAAGAGATGATTCATGTCTGGAAACTGTATAATTTTATTTTCAGCAGAGGCGGAAGGCCCGTATACAAAGCCATTGATGAACCAGAAATGGAATATGAAAGTGTTAAATCTATTTTTGAAGCGGCCTTGAAGCACGAGCAATACATCACTTCTTGTGTCGAAAAGCTTGTTAAGCTTACCAGAGAGGAAAATGATCTGGCAACTGAGTCTCTACTGCGCTGGTATATCGACGAACAGGTTGAAGAGGAAGATAACGTCAGTACGATTTTAGATCGCCTGGCACATATAGAAAATGATGCAGGTGCCCTTTATCTGCTCGATCAGGAACTGGGTACAAGGACAATTAATTCAAATCCGGAAAATACACTATAAACAGGAGAAAAATATGAGATTGCGAAATCAGTTTGTTTTAATCAGTGGAGTTCCTCTGCTGGGAATCGCCGTTATTTTTACAATAGGGATATTTTCATTTAATCTGGTTAAAGAAGATATTGTACATCTTCTCCATTTTGAAGAGGATAGGGCGACGATGCTCAATGCCGATAGAGATGCCTATCAGGTTTTTGTTTCTGAACTGAATGCTCTTGAAAGTGAAACCCTTGAAGGGCTGCAGTCTCTCAATGATGATAATCTTGAAAATCTTCAGCAGGTCTGGGATCGGATAACAGGACCGGGAGAAAACTTCACCCCCAATATGGATGAACAATTCAATCGGTTTAAGACCGAATACGCATTATGGGAAGTACAAACGCGGAATGTTCTCGAGTATTCGCTGGAGATGAAAGAAGATGAAATCAATATAGAAGAATCTTCCTCATCTGCCATTGCGGCTTTTAATAATATGCGTGACCGTATCGATCAGATAGGAGAAATTATCGATAACCAGCTCAAAGGCAATTTAAGTGCGACGAGAAGAAGATCTCTTGAAAATGCGCTCTCCCTCGTATTAAATGGAGACCGCGATGCTTACCAGGCTTATGTTGCACAGCTGAGTTCATTTAATGCTCAAACGCAGGAAGAACTCGATGCAATCAATGGCAGTAATCTGGAAAACATCAACCAGACCGGCGAGCGTGTCTCTGAAGCTGCCCGGATTAGTGGTGCCGGAGCTTCAGTGCTTGCTTCAGAATTTCAGGAGTATTTTTCAATATGGAAAGAAGAAAGTCGAAAAACTCTTGAAATCTCTTCGGAAATATTCTCCGACCAGGAGATCCGAAGAGAGGCAGGCATCATCAGTAAGGCAAAATTTGATGAAATGCGCGATTCTATTGATAAACTGGGAGAGCTGCAGGATGCCAGAGCAATTGCAGAAGGTGAGGATATTAATAATGAAATTAATAAGATGATGATTGAGTTTTTAATAATATTTATCATATCAGCTATAATTGCCCTTTTAGCATCCATAATTATTTCCCGTTCTCTTTTGGTTTCAATAAGCAGGAATATTCACTTTGCCGAAGAAATCAGCAATGGAAACCTATTGATTTCTCTGGAATCAACAAGAAAAGATGAAATGGGTGCTTTGAATACAGTTCTGGAATCAATGAGAGGGAAGCTGAAAGATATAATAGTTTCCGTTAAAGAATCATCGGGTTATGTCAACAGTGGAAGCCAGCAGTTATCAGACAGCGCGCAGGTCTTATCTGCAGGGGCAGCCGAGCAGGCTTCATCAGCAGAGGAAGTCTCCGCTTCCATGGAACAGATGGGATCCAGCATTGATCAGAACAGCGATAATGCCCAACAGACAAAGTCCATTTCTGATGGTGTGACGCGAAAGGCTAATGAAAGCGGTGAAGCTGTTAAACAGACAGTCTCTGCTATGAAAGAGATAGCTGAAAAAATCAATATAGTCAGTGATATAGCCAGACAAACCAATCTTCTTGCTTTAAATGCTGCAATAGAAGCAGCCCGTGCCGGAGAAGCCGGTAAAGGTTTTGCCGTAGTGGCATCGGAGGTCAGAAAGCTTGCAGAAAGCAGTCAGCGATCTGCCACATCTATAACTGAGCTATCAACGAATTCTCTCGATATTGCAGAGAAAGCAGGAGATATGATTATTGAGCTTGTAGCGGATATACAGAAAACGTCGGAACTGATCGAGGAGATCAGTGCTTCAAGCAGTGAGCAGAGCCATGGTATGTCCCAGGTTAATGGCGCATTGTCGCAACTGGATACTGTTACTCAGCAAAATGCATCTGCCTCTGAAGAGATCGCTTCTACTGCGGAAGAATTGTCCTCACAGGCGATGACATTAAATAATGAGATAGATTTTTTTACAGTATAGTAAAAATTATATATTTAGTTTTGCTTTTTCTTAATGTTGAATTATATTGTTAGTATTAACGAATAAAGTTTATATTTACAATGTTTAATAGGAGATATTATGAAAAGGTCAATACTGTCTATATTATTAGTTTTACTGGGAATTCTGCTCTGGGCCCGTGGTTCTGTTGATGCTGAAGCTGAAGCTCTGGATATAGATTCATTAACAAATGGAAAATATATGTGGTTTTCTGAAGAGAGCTTTAATAGGCATTCTGATAAAAACCGTGTTCTGTTTTTTCATGCCGCATGGTGCCCGACATGCCGAAAAGCTCAGAAAGAATTAATTGAGGAATTTTCAACAATTCCTTCAGATGCTGTAGTATTTAAAATAGATTATGACAATAACCCCGACTTGAAAAATAAATATGGAATCACAAGACAGCATACTTTTGTTATAGTCGATTCTTCCGGTAAAGTTCTTATTACATGGAATGGCGGGGATACGGAGAAAGTTGTCGAAGAACTGGCAAAGCTGTAGTTTATGATACTTATATTATTTGCATTTCTGGCCGGTATAGTAACGATACTGTCTCCATGTATATTGCCTCTTCTCCCGATAATTCTCACAGGATCAATTAATGAAGGAAAAAAAAGACCATTGGGAATTATTCTCGGGTTTGCAGGCAGTTTTGCCTTTTTCACTTTGAGCATTTCCTACCTGGCCAGGTTGACCGGTTTGACTACAGATATGCTGAGAGTCGTCGCAGCAGTGGTTATCATCTTATTCGGATTGTCTATGGCTGTTCCCTTTATTCAGGAGAGGATGGAATTGTTTCTCTCTAAAATGAGCTCTATAGGCAATTCCGGTAACAAGCAGCGTACGGGATTCTCAGGAGGACTTTTGATCGGCCTTTCTCTCGGAATAGTCTGGACTCCCTGTGTCGGACCGATTATGGCCGGTGTAGTCACTCTGGCTATTTCAGAGACTGTATCTCTTGTTGCTGTTTTGATAACTCTGGCTTATACACTGGGAACATCTCTGCCTATGCTGGGCATCATTCTTCTTGAGAGAAGACTGATAGACAGACTCAAGTGGTTTAAGAAAAATTCCGGTAAGATACAGAGGGTTTTTGCTGTGTTGATGATTCTATTCGGCATTGGATTGTTTTTCAATGTAGACAGGATGTTTCAGAGCTGGGTTCTCGATGTTTTGCCGTCATACGGAGACAGTATTACAGCTATCGAGGAAAATGAAGCTGTTAAAGAATCCCTTAAAAATCTGGACATGGATTAGTATTCATCGAGAAAGGAATGTTTTTTATCACCATCGTTCCAACCGATTACGGCATCGAGGAAGATGTTTTTTGATGACATGAAAATACTTTTTTCAACATCCTTGAAACTTGTTCCCAATTCCTTAATCAGTTCTTTGACTTCCCGTCTTTTACTGGATGTCTTTTTCGCAGCAACAACACAACCGCAATTCATTGGTGATAAGCCGCTTTCACTGGAAAATCTTTTAATATCATCCTCCTTTATTTCATATAAGGGACGGATGAGTTCCATATTTTCAAAATTCTTTGACTTTAATTTCGGCATCATGGTCTGATATTTTCCAGCACAGAGCACATTCATCATTATCGTTTCAATAGCATCGTCGAAGTGGTGGCCAAGTGCCAGCTTATTGCATCCAAGCTCCTGTGCTGCTGCGTAAAGTGCGCCTCTTCTCATTCTGGCACATAGATAACAGGGATAATCATTTGCAATTTCATCAACAACATTGAAGAGGTTTTTATCAAAAATCTTTACAGGGATATTCAGATAATTACAGTGTTCTTCCAGTCTCTCTCTATTTGATTTATGAAAGCCGGGATCCATGGAGATAAACTCCAGCTCAAATGTATCATCAGAATATTTTCTCAGCTGCTGGAAGAGTTTTGCCAGAAGAAGGCTATCCTTTCCTCCGGAGATGGCAACTGCGACTTTATCACCAGGATTTACCAGTTTGTATTCTTTCAGAGCTTTTGTAAATTTTGACCAGATGGGTTTTCTGTATATGGTAATAAGATTCTTTTCAATCTGAGACAGTTCTAACCTGTCATTAAGGGGGGGTACTATTTCGCAACCGCTTCCTGATAGTCCGGACATAAATACATAGTCTCCTTTGAGGTTCTGTATTTTGATTGAAAATATAAGGAAAATCAAGAAGCTGGCAACAGGATTCTACTTAAAAATCAGATTCCACTTCCGTTTGTATAAACACAATCGGGGCATTCATCTTCCTTTACAAGTCCCAGAAACATAAGCAGTCCGAAGATTTTACATCCTGCACAGAATCTGAAGAAAGCTTCCAGAAATGAGAAAAGAGCAAGAATTGACAATGTGATGGTGAAAATAAAATCTATATTGTACAAACCCAGCAGGAGGGCTGCTATAGACATTATCAATCCTATAGATGCGGCAAATCGCTTAGGTTTAAATACGATCTGTTTCCTTTTGAAACCGGCAATGGGAACAATCAGTTTCCTCGATAGTAATACGAGAAGACTGAACTTTGGTATAAGAATGACTCTGATGGAAAAATCGGCGAGCAGAATAATCACCGGAATCAGGCTTCCTGTGAGAATAGCTGTAAGAGAAAATATGAATACCTGAATGGCAACACCCCGAACTATGGCTTCATTAACTCTAAATGGTCTGTTTAATCTTTTCATACACTAATAGTAATAATATCTACTAAGTTGGTCAACTAAGTATAGTATAGTTTTTGTAAATAGTATCAAATCTATTGAACTGGAGAGAGGTAGATCGTAAAACTAGTCCCTTTTCCCGGTTTTGACTGACAGCTGATATCACCTTTAAATAATTTCACAATAATATTGTAGACTATGTGCATACCCAGTCCTGTACCACCTCTCCCTCTTTTTGTTGTAAAGAAGGGATCAAATATTTTACTGCACGTATCATCGTTCATTCCAGAACCATTATCGTGGTAGATGACCATTAGCTGATCATCTGATTTATTAATGGTTATCTCAATTTCTTCATATTCATGTCCACTGAACCCGTGTTTTATCGTATTATTCACAAGATTGTTGAAGATATGATAAAAGGCGAGCGGATAAGTAGAGAAATGTATATTTTCCGAACAGTTGATTTGTATTGATGGTTTTATCTCTCCATTATTAATAACCAGGGAACTGATAGTTTCAGTAATGTGATCTTTGACATTCAATACTCTCGGCTCTTCAATAATTGTTTCCCCGGTAACCTGTTTAAAGGTTCTGATGATCTCTGATGCCCGTCGAATATTATTTATTATCAGTTCACTGGACTCCTGAATATTATTCAGATGGTTTTTAGTCGGTTTGACTTCACCGCTGAGTATTTCGTTGATCTGATTTTTCAGAAAAGTCGATGCCATAAGAGATACTCCGATCGGTGTATTTATTTCATGTGAAACACCGGCAACCAGATTTCCCAGAGAAGCCATTTTTTCAGCCTCAACCAGCTGTTTCTGTGTATATTTCAGTTCTGAAGTCCGCTCTTTGATCTTTTCTTCAAGATTGGCATTGATTCGGATAATTTCTTTTTTCCGTTCATATAATCTTATTTCCACCTGCTGTTTCTTTCTGTTGATGTTCAGGAGCAGCAGTGTGATTGATATCATAACAAAAAGAAGAGATCCGATAATAATGATTAAGCTTATATAGAGACCGGGCGTTTTTACCAGATCCTCTTTACTGTAAATCATCCGGATCTGCCACTGATTTATATTCAGATTCATTGTCAGAGTGTTTAAACTTTCAAGGCTGTCAGTAACAGATGAATGGAAATGGATCCACCGTTGTTCCCTGGAACTGAAAATTTTTCTGGAATCAGTGATAATATCAGTATAAACGGGACTATTGCTGATTATCTGATCAATGCGGTCAAGACTGACTTTAATGACCAGAACTCCAATGATTTCATTGTTTTCTATAATAGGAGAACTGAAATATATGCCTCTGATTCCTGTAGTGACACCGACGGCCATCATAATTTCATTATTTCCCTGGATAGCTTCAGTAAAATACTCTCTGAAAGAGTAGTTCTTACCTTTGATACTGTTTACTTCTCCCGAATCGGAAGATGAAATGACATCTCCCACAGGATCCATAATATAGATTATTGAGGTTTGAAGTGTATTGTTAATAGTAAAGAGTTTGGTTTCACTGTGTTCTCTCTCTATACTATTACTAAGTGAATTGATTATACCTTCATCGAGTGCCAGCTGATTTGTGGTTTGAATAAATGTATTGATATAATCATCAATTCTAGCCTCGGATGTCTGCAGGCTTTTCCTGTAAAAAGTTTCACTGTAGATAATTGATGAGTGATTTATTGAAATTATAATCATTGTGATAAAGAGAAATATAATGGAAATCCAGGAAATAAAAAGACCTAATCCGGAACGGATTGCCATTATTTCACTTATCGGGAAGCTTTTCTATATTGTACAAAAATATAGTAACAGCCAGTAGATCGGCAGAGCCTCCGGGGCTGATATTCTTATCAATGAAATAAAGATCTAATTGCTTCAGGATTTCCATACCTCTATGATCGGACGCTCCACCTGAAAGCAATACTTCTTTTGTTTGATTTTGCACTATGTCCAGAGTCTCTCTGTTGTGCCGGCCAATGATATTACTATCTTCAACAACCAGCATCAGCTGCAGCAGCGTATCAATCAATCTAAGGTTCCATTCTCCCTTTGACTTTTTCAGATAGGGGAGACTGACACCGATTACAGATGGGAATCCAGCTTCCGCTTCTCCCCTGATCCCGGTAACACCGTTTTCCTTAAAGAGCTTCTCACCTGTGGTCTGAATCTTTTCAGACTCAATTAATTCCCTTTTTACCATGTCGCGGCACATGAGAGATGCCCTTTTGCAGATATGTTCCGCCGTTAATGGTTTCTTTTTCTGAATTTGATAGGCTGCAGCACAGCTGAGTACTCCTAATGAGAATATCAGTCCTTTATGCGTATTAATCCCACCTGTTGCTGCAAACATTCTCTTTTCCGCTTCTATGCCGATTGGACGGATTGATTTCAGAAGTTTTTTAAAATCATTACCTTTAAAACTGATGCCCTTTTCCGCCATTTCAGTGAAAAAGGGTTGTAGAACTGAAATACTGCTGAAGAAAGTGAAAACATCCATATCGTCATGAGCACCGCTATTATTCCGGTCTACCAGTCCCGGTTTGGGCGTGGCTCCTACTTCATGAAGCATTGCCTCAATGGCAATCGACGATATTTTCTCTTCAGCTTCAGGGATCATCAGGACTTAACCTGCCTGATCACATCAATTATTGTGCCGTCACGATACTCAATCAGAGCAACAATTTTCTCTTCGAATTCAATTGTTTCAGGCGTTCCGGCAACTCTCTGAGCTTTTTCCTTTAACTCTTCAATTGTGTAAAGGGGCAACGCTGTCGCTTTCAACCGGTTCAATATATCCTTTCTCCGTGGATTTACCGCAATGCCCCTGTCTGTAACAAGAACGTCTACAGTTTCTCCCGGAGTGATGATGGTTTGAACTTTATCGACTACGGTTGCTGTTCTTCCCCTGATTAAGGGAGCGACTATTATGGATAGTCCCGATCCTACAGCTGTATCCGAGTGTCCTCCCGAAGCTCCTCTCAGAACTCCATCTGAGCCGGTGATAACGTTCACATTGAATTCTGTATCAATTTCCAATGCACTGAGGATGACTACGTTTAATTTATTTACTGCACATCCCTTATTGAGGGGGTTAGCGTAATAAGAAGCGGAAATCTCAGTGTGGTAGCGGTTATTACCTATTGATTTAACTGCATCGAGATCAAAACTCTGAGTGTCGAGCAGTCGTCTTATCAGTCCTTCTTCATGGAGCTTAACCATCTGACTTGTGATTCCACCCAGTGCGAAACTGGCTTTAATTCCCCTTTTTATCATCTCTTCTCTCAGATGTTTTGTCGTTGCCAGAGAAGCTCCTCCAGATCCTGTCTGGATAGAAAATCCATCTTCAAAATATCCCGAAGCGAAAACAACTTCAGCGGCATTTCGGGCAATGAGCAGATCTCTTGGATTTTTGGTCATTCTTGTCGCACCGGTACTGATCCCTTCGGGGTCTCCTACAGAATCGACTTTTACAATATAATCCACCTGGTCCTGGTGAATGCTGAAAGGGGTATTGGGATATTCCACTAGAAAATCGGTAATGAGAACTACTTTCTCTGCAAACTCGGCATCAACTTTGGCATAACCCAGTGAACCGCAGGCTGATTTTCCTGTATAACCATTGGAATTTCCATAAACATCCGATGACGGAACTCCTAGAAAGGCGACATCGATCTTGATTGTACCAGTTTCAATATTTCTCGCTCTTCCTCCATGACTGTGTATGAGCACGGGGTTTTCCATATTTCCGTTGGAAATAAATTCTCCGAGTTCTCCTCTGAGCCCGCTGGTATAAATTTGTGTGACTACTCCGTTTTTTATATGCTCTATCAAGGGGGTATGTGCTGCGGTCAAGGAACTGGAAGCCAGTGTCAGGTTTTTAATTCCAAGATTTGAAATTACATCTAAAACCATGTTGAGAATGTAATCTCCATTTCTGAAATGATGATGAAAAGAGATGGTCATGCCATCTTCCAGCCCCGCTTTTATCACGGCCTGTTCAACAGTATCGATCAGTTTGTTGAGCTTGGGAACATTGCGGACCCCTTTGTCTCTTCTCACTAGAGGAGTATTTTCAAATGCTCCTTCAAAAGGTTTTATATTTTCA
>Ga0209475_10000941_pt1 | contig 43246 bp, 31 predicted proteins | sample tdDd471_FD_187128 | JGI IMG/M metagenome (GOLD analysis project Ga0209475, IMG submission 187128) | Marine sediment microbial communities from the Atlantic coast under amendment with organic carbon and nitrate - tdDd47.1 (SPAdes)... | ecosystem: Environmental > Aquatic > Marine > Coastal >... | reverse complement strand
CAGATCGTTCGCAGCTTCATGGAAAACAATGAGGATGTAAGCATACCACAGCTGATGGAAGAACTGACGCCAAGGCAGGTGCTTGATAATTCAAATTATAATCCTTAATCATTGTCGATTCGGCATTCCACATTTCCCTTTTGCCATTTGCCCTATGCCTTTCCTAATACATAGTACCATCCAAAGGTGTGACATTTTTCGATTTTGGGTATTAATAAGTAAACCCATTAAATCGATACGATGTTAGTAAAAACATATGGAAGCACCCTTGTGGGTATCAATGCCATTATCATCACCATGGAAGTGATCGTCGACCAGGGAGTCAATTTCTTTCTTGTAGGTTTGCCCGACAGTGCTGTTAAAGAGAGCCACCAACGGATAGAGGCGGCACTTAAATATATAGGCTTTAAAATTCCAGGGAAAAAGATCGTGATCAATATGGCTCCGGCCGACATACGAAAGGAGGGCTCCTCTTACGACCTTCCCCTTGCCATTGGCATACTTGCTGCTTCTGAGCAGATCGATGCAGATAATATTGATAAGTTTGTCATCATGGGAGAGCTTTCTCTCGACGGAGGCTTGCAATCAATCAAAGGGGCATTGCCTATAGCTATTGAAGCAAAGCGTGCTGGTTTCAAAGGATTCATTCTGCCAAAGCAAAATGCCCTTGAGGCAGCCATCGTTGACGGCATCGATATTTATGGGGTAGAGAATATTACAGAGGTGATCCGATTCTTTAAAGGAGAACACACCCTTACTCCTACCGTCATCAACACCAGGGATGAATTCTTTTCGCGCCTTGATGAATATGAGTTCGACTTTTCAGAGGTCAAAGGCCAGCACAATATCAAGCGGGCCCTGGAGATCGCTGCTGCAGGTGGACATAATGTGATCCTAATTGGCCCACCGGGCTCAGGCAAGACCATGCTGGCCAAGCGGCTGCCATCGATACTGCCTCCACTAAACCTTCATGAGGCCCTGGAGACCACCAAGATCCATTCCGTGGCGGGCAAGATGAAAGTTAGCACCGCCCTTATCTCTGTGAGGCCATTCCGCTCTCCTCACCACACCATCAGCGATGCCGGTCTCGTAGGGGGTGGTACATTTCCACAGCCAGGTGAGATCAGCCTGGCTCACAATGGAGTCTTGTTTCTGGATGAACTTCCGGAGTTCAAGCGTACAGTCCTGGAAGTCATGCGACAGCCGATGGAGGAAAGGATGGTTACCATATCAAGAGCTCGTCAGACAGTTGAATTCCCGGCAGGTTTTATGCTTGTAGCTGCTATGAATCCATGTCCATGCGGATATTACAATCATCCGTCACAGGCATGTGGATGTCAGCCGGGGACGGTACCCAAATATCTGAACAGGATATCAGGTCCGCTCATGGATCGTATTGATATACACATTGAGGTGGTTCCTGTGCCTTTCACTGAGCTCTCAGAAATGAAGGAAGGAGAAAAAAGTCAGACCGTTCGTAAAAGGGTGATCGTCGCCAGAAAGATACAGGAAGACAGGTTCAGCGAAGAGCAGAACATCCATTGCAATGCACAGATCTCGCCACGAATTTTGAAAGATCTTTGCGATCCCGGTCCGCAAGGACAGGTACTACTAAAAAAAGCCATGGAAAAGCTCAACCTTTCAGCTCGCGCATATGATCGCATCCTCAAGGTTGCACGCACCATTGCAGACCTTGATGGCAAAGAAAGCATCATGATCGAGCACCTGGCAGAGGCAATCAATTACAGAAGCCTCGACAGGGAGAATTGGGGGAAGTAGTTAGAATAAAGAATAACGATCATTAAAGTCTGCCATCCAGAAAGAGAACCTATGTTTGATCCTGGCATTTGTATCAATTAGTCACATTTTGTATCTTTAAGGACTGCTATCTACTAAATATATCACTTCTGTGATCTTACATACGATCTAATTATAATTCAATAATATTAACTTACGCTATCATGAAAATTCAAATTACTATTTTCTCTGTTCTGGTATTTCTGTGCAGTTTTATTTCAATGTATGCTCAAAATACTGTAGACACACGGCTTATTCATTCACCGGCTATCGGTCCTGATAAGATCGCCTTCATCTATGCCGAGGACCTGTGGATTGCTGATAAAGATGGGGCCAATCCCCGTAGACTGACCATTGATGAGGGGATTGAATCAAATCCTGTATTTTCTCCTGACGGCTCACTCATTGCATTTAACGCTGAATACGATGGCAACATTGATGTATTTGTAGTCCCATCTGAGGGTGGTGTTCCCAAACGGTTGACATGGCATCCCTCATGGGATTTTGTGAGGGATTTCACTCCTGACGGGAAAAAGATACTCTTTAATTCTCAACGGACTAACTATACCGGTCGGCATGCTAAGCTGTACACCATTGATGTAAATGGGGGGCAGCCAACAGAATTACCGATCCCCACAGCCTTTAATGGAACTATTTCAAGTGATGGGAAATATATCGCCTACAATCCTATCTTTCTTGCATTTACACAATGGAAAAACTATCGTGGAGGTACACAGTCCAGGATATGGATCTATGATGTGGACACGCAGGAAGTTATAGAAATACCAAAGCCTGAGGCTGGCGCCAATGATGCCAACCCGCAATGGATAGGTCAAAAAGTGTATTTCAGAAGTGATCGCTTTGGCGAGTTCAATATATTTTCATTTGACCTTACGAGCAAAGAAGTACAGCAGCTTACCAATTATGAAGATTTTCCTGTATTCAGTTTTTCTACCGGCGGCAACGATTTGATATATGAGCAAGCTGGTTATCTGCACCTACTGGAAATCTCAACAGGGAATAGTGAAAAACTGAGTATTGGGATTGCTACCGATCTGCTGGAAATGAGAAGCCGTTTTGTTTCTGGTGACCAATACATCAGAAGTGCTGCTATTTCTCCGTCCGGAGCCCGTGCAGTATTTGATTTCAGAGGTGACATAGTGACCGTACCTGCCAAAAAAGGAGACATTAGCAATGTAACAGGGACTCAGGATGTGCATGAGAAATTCCCGGCATGGTCACCGGATGGAAAATATATCTCGTACTTTTCAGATGCCAGTGGAGAATATGTCCTGCACCTTCAAAATATGAAAGATGGCAATGTAAAAATCTTATCATTACCTGGAACCGGGTTCTATGCTTACATACACTGGTCACCGGACAGTAAGAAACTTTGCTTCGTGGATAATGGACGTAATTTATATGTGGCAGATATATCTAAGGAAAGAATTAGTACGATAACCAACGATAAACTCTACTATCCGGGGGCTTTTCGCGATTTATTCGGTTCCTGGTCACATGATTCTAAATGGATATCATATACAATTGTCACAGAAACGAATTTCGAACAGGCATTTGCTTATTCCATTGATCAAAATAAGTCGTACCCAATCTCAGACGGATTTTCCAATGTTACCGATCCGGTATTCGATCCCAGCGGTAAATATCTCTACATGCTAGCTTCCACGGACGCCGGACCAGTCATCAACTGGTTTGACCAATCCAACCAGGATATGGAAATGAGTTATTCCATTTACCTGGTAACATTACAAAAAGATCTACTTTCACCTCTCGCCAAAGAGAATGATACTGAGGAGATCAAAGAAACAGAAACTGAAAGTGAAGAGAAGAAGGATAAAAAGAAAGATGAGGAGGAAAAAGATGAAGAAAAGGATGAAGAGGAATCCTTAACTATTGACTGGGAGGGTCTTCAGCAAAGGATTATCAGCTTACCTGTCTCCAAAGGGATGTACAGTAATCTGACCTGTCCTACTGAAGGGAAATTATATTATCTGAAGGACTCTCCTGAACGAAGATACTCGGATCCTCAAGCCCTTATGATGTTTGATCTGGAGGAAAGAGAGGAAAAAGAAATACTAAAAGCCAATGGATTTTTCGTTTCAGCTGATGGAAAAAAGATGCTGTTCCTAAAAGGCAGTTCATGGAGTATCACTGACACAGGGAAGAAACCGGAAGACGGTAATCTCAATACCCGAGCCATTAAAATAAAAATAGATCCTGTGAAGGAATGGCCCAATATTTTTGAAGAGGCCTGGCGTGTTAACAGGGATTATTTCTATGATCCGGGGATGCATGGATTGGACTGGAATGCCACAAAGGAGAAATACAAAATTTTCTTGCCTGATGTCGTTTGCCGAAGCGACCTTTACCGCATTATGCAGTGGATGTTTAGTGAAATAGCGGTGGGGCACCATGGTTTTTATAGCAGGGGTGACAGAAGGCGTTCACCTGATCGGGTGAGCGGAGGACTTCTGGGCGCTGATTACAAGGTAAGCAATAACAGGTACCAGTTTACAAAGATCTACGGAGGACTTAACTGGACTCCTGATTTGCGTTCACCTCTGACTGAACCGGGAGTAGACGTAAATGTTGAAGATTACCTGCTGGCAGTTGATGGAGAGCAGATTACCACCAACCAGAATTTTCATAGCTTTTTCGAGAACAAGTCAGGTAAAATAGTTGTCCTGACAGTTGGGCCTAATGCTGATGGAGAAGACTCAAGAGAAGTAAAAGTGGTTCCAATCTCAAGTGAACGGTCATTGAGGAACAGGGACTGGGTAGAAGGGAACATCAAGAAAGTAGATGAAGCCACCAATGGTCAGGTAGCCTATGTTTATGTGCCCAATACCGCAGGATCAGGCCATGAATATTTCAAACGCTATTTTTTTCCTCAGGTGAATAAAAAAGCCGTCATTATTGACGAACGGCACAATGGTGGCGGGCAACTAGCAGACTATTACATTGATATGCTGAAAAAACCTTATCAGTCATCCTGGAACTTCAGGTATGGAAATGACCTGAATGCACCCAGCGCTTCCATACAGGGTCCCAAAGTCATGATCATTGATGAAACAGCCGGATCAGGTGGGGATTACCTCCCATGGATGTTTAGAAAATTCGGACTTGGAAAACTTGTTGGAAAAACAACCTGGGGTGGACTGGTTGGAGTACTCGGATATCCGGAGTTTATTGACGGTGGCGTTGTGAGTGCTCCAAACGTTGCTTTTTTTAATGAGGATGGATTCAGGATAGAAAATGAAGGTATTGCCCCAGACATTGAAGTTGAACAATGGCCTAAAGAAGTAAATCAGGGTAGTGATCCTCAGCTGGAGAAAGCCATAGAAATTGTGCTGAAGGAGCTTAAAGAAAATCCACCTACATATCCTGAACGGCCTGATCATCCTGTACGAGTCAGGAATCCTAAATAGTGCAATACGTTGCATATGAATATTTTGCTTGATCTGTATTATTAGTGGTGTATTAATAATACTCAGATAGTGCTACATCCGTAAAGGGAGAATTGGGGTAAGTGAACATGCAAAAGTTTATTGTTCCTGATATTATTCCCAATTTGCCTTATAAACCCGAATAATATTCTTACGCAGAAATTAACTAATCTATACTGTTGGTTGAGAAAGTTGCAGTATCTTGCGACGCATTTTTATGTTATAAAAAAAGTACTGCCATGTCTAAAATAGAAGTATTGAATCTGATTGGTAATACACCCATGGTGCATTTAAAAACGCTTGATCCCAAACCGGGTGTAGAGATATATGCAAAACTAGAGTTTATGAATCCTACGGGAAGCATAAAAGACCGAATTATTGCATATATGGTTCAAAAAGGTGTTGAAGCAGGTAAAATCAATGAAAACACAACGCTTGTTGAGGGAAGTTCAGGTAATACAGGTGCTTCTGTTTCTATGATTGCTTCCAGTATGGGACTAAAATCAATTCTTTATGTTCCTGATAAATGCAGTGAAGAGAAGATCGCTATAATAAAGTCATACGGTGCTGAAGTGATCGTAAAACCTGCTTCTGCTCCTGTCGATTCTGATGAAGAATACGGAAATGCGGCAAAGAAAAGAGGACAAGAAAATCCGGATTTCTATCATATTGATCAATATAACAGCCAGTTAAACCCTGAAGCACATTATATGACAATTGGTAAGGAGATTTGGAATGACCTGGGCGGGAAGATCAATGCTTTTGTCGCTACAGCATCTACAGGTGGCACAATTTCAGGGATTGCCAAACGCTTAAAAGAAAACGATCCCAATATAAAAATTGTTCTAGCCGACCCGGAAGGATCTGTTTACAAGCCGTATTTTGATGGCAAAGCAGACTATATGTCATACAAAAAGCCATTTAAAGTAGAGGGAGCAGGTAAGGGTGCACTTGTGAAAGCTATGCATTTTGACATACTGGATGAGGCGATATCATTTAATGATGAAAATGCTATAAGCATGGTACATCGACTTGCTCGCCACGAGGGTCTAATAGTCGGTGGTTCAAGCGGGGGTAATGTATATGCTGCTTTGGAAATAGCCAAAAGAATGGATGGCCCCGCTAAGATAGTCACTGTTTTGCCAGATAGTGGCTTTAAATATTTGAGTAAGATATTCAATCCAATATGGCTGGAAGAAATAGGGCTTGGACATCTTATTGCTAAGTAGTACAATTTAGCACTGATAGTGAGAATTGGGGGAAGCAGGAACCTTGACAGCTCTACATGCAAAGAAACAATATCAGACGAATACCTTTTATAAACCTCGATTTTCACTGATAAAAACAGGTACATATGTTGAAGCAACTGCAACAATTATGAATACTGCAAAAGACGGCAGCGTAGGCATGGATAATGTTATCATGTTCAACATTACCGGCGGAGGCGAAGAGCGCTTTAAATCCGAACATAATCTGCAATTGTTGAAACCATCACTGGTTTTTGATATAGACCCAGCACCGGAAGAAGTGAAAGTCAAACTTGAACGATTATTCCAGGTATAGAAGTATCCTTTCGACATGCTTGATATTTTGTCTTTAAATATTCAGTATATCAATCTTAGTGCGAATCTTATATCTTTGTGAATATATGTGGAAACGCATTCTCAGATCAGAGTATATTAGAAACACCTTCACCCTTGTTTCAGGAAATGCCATTGCACAGATAATCCCACTGCTTGCAGAGCCGGTCCTAACCCGGTTGTTTCCGCCGGAAGACTTTGGCCTGCTGGCTATTTTCATCTCAATCAGCTCACTTTTTGCGGTAATTGCAACTGGCAGGTATGAGCTTGCAATTATGTTACCATCAAAAGAAAAACAGGCCATAAACCTGGTGGGCCTTTCTTTTATAGTCTCAGTATTAACATCAATCATATCATTGCTTGTAGTCTGGATCTTTAACAAACCGATCTGCTACTTATTGAACAGCGAAAACATCTCTAACTACCTGTATCTGGTTCCATTAGTGGTCCTATTTACCGGGCTCACACAAACATTAAACTACTGGTTCAGCAGAAGAAAGCAATTCAGAAAGGTTTCTATTGCCAGAATTGTTCAAAGTTCCACTTCAGCAGGGGTAGGTGTAGGAACAGGCGTTCTAAGAATGGGAACTATAGGCTTGATCTCTGCACAGGTCCTCGGATCTGTTTTTTCTGCTTTTTATTTCCTTCAAAGGTTTTTTATGGCAGATCGGGATAAACTCAATGATATTTCAAGGAGAGAAATAAAATCTATGGCATCTAAATATGCTGAATTCCCTAGGGTTAATGCACTATATATTTTTGCCGATACGGCTCAGTATAGCGGTATAAGTTTTCTTATTGCATATTATTTCGATACCATCTTACTTGGATATTACTCAAGGACATTTCGGATCCTTACGGTTCCTCTTTCATTTATCGGAAGCGCTATCTCTCATGTGTTTTATCAAAAAGCTAGCGAAATCTACAGAAAAGGAGGAAACCTTAGAAGATTCAGCCTTCAAACTCTATTAGGAACAATTTCTGTTGGTCTTCCAATTTTTGTGATCATTATTCTTTGGGGGCCGGAACTTTTTGCATTTGTCCTGGGAAAGCCTTGGCGGGAAGCCGGGGTTTACGCCCAAATACTATCACCCTGGATATTTATGAAATTTATCTCCCAGCCAATCAGCCAAATTCCAATGATCGTAAATAAACAAAAGATAATGTTCCTTTTTAGCATTGTAGGAATAATATTAATATTTGCATCGATTGCATATGGAGGCTTGATTGCAGACAATCTTGAAACTGGCTTCTACCTAGTATCAGTTTCGCAAACAATTTACCTTACTATTTTTATATATTGGTTAATAAGAATAGCTGGGAAGAAGGTTAAGTAAGCCAAGAAGGCTGCTTGAGAATTTATTTATCTTTGTATAAATACAGTATATTATCCTAACTAATATAAAGGATATGAGAATTGTCAACTCGTTGAAGAACTTTATCAAAAGGCATTCCGGAAGACCAGCAATGCTTTATGGGTATAAGGTCCCGGGGGGGAAATACCTCCCAAATACCAGAGTTAGTAATATGACTTACATTGGATCTCCTGAAAACCTTAAGATTGGGGATTACGTTTATATTCATCATTTCACCTTTATTGATTGTAGTAACGGCATGAGTATCGGTGAGGGATGCCAGATTGGTCGCAACACAACAATTGCAACACATTCCAGTCATATTCCAATTAGGTTATATGGCAGATCATATATTCACCAAAATGACATGGTAGGATATCAAAGGGCACCGGTTGAGATTGGGAAATATACTTTTCTTGGATCAAATACAATAATAGTTTCCGGCACCTCAATCGGTAAAGGATGTATCGTGGCGGCATTCAGTTTTGTTAAAGGAAAATTTCCGGATTTTTCTATCATAGCTGGCAATCCCGCCAAGATAGTGGGATCAACCAAAGATATGGATAAGAAATATCTGGAGGAGAATCCTGAACTCCTGGAGCATTACAATTCCTGGGCTTTAGACAATTCCGATCAATGAAAAGATACCTGATCTTTGGAAATGGCGAAAGCCCGCATATCCTTAAATGGACCAGGGAGCTTGTAAAGCATTTTGAGGTATACCTGGTCTCTTCACAAGATGTTGCTAAGGAGATAAGGGAACTCGTTCCGGCAGATCATATCTTTACCTTTAATCTGAAGGTGTCAGAATCAGGCGGCAATATTAAGTTTATCAAGACTATTGCTCCTTTGAAAAGGATCATAAACAAGGTCCAGCCTGATTTTGTGAATGCCCATTATATTACCAGTCATGGTTTTGTGACTGCCATGGCTAAAAAATTCTCACGACATAACTTTAAGCTTATACAGTCGGCATGGGGAACAGATATCCTCGTAACCCCCAGGAAAAATCTAATATATAAGATGGTAACACGCTTTTCTTTGAAGCAAGCTGACCTGGCCACAGCAGATTCACCCCGGGTTGAAGAGATCATTCAAAGCCTTTCAGGTACGCAAACAATGGTATTTCCCTTTGGAATGGATAGCTTGCCTGATATACAGTGGTCAGAAAAAGATCCTGATTTCTTCTTCTCCAACAGAACATTAAACACAAATTCCAATATTGATCGTGTCCTTCATTTCTTCGCCAAGGTCTATGATCAAAATAAAAATGCCCTCCTGGTTATTGCCAATGATGGGCCAAACAAAGAGATCCTAGTTAAACTGACACACGAACTGGGAATTGAAAATGTAGTGGAATTTGCTGGCTTTATAAATGCTGATCAGCAGGATGAATACTACAGAAAAGCACAATTTTATTTCTCTGTACTAAGCTCGGACGCTCTATCAGTATCCCTTCTTGAAGCCATGGCTTACGGGTGCATCCCTATTGTATCAGACCTTCCTGACAACAAAGACTGGGTGAAGGATCATGTGAGTGGTATTATTATGTCTTCGGGGGCCAGACCAGATATATTATCAGGTCTTCAGGAAAAGGCAGAAGAAATATTTGGTCAGAACAGGAAAAGCGTCGAAGAAAAGGCCATCTTCCCTAAATCGATAGAAGACTATTATCAAAAACTTCAAAATATATAAACCAGCGAAATTGCATGTTTTTTAATGACTACATAGTATTTATATATATCGCAATATTCGTGGTCATCTATAACCTTGTCAAGGTTTTTGTTAAAACCAGGGCGATAAAAAATGTTCTGATCGTGTTTGCAAGCCTTTTGGTCCTGCTAACAGTTGTTAAGGAACATTCTTTGATCATCATCAGCATCCTCAGCCTGCTCGTTTATGCAATCGGACTCATTCTTCAGAAGAAAAAATCGGCCATATTATTAACAGGAGTGCTTGTCTTTGTCATTGGATTATTCTGTATAAGAAATTATCCGTTTGTCCAGGATATAATTTCAGGTAGCATATTATCATTGATCAACGAACCTGTTCTTTCAGTTCAAAAGGTGGGATTATCATATATCCTATTTCGATTTGTACATTGGCTGATAGAGTCATACCGAAGGACTATACATACATCTGACTTCTTTACTTTTCTGAACTACATTTTCTTTTTTCCCAACTTTCTGGCAGGACCCATCGACACCTATAACAACTTCCATTATTGGATAGGCAATACACATTTCAAGTATTTAAGGTCCCTATTTTTTGCAGGCATAAGCAGAATTTTTATTGGCGGTGTAAAAACATTGCTGATCGTTCCTATAGTCATCGATTATGCACTTGATTATACCATTCTGCTACCTGATTTTTCACCATTGACAGCCTTGTTTCTGAGCTTACTGGCCTATTCAGCCTATATTTATTTCGATTTCTCTGGCTATTCTGATATAGCCATTGGAACGGCCTATCTCATTGGGATCAAAACACCTGAGAATTTCAACAATCCATACTTTTCATCCAATCTATCTGTTTTCTGGAAGCGGTGGCACATTACCTTTTCTAACTTCCTCTTTGCATATGTTTTTAAGCCCACACTGTCATTGCTGAACAGGATCTTGCCTGGATTGCCAAGGATATCTATTACCATCTCAGCGTATATGATAACATTTTTTATTTGCGGGCTCTGGCATGGTGAAACTATAAATTTCGTGTATTGGGGCCTATGGCATGGAATGGGAGTATCCATTGGAAAATTGTGGATATTGTATGCTAAGATCCCTGAAAGAATATCAGCCAACATCATCTATAAAGCAGCAAGTATACTGCTCACCTTTTTATTTGTAACCTTTGGTTGGATGTTTTTCCATTATTCTCATATTGAATTGATTGAGATCTTTAACAACCTCTTATTTTGAAGCTGATAAAGTACATATATAAGACCAGAACCCTGAGTGAATACGGACAATTCATCCTTGCCAGCCTGCTGCTGCTGCTTATTGCCGGAAATCTGTTTATTCCGGAATACAAGCTTCAGAAACTCGATGCCCAATTGCTTAAACTCAAAGGCAAACACTTCAAATATGCCGACGATCTTCATGTCAGCCAGTTTCTGCAATCGGTACAACAGCAGGGCGGATACATCTGCCTTGGAACCTCAGAGTCAGGAACCTTGAGGGATGGCAACTATTATGAATTCCTCGATCAGGACACTTCATATGATACCCGCTTCAGCATCCTGGGTGGGGCCGGGTGGACCTGCGGGCTCCATATGACCATGCTTTTAAATCACGCTGAGGAAGTCAATGACCTCAACCTGATCTATTTTATCAATCCTGTATATTGGCGAAGCGAACTGAGTGAGTTCAATAAAGGTTACTGGTCCCGCTATCTTAATTACGGTGCCTATCTGGATGTAGATGTAGAGGAAAACAATGGGTTTAGTGAAATATCAGAGGAATATAGCAACGTATTAAATGTGGGCGAAAAATTTCTATACAGAGCCGAATATTGGTTTCGGAAAATAAGGAAACCATTCTTCCAGGACCTGCGCTACCATCTTTTCCCTGATAAGTACCTGAATGACCTTGAATTTAAGGTTAAACCAAAAAGTGAATACCCGGGATTTGAGTTCCGAGGAATAATCGATCATAGCTATATCGACACCTCGTGGAATGTAACTTATGAGTTTATGAGCAGGACATGGTTAAATCCAATGTCAGACAATGATTACCGTTTCAGGGAGCTAGCTTCATTCATCAATTTATGCAATCATTTGGATGTTAATATCACCTTTGTGCTGGGCCCGGTTAATGAGATTTATATCCAAAAGTATCATCCTCCTTACTTTCCGGCATATATACAAATAGTTGAAGATATTCGTGCTGTCCTTGATGATAAAGGAGCCGACTATGTTGATGCTACAGCTTTAGGCAAGATCCCCGGCAGTTTCATCGACAACCAGCATCATTCAAGCTATGGTGCTCACCTTATTTACCAAATGATCAAAAATCATCTTCATGAAAAAGAAAGCCACTAAAATAATTGCACACATTTTTATTGTGGGCGTCCTGGTCCTTCTACTTATGTATGAAAGCAATCTTGACATCTCCTACTTATATGCTAACTTTTAGGTTTTCCGAAGATTATCTGGCATGCTAAGCACACCTTAATTTTTCCATAATTAATTTTTGTATTCTCAAAGGATGTTCTATATTTATCCTTGTCTTTTAATGTTGACTTTTCAATAACCCTATAATTATCGATGACCAAAGCGATTCAATTTAATACTGCTGAGCAATGCATTCATGACCGTTTTGATAGGATTGCTTCAATTATCCCTGACAATCATGCTGTTTCTGATAAAGATAATATTCTGACATACCATGATCTGGAAAGGCTCTCAAATAAAATGGCTCACTGCATCATAGGTACCCTGGGGAACGGGAATGGCAATATTGCTCTAATGTTCGAGAATAATGTACTGCTGGCTATCGGCATCCTTGGGATATTAAAATCAGGCAGATCCTATGTGCCATTAGATACCTCTTTCCCTATAGAAAGGAAAAAGTTCATCATTGGAGATGCAGATTGCAAAATGATTATATGTACTGCTGAAACCAGTAAATATGCCAACAGCATTGCTGATGGCATCTATGTATTAGCTGCGGATAAAATGCCTTCCGGGATCCCTGAGAGCACACCACAAACAGCCAGCCTGCCTGGGAGCAATGCCGTAACGCTATATACTTCCGGTTCAACCGGAGAACCTAAAGGAGTACTTCAAAGCCATCAGAACTTGGTGCACTTTGTCAAGCGTATGACCGATCAATACCCGATTTATCCACAAGATAAGGCAATCTGCTACCTGTCTCCTGCATTTTCCGCACATGCTCTTTCATTCTTAGGAGCATTGTTATGCGGAGCAACACTGGTGATGCAAGATTTCAGGAATGGCAACTTTTTAGGATTTAGTAAGTGGATGAAAGAAACCGAGATCAGCTTTGCGATGATGATCCCCTCATTTCTTCGTCATTTTCTTGCAGTCCAGGAGAAACAAGATAGGTACCCTCATCTCAGGATACTGATGCTTGCCGGTGAAACGCTCTACCGCAGTGACGTGGAAAAAGCAAAAAAGGTCTTTCACCCCTCCATAGAAATGGTAAATTTATACGCCAGTACAGAAGGCTATATGATGCGGAGTTTCAGCATCAAAAAAGATACTATTATTAAAACCAACATCGTCCCCATTGGTTATCCTGTAGACGGAATGAACCTGAGCCTCATCGGAAAAGACAATAAGCAGCCGGGCCCCAAAGAGTCCGGTGAGATCATCTTAAGCAGCAAGTTTGTCAGTGAAGGATATTGGAGAAGGCCGAGCCTTCAAGAAACGAATTTCTCCCTCGACAGCAATGATAATAGCATCCGAATCTTCAAGACCTCTGATATAGCTTATTATCTAGAAGACGATTGCTTGGTTCATACTGGTCGCAAGGATTCAGTTGTAAAATTAAGGGGGTACAGGATAGATTTTGACGAGATCATTAATATCCTTCTACAAAACAGCGAGGTAATGGAGGCTGCCTGTACACTAAAGGAAGACAGCTCAGGAACAGAACATATCATTGCTTATGTAGTGCCATCTTCCTCAAGAGGTTATGATCCTGAGATTGTGAGAGCCATGCTCGTAAGATTATTACCAGACTATATGACCCCTTCATATATCATTGAGATCTCTGAACTCCCGAAAAATGATAGCGGCAAACTCGACACAAAATCTTTGCCGGATCAGGAGTGGATCCATGGCTCTGTGCATAAAGAGAAGCCAGCAGACGAGATCGAGTCAGCGCTGGTCGACATATTTGAGAAGGTCCTGAAGATATCGCCGATCGGTACTAATGAAAACTTCCTGAAAATAGGTGCCAATTCCCTGGGCTTGTTTGTGGCTTTCAGTGAAGTTGAGAAAAAATTCAAGATCAAAATTGACGTAAAAACAACCATTGATAACCCTAATATTCAGTCTCTGGCGACATTGATCCACAAGCACTGAGGTTTGATGGCCTGCAATAACTATACGTGCAGCTGAAAGTAGCATAGCAATATTCTGTGCAACGTCAAATCCAAGACCTTTTCGAGACCCTCTGGGACTTGATTTTAAAATTCTTGTTAAATAATTTTACTCGATTGAAATTTAGCTTGATTGTGATCTTGTTAAAACACATGCAATAGCTAAACAAACTTAAACGACGGAAAAGATTATGTATTATGAATTAGTCCTGTTAGCAGTTTTTGTTTTCTTATACAGCTCAATTGCTGGGGGGTTGGAAAAAACCATGATAAGCGGACCAATGGTTTTCACCGTAGTCGGGCTTATCATCGGACCACTTGGATTAGGTTGGCTACAACTGGAGTTAGACAACAATGGTTTACGTGTATTAGCCGATATTACACTTGCTCTGGTGCTTTTTATTGATGCTGCCAATGCCGATCTCAATATTTTAAAGCGGTTCCTTCGGATTCCAGGTAGGATGCTGGCTATTGGAATGCCTCTCACCATTGCATTGGGATTTGGTGCTGGCATATTGTTATTCGATGACCTCCCTGTATTTGAACTGGCAATTCTTGCAACCATGCTTGCTGCAACTGATGCGGCACTCGGCAAGGCGGTCATTACCAACAAGCATGTTCCAGCACGTATAAGAGAAGGGCTGAATGTTGAAAGTGGCCTGAATGATGGTATCGCGGTTCCCATTCTATTCTTGTTTATTGCACTTGCTGTGAACTTCGATACCGGGGGAAGCAGTATCACTTTCGCACTAAAACTGGTTGCACAGGAGGTGGGTATTGGATTGGTTGTTGGCCTCGGCATAGCGGCTCTGGGTGCGGGCTTACTGAAAATTTGCTGGAAACGTGGATGGATCACAGAGATATGGATGCAACTTCCAGTAGTAGCTTTGGCCTTAGCGTGTTTCTCTATTGCACAGACTTTACACGGAAGTGGCTATGTGGCTGCCTTTGTAGGTGGACTGTTATTTGGTTCTTTTAAAACGAAAGAAAAACACGGGCTGATGCTGGCAGCAGAAGGTACAAGTGAAACGCTGGCGTTGGTGACCTGGGTAATGTTTGGTGCGGCAGTGCTGGGGCAATCACTTGGTTTCTTCAGCTGGGAGGTTGTATTATATTCTGTTCTGAGCTTAACTGTTATCCGAATGTTGCCCATGTTTGTCTCATTGACTGGTTCTGGCGAGTCCACAAAAAGCAAGCTTTTTCTGGGTTGGTTCGGGCCCAGGGGACTTGCAAGCATAGTGTTTGCTGTCATTGTTCTGAATAATAATGTAGAAAGCGCTGGCTTGCTTGCAATGATTGTGGTATGTACGGTCACGTTTAGCATTTTTGCTCATGGACTTACGGCTAATTGGTTAGCGCGCAAGCTGGGACCACGCATGGAAAACAAGAATGATAATAGTCGTTAAACTTATAAATTGTTCAATATCTGATCAACCCGGTCCTGAACACGGAAGCTTCTTCTATATTTATTTGTGGAATTCGTGGAAGAATAGCGTTATAATTTTTATAAAAGTGACGAATAACTTAATCTAAACAGAAAAGAATATGGAACCATTTAAGTTTTATTGGGACAGAATAGATCTCTGGGCAGGAATTAAATTCCTTATCGTAATGGCTGTTCTGTATGTGCTCTCAATGTGGATACAATTTCCCTGGTACCTTGTGGGAACAAGTGTTCTCCTTGCCTGGATGGTTGTTTTGTTTGGAAAACCCAGAAATAAAATATTAATGGTATTTCTGTACCTGGTGGCAGGGACCGGCATTACATTGATAAACAATTTATTTTTTGACACCTACTGGCCTTGGCTGATCTCCATTTTTATTATCACTTTTCTTGGAACATTCTTATTGAAATATGGCATGGATTGGTATATGCTGGGATGGTGTTCAATATTATGGTTTTATATTATGCCGGTGATGGCCCAAATGGGTGATGCTCAGGAACTGGTGTTCAGTCATCTGCTTGGCAGTGGTGCCGTTCTTATACTGGTAAGCCTGTCAGTACTATGGGAACAATCAAAGAAAAAAATACCTGTTGTGGTGGAAGAAGAATCTAAAGAGGCAGCTCCAATGCCCCTGTGGTGGATCACATCATACTCCTCGATTGTTGCTGTGGTTATGTTCATTGGACTGATAGTGGGTCACAAATACCTGACAGACCCTACCATGATAGCCAATGCAGCATTCATGATCATTGTTTATACAGGTAGTGTAATCATATGGAAGGCTGGGTTAGAAAGGATGATTGGTGCTATCCTTGCAATAGTTATCGGATTCTATCTGGGTGCTTTTCTTCAAAATGAAATGCTTGGTATAATAATTATGGTTGTATTTTATTTCCTGTTATTGGTATTTGTTGTCGTGAATAACGGGCTTGTTATCTTCTTTTTTCTGCTTACAATAAGCTACGGCTGGGGTTTGCTGGACTATGAAACGGGAAATGCACTAGCTAATGAAAGAATATTCGCTGAGTTTGCAGGGGTTATTCTTGCAGGGCTGGCTATCTTCTTTCTCAATTTGATAGGGAAGTTTTTTAAACCATCCTTGGAATAATCCAATTTACTTGCATTCTAATCAACATTAGACAAATAAAACAACCCTTTTATCAATTTATAATACTATTATGCAATACATCTTATGGGCTTGTTTATTAGGGGCACTTAGCGCAGCTTCTCTACCTCTTGGGTCCTGGATTGGAATAAAATTTAAGTTTAAATCAAAGCAATTATCTTTTCTGGCCTCCTTTGGTGCCGGCGCATTGCTGGCGGCCTTATCGGTAGAATTGATTGCCCCTACATCTTTGGATTTAGCCTCTGGTGAATCTGCTCATCATGCTGATGCTAAAACTGCCTTTTTTGCCATGATAATTGGGTGCGTTGTTGGGGGTTTGCTTTATGTTTTGTTGGATAAACTGGTTAATAAGAAAGGTGGATTTTTAAGAAAGACATCAACTCTTCTTCTTCATTACAATAAGATAAAAACTGAAGAGCAGGAGCGATTTCTTGATAAAATTTCAAGATTCCCACTATTTCAAAATTTCCCTCTGGAACATATCGAAACAATGATGTCATTTTTAGAACCTGTGGAATTTAAAGATGGTGAACCGCTAATCAGAGAAGGTGAGCCAGCAGCAAATGCCTTTATAATTACTGAGGGCATTGTAATAGCTTCGATTAAACAAGATAAATTGGCCGAATATACAACTGAATCTATAATCGTTAACCTTATCCCTATCTTAAAAGGCATTACAAATATGGGTACGGGAAAGGCAAAAGGCAAAGTAAAAGCTCTCCGTATTGGTAAAGAAGGATTTGATACCTTAAGAGAATTGTCATCGGAGTTTGATAAGGCATGTTGGAAGTTAGCACAAGAGCGTATGGATAATATTGGGATTTTAATTTCCGCCAGAAATGAACAATTGCTAGGATGGGCAGAGGAAGCTAAAAGCTCTTTGACAGAAGACAAGGAGATGCCGGGAATACCGGAAATGCAAAGAATGAAAGAGGAGCATCATGGTTCTCCACTGGCGATATGGTTGGGTATTTTACTGGATGGAATACCCGAAAGCATGGTTATAGGTGCAGGTATACTGGGTATGTTGTCAGTCAAACTTGCTTCGCAACCGGAAATATCTTTTTGGAATGTAGTCCCATATACTCTAATAGCAGGACTTTTCCTTTCAAATTTTCCGGAAGCATTGTCGAGTTCTGCGAATATGCTTAAACAGGGATGGACAAAAAAACGAATCTTTCTCATGTGGCTTTCTATCATGCTTGTTACAGGAGTCGGAGGAGGAGTTGGATATTATGCCGGCGGTCTCCTTGACCAAACTTGGCTGGTATTCCTGGAAGGGCTTGCTGCAGGCGCCATGCTCACAATGATTGCTGCAGCCATGATCCCTGAGGCCATAATTTTAGGCAGCGGAACCCTTGTTGGCCTGAGTACATTGGCGGGTTTTCTAAGTGCTATACTGTTTAAACTACTAGAGTAGTGCTTGTTGTGGTGTGACGTTTGGATATACGAATCATCAAATATCACCTGTAAACAGGCTCGTACATCATATCCTTGATAAAGGCTCCAATATCAGCAGGCCTTTCTACACCAGCCAGTCCGTTGTCAAAAATATACTTAGCAACCTTCATTGCAACATTATATGAAACCTTCAAGATGTCATTAACCTGGGGATAGATAAGTCCTTTTTCAAAATCAGCTGCTGTTACCTGTTCGGCAACGCCTTCAGCAGCTACAAGCAACATTTCGTCGGTAACTCTTTTGGCTTCTGTGGCAAAGACCGCCAATCCCAAAGCCGGGAATATAAATACATTATTACCCTGGCCGGGAGTAAATGTTATTCCTTCAAAGGTAACAGGAGCGAATGGACTGCCACTTGCAAAGATGGCTTTGCCTTTGCTCCAGGTATATGCTTGCTCTGCGGTACACTCCGAACGAGAAGTAGGATTTGAATACGGGAAAATAACAGGACGTTCATTTACTGTGCTCATATTCTCGATGACCTCTTGATTGAAGGCCCCTCCAACAGTACTTACTCCAATAATGGCCGTGGGCTTAATTTTCAAAACAGCCTCAGCAAAATTATTCATAGGTTCGAAATCGTGGGCAAATTGGACCTGATGATCGGCCAGGTCGCCTCTTGATTTAACCAGCAAGCCATTAACATCGAACATCCAAATTTGCTTTAATGCATCTTCTCGGCTTAAGCCGTCCCTTTGAAATTTTTGAACCAGCATGTCGGCAATTCCGAAACCTGCTGCTCCTGCACCAAGGAAAAGGAATTTATGTTGTGTAAATGGGATGTCCAATAGGCGACTGATAGAAATAAAACCGGCGGTGGCAATGGCGGCTGTACCCTGTACATCATCATTAAATGTACATACCTGATCCCGGTATTTATTCAAGATACGAATGGCATCAACACCCCTGAAATCCTCCCATTGTATACATACTTTGGGGAATACATCATTGACAGCAGCAACAAACTCTTCTATGAAATCATCATATTCCTTCCCCTCAACCCTTTTTTGCTTCAAGCCCGGATACAGGGGGTCGTTCAAATATTTTTCATTATTGGTTCCAACATCCAGAACAATGGGTAGGGTATACTCCGGTGGGACACCTGCACAACTTGTATACAAAGCCAGTTTCCCTATTGGAATTCCGATTCCGAAGATGCCTAGATCGCCGAGTCCTAATATACGCCCTCCATCTGTTACGACAATAAATCGTATATCTTTTTCATCCCAGTTTCTAAGAATGGTCCTTAACCTGTCTTTTTGGTCAATTGAAACAAACATAGCTTTCAAGCCCCGTGATATGTGACCAAAGCGCTCGCAGGCCTCTCCCACTGTAGGTGTATAAACCAGGGGTAAATATTTTGCAGGTTCGCTAATGATGGTTTTGTAGAAAAGGGTCTCATTTCTGTCCTGCAATGATGCAAGATAAATGTATTTATTGATGGGTAGATCGATATTCTCCAGCTGTTGGTTCAGACGAAAAATCTGGGTTTCCATAGACTCCACATTCGCTGGCAACAGGCCCTCTAATTTATACTTTTCTCTTTCCTCCGGGCTATAAGCTGTTCCTTTAAAATAGCGAGGATCGCGCATTCTTGCATATCCAGTTAATTCTTTCATTTATCTGATTATTAATAAAATAATATTATAAAACCCATCACTTGTTTCAGTCCAGGCTTTGGATTCCATCAATCCAGGCCTGTGTACCGGTCTTTATATTTGCAGCATTGGCTTCATCTGTATCGATATGCATGGCAAGATTATAGGTGGGTTTTACTCTTATAAGCACATCACCAAAGATCAGTTCACGATCACCGGCTACCCGGACCCGAACCGTTGATTTGTCTTTCAGTCCATATTTTTGAGCATCTTCCGGATTCATGTGTATATGGCGTAAAGCACAAATAACCCCTTCTTTTAATTCCACTATTCCGGCAGGTCCTTCGAGTGTGCATCCCGGGGTGCCTTCCAGATCACCAGATTCCTTGATGGGGGGATGGATACCTAGTTTATACTGTTCAGTCATGGATATTTCAACCTGCGTTGCATCCCTTACCGGCCCGAGCACACGAACGTTTTCAATCCTGCCTTTAGGACCAATGATCGTTAATTTTTCCCTGGATGCAAACTGCCCGGGTTGAGAGAGTTCGCTTTCAGGAGTAAGGTGATGCCCTTCTCCAAACAGTGCTTCAACATGTTCTTGTGATAAATGTATGTGGTGTGCTGAAACTTCGATCAGGATTGTTTCATGCCTCTGGGCTGTCAAAGTGTGTGCCACAGAACTATCAGAGAATGCAGCTGCAACTTTTTCCGGATCTGAAGAAAGTAACCTCACTCGATCAATCATAGTCTTTGTAGCATGTTGCAAGGCATGAGGTTCAGTGAGGATAACAGATCTAAAAAGGGATACTGGGATCTGAAGCACCTGGCAGGGTTGTTCTGCGATATAATCGGCAGTCGTTTTCTCACCACTCATCAAAGGCATTTCTGCAAATGAGTCGCCGGCTTTAAATCTGATTAGTTCTTTACGTATGCCATCCTCAGTATAGACTGAAATTGACAACTCCCCTTCCAGCAAAACACCCAAAAAGGAAGCCTCTTCTCCAATTCTGATGATAGCATCATGTACTTCATAGGATACTATAAGAGATCGGTCAAGTAGTATTCCAAGGTCATTGTGTGAAAGGTTCTTAAAAAGGTCTACACTATTCTTTAAAAAATTCTGAATTTTATTTGTCATATTTACTTTTTTCTTTATTCCTGGTTTATCACACCCACATCAATATGAAATTGATCACAAATGCGTTACTTACCTGGATGATAAAGGCACCCATAATCGGAATTACAGCAAAAGCGATTTGTGAAGGACCATACTCTTTGGTAACGGCCGCCATGTTGGCCATGGCCGTTGGTGTAGCCCCCATGGATGAACCAATATATCCTGCAGAAATTACTGCGGAGGCATAGTTCTTCCCCAATACCTTAAAGATAACAAAGATCGTAAACAATAGAATTGCTATGGTCTGAACCAGAATATTTAAAATAATAAATAAGGATTCGGCCCCAATTTCCCAGAATTTGAGCGACATCATGGCCATGGCCAGAAATAAACCCAAACTTAATTCGGACGTGATCGCCAAAGTTGGTGAATTAGGTGGCAATTTCAGTTTTGAACTGATCAGTGGAGCTACATTAGCCAGGATTAATCCGCCCAGCATGCAGGTTGCAAACAAAGGCAGCGTAAAACTTATATAATCCAGAAAATAACTCATATATAAACCCAGACCAATAGAGAGGGCAATCATGAGAAGTATAGATAGTGCCGAATTGTAATCAATGCTAAGGGTTTGACCGTGCTTAGCACCGATGGTAACCTTTGCATCAACAGTTTCATCTTCTGGCTTTAAATTGTATTTATTTATCAGGTATTTTGCAACCGGTCCTCCAAGTATTCCTCCGATGATCAGCCCGAATGTGGCCATGATCATGCCTATTTCCATGGTATTGGAAATATTGAATTGCGCATTAATGACTGGCGCCCATGAAACAATATTTCCATGGCCACCCTGCAAGGCCGTAGATCCTGACAGAACCCCAATGGCAGGATGCAAACCAAACATCTTAGCAAATGCCATCCCCATATAATTTTGAGCAAAAATAAAAGCAATTGCAAAAACTGTTAAAATGAGCAGCACTTTCCCCCCTTTTCGAATACTCGCCAATTCAGTAGAAAGACCGATAGCTGTGAAAAACACAATCAGCAAAATATCGCGGTAACGATTGGAAAATGTTATGTCCACGCTGAAAAGCAGGTAAAGTAATCCAAAAAATAAAGAAGCTACGATTCCACCGGTAACAGGTTCGGGGATGTTGTATTTTCTAAAAAACCCAATCCTTTTATTCAGATATTTACCCAGAAAAAGGACCAGTACAGCAATAACTATTGTTTGTCTGGAGTCGAGTTCCATAATTGTAAATTTTAAAGTGCAAAATTATCCGGCTCTGATAGTTTTAGTAGAAATTCCAGGCTCAATAAGGTGTTTCATCTTAAAGAGCCTGGATTATTTAACTTTTCCCATTTGTGATCAATAACTCCTACAAGAATTGCATTGGCGTTATGATTCCAATCATTACCCTACCAGTATTGTAATCCTGGGAGTTGATCTTCATTTTGGCATAATCGGAATAGTTGTAGATACGCCCTACATATCCTACGAAAAACTTAAGGTTGAAATTATCCCATGGATAGAATTCAACGGTTGGAATGAACCCATAGGCAGTCCGGATCTCATCGGAGTCCTTCGTAGGGTCCTCATCGCCCGTCCAGTTGGCCTGATCCATATATGCCGCGAGGCACAGGTGCCATTTCGGAACAAACTGCCAGTCGGCCTGTATCCAGTGGCTCCAATACCTGGTGTCTTTGAGCACATAACCATATTCGCCGCGTGGAATTTCTTTGCTAATGATCCCTGTACGGTCAAGGTCTTCCATGCTGTATTTAAAATCATAGGCCAAGGTAATTTTATTTAAATTCAACTGCTGGCCGAAGGCGAAGTAATTCTTAAACATACCCGAAGCTTCGTTGGTTAAGGAATAACTCCAAAGGGTTGAAATAAGTCCATCCCACAGGCTTCCCCTCCATGTGAGCACACCTCCCAAAGGTGCTTTTGAGGCTGTAATTCCTGCACCTCCAATGATGCTGTCATTACCGTAGATTGTGTTAAATGATTGCGTTCGGGAGTTGTAGATCTGGAGTCCGATATAGTTGCCTGAATTGACAAAATATTTAATACCAACTCCCGACATGAAGTTATCAGCTTGTTCAATGATGTCAGAGTATTCATATATGTCAATAGGGTTCAGGTCAAACTCGATTCCACCCCAGTCGAGGCAGAATTTCCCGGCCATGAGCTCCCATTTTTCCTTTTCTCCCAATTTAAAAGCAACAAAGGCCATATCAATACCTTTGATGATCTTATCCAGGTCTTGTGGTTCGAATGGGCTGGTATAACGGTGACGGAAGCGGAAAAATATTTTGTTCGTTACCCATCCGCGAATTTCCAGTCTGAATTGTTCCATCTTGAATTTTGAGCCCTGGTAATCACCATCAGTAAAATCATTTCTGAAGGCAAATTGCTGGTTGGCAAACATATCAATGTTGGAAAGCCGATTTTGCTTTTCTTCAGGTATCAGTGATCGATAGTACGTTGCTGTATCAGCCTGTTTTAACTGTGAATATGCTGTACTCAGTATCCCGAGTAGTAAAACAGCAATTACAAGTATTCCTTTTCTCATAATAATTCCTCCTGTTAATATTTATAGAATATTTCCTGGATATCAGTCGCACTTCTTTGTTCAAGCAGGCAAAGCATTAGAAGCACCCTTGATTTTTGTGCATTGAGCTCATCAGAGGCAATGGTTTTATATTGGTCATCATTTACCTCTGCATTGCGAAGGACATACCCTGTGGGTACACGTGTACTCCTGACAACAACTACACCCTTATCAACAGCTTTCTTAGATGCTTCCAACATTTTCCCCGTCATATTTCCATTACCAACACCGGCAATAACAATCCCTTTAGCTCCAGCTTTCACCGACAGGTCGATTAAGTCGGCTGATGCATCGGCACAAGCATAAATAATATCTACCCTTGGTAATTTTTTCACACCCTTTACAGAGAACTCACTGTCTTTGGTATGTATAGCATGAGGTGTACGATAAAACTCGATCTGGCCATAGAGTACAGCACCTATTAGTCCTTGCATTGGAGACATAAAGGTTTGAACTGAAGTGGTGTTTGTTTTTGTCACAGCATGTGCACCATGAATCTGGTCATTCATAACAAGCAATACACCATGTCCTTTTGATTTTGGGCTGGCAGCAACGGCAACAGCATTATAAAGGTTTAATGGCCCCTCGGCGCTAACAGCTGTAGAAGGACGCATAGATCCGGTCGTAACTACAGGTTTGTCGCTATTTATGACAAGGTTTAGGAAATAAGCGGTTTCTTCCTGTGTATCCGTCCCATGTGTGATCACAATACCATCGACACCATCAGTGGCCAATAACTCATTTATTCTTTGAGTCAATTCTAACCAGATCGCGATGCTTATATCTTGTGAGCCTACATTAGATATTTGCTCTCCTGTTATATTCGCCAGATCTTTGATGCCCGGAACAGCGTCTATCATCGTCTGTATCCCAACCTGGCCAGAAGTATAACCAGCCTGAGTTCCTGATTCAGCTGAACCTGCAATTGTTCCTCCCGTTGCAAGGATTACTACATTGGGGAGATTTTTTTGTTGTGTAAACCCGCATGGCATTATTGCAATCATCAATATCGCAACAACGATTAGTTTAATTAAAGCATTTGTTTTCATACTGATTAATTTTAAGGGTTAAAAAGTTCTATTTGTCTTTATATTTTGATTTATCCAGGCCGGTCATATTTGCCGGAGAAAGGATTTCCTGGATTTGCTCTTCGGTGAGCAGATTTTTTTCACGTACAAGCTCTAAAATGCCCCTACCTGTTTCCATTGATTCTTTTGCCAATTCATCACCCACATGGTGGCCAAGAACCGGATTCAATGCCGTAACGATACCAATGGTTATTTCCAGATTGCGGGCATGCACATCTTCATTAACTGTGATCCCTTTAACACATTGTTCGCGAAACGCTTTCATACCATTGGTAAGTATTTTCTGGGATTCAAAAATGGCCAGTCCAACAACAGGTTCATAAGCGTTCAGTTGTAAGTCTCCGTCAGAAGCTGCGATGTTAACCGTTACATCATTGCCCATAACACGATAGCTGATCAATGCCATTAACTCAGGTATCACAGGATTTACTTTCCCCGGCATAATAGAAGATCCAGGTTGCCTGGCTGGCAGGTTAATTTCAAATAAACCATTTCTTGGCCCTGAGGAAAGGATGATCAGGTCGTTAGAAATTTTTGACAAGGTGGTGGCAAGTGTTTTTAATGCTGAAGAATAAACCACAAATGAATGCAGGCTTGATGTCGCGGCAATCATATCATCGGCATTTTTAAATTCAAACCCTGAAATCTCATTCAAATATTTGATAACATACACATCATAACCATCAGGAGTATTCAATCCTGTTCCGATAGCGGTTGCACCCAAATTTAGTACCATTAAGCCATTTTTGGCAAATTCCATATTAGCGATATTCCACTCAAGCATTGAAGCATAGGAATGAAACTCCTGACCTACGGTCATAGGAACGGCATCTTGCAACTCTGTACGTCCCATCTTAACCACCTCAAGGTATTTATTTCCCAATGTTCTGAATGATCTGGCAAGCAAGCTTAATTCTTCAATCAGGCTTTCATTATGCAAAATCATTCCAAGCTTCAGTGAAGTAGGATATGTATCATTGGTGGACTGTGACATGTTCAGGTCATCATTTGGAGATATTTTATCGTATTCTCCTAGTTTGTAACCTGCTTTTTCAAGCGCAACATTGGCCAGTACTTCATTGGCATTCATATTGGTTGAAGTACCTGCGCCGCCCTGGTATAGGTCGATCCTGAATTGATCAATGTAGTTTCCATCTATTAAGGACTGACACGCCGGTTCAATAAGTTTTAAGGTTTCTTCAGGCATTTTGCCTGCCTCAGTATTGGCTCGGGCACAAGCGAGTTTAATCATTCCCCAGGCTTTAATATAGTCGGGATAATCATTAACATATTGCCCTGAAATTTGAAAATTTTCCATGCCCCTGGCTGCTTGCGCCCCATAATAGGCATCGGCGGGAACTTTGATGTCTCCGAGTAGATCTGTCTCTGTCCTGGTTTGGGCAAAACTACCAATAGCAATTAGCAGGGCTGCCATAAGGATTGGAATTCTCATCATATTTTTCATGTTTTTTTATTTTCTAAGTTATTTTATAATTGATCTCAAATTTGAGTTCAACTAATGGTAACTATTATTGATGAATACTTATTTAAATTCTCTCAAATATACAGTATCCTGTCCAGGCACCCAACCGCCTCCCAGGGCCTTATAAAGATTTACTGTGGACGTTAGCTGTAGCTGTAAGGCCTGTGAGGCCATCAACTGAGAGGAGAACTCAGATCGTTGCAGATCGAGGATCTCAAGGTAACTTGTGAGACCACTTTCGTATCTTACCCAGGATAATCTCACTGCATTCTTTGCTGATACAACCTGGCTTTCACGAATCTCATATTCTCTCTGGTATCTCTGCACAGCTACCATAGCATCTTCAACCTCTTTCAATGCCATTATGAAAGTTTCTTCATAATTATAAAGCAACTGTTCCGTTCGGGCAATTTCCACCTCCACCCGTCTTTGATTGGCTTTGGCATTAAATAATGGGCCGAGTAATTGTGCACTCAGAGAAGCAAAACCAAGTGTTGGATTTGCAATCTGAGCACCCAGGTTAGCTGACAATGTCAGCTGTGGATATTTCAGGGCCTCTGCGGCACCGATCCGTTCAGATTGTGCATGCAATTCATTCTCAGCTTTCATGATATCAGGCCTCCGGTTTAATATATCTGATGGCAGGCCGACAGGTATTTCCGGTGCAAGTAACTGCTCACTTAATGACAGACCTCTTGGGATGGTCTGTGGAGGTAGTCCCATCAATACACTTATACTATTTTCTGTTTGTGAACGTAATCGCTCATTGGATTCTATGCTGATCATAGCTTCATTTAATTGGATCTCAGCCTGGTTTACATCTACCTCTGAAACTATCCCGGCATTGTACCTGGCCTGAACGATCTCCAGGTTAGATTGCCATATATCAGCTGTGCTTTCAGCAATTATTAACCTGTTATCCAGATCACGTAATAATAGATACCCGTTGGCCACAGATGATACCAGCCCAATGGTAATACTTCGGTATGCTTCTTCTGTGGCAAGGTATTGCTGCAGAGCCGATTCGTTCATGCGACGAATTCTTCCCCATAAGTCCACCTCGTATGAAATATTTACCAGGGGCGTAAGACTGGCATATGATTCCCCCTCCTGCGTAAGGCCAACAGCAATTCCATCAGCACCATAATCAATGCGTGGATATAAATCAGCCCTTACGATACCCATCGCTGCTTCTGCTTCCTGTATTCGGGCAATTGAGGCCCGCAGGTTATTGTTGTTCTCCAGAGCCGTCTGTATCAGGTTTTGTAATACAGTATCACCAAAAAGTTCCCACCAGGGCATATTAGCAATGCTGCTATCCGAAGAGAAATTACTCCTGTATGAGACTGGTGAAGTAACTGTAGGAGTGACATAGTCAGGCCCAACTTTACAACTCTGGATAATAAGTAAAACAAGAACAATAATGATTCCTGTGGGGACGAGATATCGATAACTGATTTTCATAAGCTAATCCTCAATAATTACGGTCAAAAGATCAATTTCAATTATTATTTGCTGATTGTTTCTTTGTTGGAAACCATTTTTCAAGCAGCCCAAAGGCAACAATCAGATATAGTACAACTATGCCTACTTGTATGACACGAAGAAAGGCTTTCCCTCCTGCGTCGACTTTATCGTTTCCAACTGCACTACCAAAAACAATTATTATGGCGGAGAACCCTGCCTTTATATATACAGCGTACTTTTTATTTTGGAATATCTGGTCTCCTATAAATAGTGCTGCCAAAAAGAATAATACCAGCATAAAAGAGAAAACCGGCACCAACACAAGCAATTCATATAAAAAAAAAGTAATAATACCTCCGGTAACACAACCCAGAAACACTGTCTTCCCAATTGACAGGTCTTGAGAAATACCCGGCACACTTGAAAATATTGCAATATAGATCAGTATCAAGACATCACTCTGGAGGTTAAAGAAAAAGAACATGATCACAACAGGGTACACGACTACTGTCCGCTTTAATGCGGTAATAAAGCGTTCGTGATCAGTTGGAGGGATAGATGCATGCGATCCCGAATGACCACCACCCTGATCATGATCGTTATCAGGGAATATAGCATGAGCGATCCACACCACAAGTAATGCCACTATGGCTCCAATTATTATAGCCTGTCCGACTATTTCACCTATAACAATCGATTTTAGTGACATTAATGGAATAATTAATATGGCTAAAAGAAACCATATTTTAAGTATAGGTGAGATCTGGCTGTCCTTTGCATAAAAAAGATAGAATAAAACCAGGCCGATAATGATAATATAGATATTTCGATACTGTAAAAGGAAATTACTCAGTAACAATGCCAGAATCACCGCCAGGATGGCTGCAACAATGAAATCAATTCCCATCTTTATAGAAGGCTTATTCCCCTGAAGAAATACATTTGCCAGGACTATGGCCAGGAATGATGCAGGCCAGTTGATCCCAAATGCCAGAGTTACGGCCAATAGAATTCCAAAGGCATACCTGACCACTTTCCTTTTCAGAACTGGTCTTGGCAGATCAGTGACTATAGGGCTAGCGGACATATGAGATCTTGCTGTTGAGCCATAATCTAAAGCGGGCTAATGCATTCAGCCATGAGTATCTGTCTGAATAAATAACGAGGTCGACCTGGCCACCAATCTTAAAATGCTTCATTACTTCCTCATCCTCAATAGCTATAATAACCGGGAAGCGTTGTGTATCACGCAGCCAGCCGGAACGACCTGAGACATTAGGCAAACCGCCACGGTTAACATCCTGCCCGGAGCTTACTGCATACCCAATACTTCGTACTTTTCCTTTATACCTTCTGCCAGGAGCAATGTCCAGTGTAAAGTCCACACCTTCACCGACTACTATATTTTCAAGGCTATTTTCCCTGAAATCGGCCTGGATCCAAACATCTTTTGTAGAGATGAATGTAGCCAGCGGTTTGCCTGCACTGCAATAATGTCCCACATCTAGATTAAAACTCTCGATGATACCATTACTCGGCGCATAAACTGTAGTATAGGAAAGCGCCATTTGTGCTTTCTCCAGCTCCGCAACAGCCGCCCGGAGATCAGCATTTTCCGGACCAAATTTACCCAGGTTCTGTTTTGCTTTCTCAAGATCAGCCTCTGCTGAAGAAACCTGTTCAGTAGCTGACGCCAGTGCAGTTTCTGCAGCATCGCGGTCTGCCAGTGACAATGCTCCCGGGTTCTCCTCAAACACCTTCATCACCCTGTTATAATTTCTCTGTGCCCTGTCAAGCTGAGCTTTTGCCATCCCCAGTCGTCCGGCAGCGGATTTTACGGCAGCTCCCTGATAACCCATCATCTGCAAGGCCTTATCAACATTTGCTTCAGCAGCCTGAACTGCCAGTTTAAAAGGTTTTTTGTCTATTATGAATAAGGTGTCACCATAATTTACATGACTGTGCAGTCGTACATTGACCACTTTAAGATAGCCTGAAACTTTTGGAGTTATCGGTACCACCAGGGCATTGAGCCTGGCTTGCGATGTGTATGGCGTATGCCTGTCGGCAGCCATATACCACATAAAAAAGCAAGCGCAAAAAACCAGGACGATCCAGGTAATTAAGCGTACCGGGCTCTTTTTAGTTGGTGTAGCTTTTTCAACTTCAGGATGATCATCCTGGTCTTTTGATTTTTTAGTATCTTCTGGTAAATCCGTCTTATCGGCCATAATGACTTATTTTAATAATGAGTTACGTCTGTTAAATGATTGATTAAGATTGCGACAATACTAATAGTGTTAAAGGCTGTTTTATTAAAATCTAAATGTAAGACCTGTCAATGGTCCTCTGTAATTATATTTCACAATGGTCCTGAATGATTCCTCCGGGAAATTAGCTGATACATCGAAGATCTGGTATCCTATCTCGACACCTAACCATTTTACCGGCTTTAATGACAAGGCAGCATAGATATCATGAAAGGAGCCCTTAAAGCCGTCGATATTTAAAAAAAAGATACCTAATGAACCGGAAAGGCTCATCCATTTTGTTAATTCAAACATAGCTACAGCCCCAAAGTTTGGCAGAGGAGCCTGGAATCCAACTTTGTCATTATAATCCAGGACTTCCGAATCGATCCCTGTTTTGAGGCTGATCCAATACGCATTGAAATAAGCACCCAGGAAAGATTTTTGATCACTCACTATTGTAAGCAAATAACCCAGTCCGAAAACCTGGGTGTTAAAATAACCCTGAAGCAAGGTCCCCTTTTCAAGGGTATCTCCAAGAAATACAACATCTTGTTCTAGTGTGATATTATTTGTTCTATTTAGTCCATAATAGTTTGAGAACAATCCACTGCGTGGAGTTATACGGTAAATCAGTGAGCCTGAGAAAAGGGGCATATTCTCTTCAAGGCCAAGATGGCGTTCTAATTCTAATTGTGTAGAGAACAACCCACTTTCAGTCTCAAACCTTACGCTGGAGCTCAGGTTTGCATACATAGCTTTTCCCTTGATAAAGATTTTGGGATCCAGGGCTTTTCGCGCCAGTTTTCGATTTTCCTTCTTATGTTCCTTTTTGCTTTTTGTAGTATCACTAGTAAATTTATCCCTGTTGTTGCCTGTATCAGGAAAAACAAAAGCCGGTAATAATAAACTACAGATAAATACAATTACTATAATTACCTTAAAACCGGCTCTCATTATTTCTGATTTTAATTACAAGTATCCTAACAACATTACAAGCGATATCCAAATACGGCTGTTACTGATGTTCTGTTACCCACACCAGCCTGCAAGGCAAGTTCCCAGTGTTTTGAGAATCCTTTGTAAATCCCTAAAATGGCATTCCATTTAACTGGTTTAAAATCCACATTATAATGAAGCCGCTGACCATCTTCAAGATCTATAAATCCGGCAACCTTTGTGTCATAAAACTGTCCTTGTGCTCCGACCATTAAATTCATGCCAAATTTAGTCATGTACCCTGCCATGGGCATTAATATATGAGCTACTGTTGTGGTATTTGCTGCCTGGGTCTCATTAACCATGAATTGATAGCTAACATTTAAATTCCAGTCGCCGACACCCCCGGCAAGTGTAGCACCTAAACCATACATGACTGACTCAAGGCCGCCACTCAAGGATATTGCGTCAGGAATATCCTCAGGTTCTATCCCAATTAACCAACCCCAATCAGCTAATCCTTCTTTTACATCCTCATCAATAGGCCAATTTCCTTCTATATTGTTTTCTCCCACTCCTGCTATTGCCATAATATTTAAAAAGGGTAGAATCCAGACATCAGCCTTTAACATAGTAACAAAACTTGATGCTGTAATCGTTGATTCATCCAGGTTAAACAATTCATTGAAGGAGACAAATTCCTCATCATTCATAGCTATCGAAATACCGGTAAATTGCATTGTTTGATGCTGGAAGTGGGAGAAAAGATTAAATCCTACAGGTCTGGGTAATTTATAACCAAGTTTTGTCGCTGGTTTTCCCATGAGTGGCAAGAACCATCCCAACTTCACGGAAACAGTGTCCGGTGTCCTGGTTCCGAACATTGGCGTAATGTTTTCCTTACCCTCCCAGCTTAGCTTATTTTGGGAGGTATTTAAATAATCTGAGGTTGTACCACTTACATCATAGACTTTTATGTCTTTTCCTTTTTTCTGTTCATAATGCTCATTAACAGATGTAATGATGTATCCTCCATCCTCAATTGTTTTTGTGTACCGGACTACACTTTTCATTTTCACCACATTGGAATTGAGCTTTTTTGTGTTGGTGAGTTCAACGCGGTCAAGTTCACCATCAATAAATACAATATTCCCTTTCAATCTTTTGATATGCTTCAGATACGGCTCTATGTTTTGTCGTTTATAATAATATTCAAATACAACCTCTCCTCCTTCGTCTTTAACTAATTTTAAGGTGGATTCATCATACAAATAGTGTTCCGACATTCTACTGAAATGGTGGCTCTTTTCAACAAGTTTTTTCAAGGCTTTAATTTCCTTCTTGCTGTGTCCCTCTTCTTCAAGCACCATCCTGACATCCATTCCATCTTCATAACCAGGATCATAAATTATCTGTATTTTATACAATTTGGGCTCTCCATTAACATCAGTTTCAATAGTCACATCCTGGGTGTAACTGCCATCCTGCAATAGCTGGCTGGCTGCAGCGTCCAGAATCCTGGGCGAAACACCATGTTCAATCAGGTAATTACTGTTGGGTGGTGATGTATTTTGCGCTAGGACACAAGCTGGCAAAAAGGCCATCATAAACATTAAAGTGCGTAATTGACTTTTCATAAGTTGTAGATTATAGAAATGGTTAATAAAAAATGTACTTAATAAATCAGTAATTATATCCTAATTTTCATTACAGAAATTACATCATACTGATGATCAAACAGGACATTTAAGAGTCCGTTTAATGCAGCCTGATCTTCAATTTCCCCGGTTAAGGTGGATAATATCTGATCATTTGATTCAGTATGAGATACAGAAAGATTGTTGAGTCTATTCATAAAGTCAGGGGCAACCTTTCCTTTGACCGTGATCTGGTAGGTGGCCTGACCTCTAAAGTTCTTTTTTAAATCGGCAGTATTCATAGATTTATTACTTAAAATTCCAATTACAATAATAAATCAGATGGTTTTAGAAATCAAGTCTTGGAGGGTCTTGAAAAGGTCTCGATTTTGATATGTGGAATTATTAGTGGATTCGAATCGAAGTATGAATACTTGAACTCAGTGAGGCTTTAATTTTCAATCAATGCCAGTTCCCTGGCTTTTGCGATTGCTTCTAATTTGCTACCAACATTCATCTTCTTATTAATATTGGTGATATGCCCTTTAACAGTTTTTTCCGAAATAAATAGTTGATTAGCAACCTCTTTATTTGTCAATAATTCGGCCAGGTTCAGGATTTCTTTTTCCCTGACCGTTAATATGATTCGATCTTTTGTACCCGCCTCCAATAAGAATTGTTCCAGGATCTCATCAAGGTGGGCATTTTGTACTGCAGTTTTTTTATACTCTTGCAATAGGCTGTGCATGGACACACCCAATTCCAGGTACGGTCTGATAAAATTACCGGCAGATGATAAATTAACTACCCTGTCTAGTGTTTCAAATGCATTTTTCAAATTCCCAGTCTTGAACTGGAGTACGGCCTGTATAACAAACGCACGGATCAAAGCATTAATATCATTTCGTTTTTCAAAGAAGGCGATTGTCATTTTGATAATGTCATTCGCTCTTTTGTGAGAAGTAGGATCATCATCAAGAGCAAGAATGCGGGCCTGGACAATTTCCGGAGAATACAAAGTGGCAATAGGTAAGAAATCCATATAGTCATGTTGCTTTGCCCACCTAAGGCCGGATTCATCATTTTGGTATTTCCAAACCAGTTCTGCAGAGGCTGATTGGGTGGTATTAATGAAAAGTTTTCCGCCATCCTTTAATGCTGTTACCTCGTAAGCATGAATTAAATCATTTGACTTGGTAACCCTATTTGTTTTTGAATAAATGTTTGCCAGAGCCATACCGGGTCCAAAACTCATATGCTTATAGGTAAAATATCTTAGCTCATTAGAGGCCTGCAGAAAACGCAATGCTTCATCATCATTGTTTTGAAAATAATATGCCATCCCAATTAAGATGTTTGCATTAGCAATTAAATATTTAATTCCTGAATCAAGCCCAAGTTGAAGAAGATGCTTCCCTGTTTTTATCATAGCAGACAAATCACCGTCAAGCCAGTCGAGGAAGCAAAGAATAATAAATAATTGCCCGCGAAGCATATCTTTTGAACAGGTCTCTAATTCTTTATAAATTTCCTGTTTAGCTTGATCTGACCGACCTACGATTTGCAATGCTGCACCGTAATATACCCAAGCCAGTCCAAGCGCATTAGGATTTTGATCCTTTATTAGTTTAATGGTCTGAGAACAGTGTTCGAGGACCTCCTTCATATCTGTACCTGACAAATACTTACTAAAGGCTTTCATGGCATGGACCTCACCCAATAAAGGATCAAGCAATACCTTGTGGTGATTTTCATTGATCAGCAAATCTTCAAGCTTATCGATCTGCTTATCCATTTCCGGAATATTCCCTTTTTGTAAAAGAATCCATCCCCTCGTAAGGAGAAGAATACCATTCTTTGAAACAACATCATCAGGAAAAAGCTTAAAAACAAATTCCAGATGCTGAATACGAGCTATAGAAATAAGTTTAAACCTGTATTCGCTAAAAATGCCCAATGCTTCAGATATTTGACCGGCATTCAGATAATATTCTATGGCATTATCCAGAATATCATTCTCAAGATACCACTCAGCAGCTTTCAGTTGTAGATCTGCAATCCTTTCGCTGCTATATTCAGTCTGTAATACTTCATATAATTGATCAATAAAAAGGTGATGAAAGCGATACCAGCTATGCTTATCATCGAGAGAAATAATAAACATATTAGAGCGGATTATATCTGAAGTAAACTTGTCAAACAGTTCTTCTTTTATATCTTTCTCCACTTCTTCCAAACATAGTTCAGAGAATAAGTCCACATTGAACTCCTTCAATAATGATAATCTGATCAATTTATCTTTTACAGTTGCTGACTGTCTGTTGAGGACAGCATCTACCAGTTCCCTGATGACCCTGGAATTTTTGTAGCTAAAATTCACAAAGTTCTGTTGAAATTCTTCTATACTGCCAGTCGATAGCATCAGCATTCGCAATCCTGAAATCCAGCCATCAGTAGCTTTCATGAGTTTAGAAAGTATTACTTCATCAGGGTGATAAGAAATGGCCCTCTCGAGGAATTCCAGGGTTTCCTCTCTGCTGAACTTCAGGTTTGAGGATCTTATTTCAATCAATTTATTCTTACTTCTCCATGCAGGAAGCGGTAATTCCGGATCACGTCGTGTAATGATGATAAGTCTTAAGAAAGGTTGGGGATATTCAAATAATTTAGTCACAAAATGATGAACATCTTTATTCCTGATCAGGTGGTAATCGTCTATAGCCAGATAAAATAGTTTATCCAATTCAGAAATATCATTCACAAGCAGGTCAGCCAATTCTTCAACAGATGGGGGCTCAGATGCATTTACGAGTTCCATTACCTCTTCACCAAAGTGCCCTACCTTATCCTGTATGGCCTTAATAAAATAGGTGATAAATTGCTGAAATTCATTTTCCTTCTCACTTAATGTGAGCCATGCGTAATTTTCATCTTGTTTTGATAGGAAGTCGGCAATCAATGTGCTTTTGCCATATCCGGTTGAGGCAGACACAAGCAGTATAGGCCTTTCTTTTAAACTTTTAATTTTTGAATCCAGATCTTTACGTGCAACAAAATCAGAAGTTGGTTGCGGAAGGAAAAATTTTGTTTTAATGATTGATGAAAAAGGCATCTAGTCAATATTAAATCGGTACCAAATATAATAAAAACTCAGAGCTGAAGGTGAATGAATCCAGTTGTTTTTGATAACAAATAGAATGGCCCTTCTGTTCAATTTTTATTAATTCAAAATTGATTTATATTTATTACCTTTAACTAGCAAATTCACCTTCATATAAACTACAAAGAATTTGGAAGAATTAAGTTAAATAATTAATAGTAAGGATGTTATAAAGTTTGTGCAATGATTCTATGAAAAATCCCCTACTCACAAAAAAGAACATTCGCAGGATCACAGAATTTTTTAACTCTGAGCGGGGAATGAAACTCATTCCATATGGTCTGGGTGCAAAATATATTTCATGGTTCTGCAATACTGATTTTGCCATTCAACGTTTCTTCAAAAAAAAGTTGCCCATTGTGCTTGAGTTCCTTGAAACATTTCCAGGAAAATGGGATGAGAAGAAGGTGAAGTCAGGGTTCTTTACTATGAATTACCTTCATGGCTGGAGATCGTCAAGCATCTCGCACATGAGTGGCATGACCTTTAAACGCAGGGTAAAGATCACAGGCCTGGATGTTTTTAAACAGCTTTATGATGAGAAAAAGGGGATCATCCTTCTGGGTACTCATTATGGTTTGCCGGCTGCCAGCTTTTCCATTTTTCCTCGACTGGGATATTCTAACTTCTACACCATCCTGGGAGAAAAAGGAGCCGAATCAGTAAAATTCAAAGGCATGCACGCTAAGATGAAGCCCAAGGTGCTGGTATTTAAAAGGGGAGGCGAAAGCGATGCTTTCTCTATGCTATTTGAAGCCAAGGAGCTACTGGAAAAAGGCAACATTCTCCACCTTCTTGGGGATGGTTCACATGGCCGTGCCAGTCATACCCTGAACTTCCTGGGAAAGCTCAGGGGATACAGGGCCACTTTTGCCGAACTGGCACTGCTCACCGATTCACCCATCATCCCTGTGTTTATAACACCGGAGAAAGGGAAGATCATAGTAGATATTTCCACTCCCCTGGATCTGGGTGATCCGGAAGCCGACAGAGAAGAAAGGGTTCAAAATATTGTACAGCAATATTCTGATCTACTTGAAGAAAAATGGATGGAAAATCCGTCTTTTATCAACGGCGGATTCATGGAGATGTACAACCGGCTGATACAGGCTTAATCCTATTTATATTCATCATTTGGTTTAAACTCTATATAATCCAATACCACCAAAGTGTAATTGCGTTGGGGCCAGTATGGATGTAGTTTAGTGGAAGCTTTCGATCATCAAAACTAATTATAATAAATGATCGGTCACATTTTGATTTATTGCTATATTTGAATAATGCCAGAACAGAATTAATTTCATACCATTAATACATAAATTATGAGCAAGTTTACTTTTCTTAAGGTCTTAAGCCTCATGAGCTTGATGCTGTTCATCTACACATCCTGTGCCGAAAAAGAACAAGCCGTTGCACCACTACAACAGATCACTGTTGTAAAGGTATTATCCAGTGATGTCCCTATCTATAGCGAATTTATAGGCGAGGTCTATGGTGAAAAGGACATCCCTATCAGGGCCAGGGTCGAAGGCTACCTTGAAGGAATCTATTTTGAGGAAGGATCTGAGGTAAATGAAGATCAGCTTCTATACTCTATCGACCCCTTGCCATATCAAGCGAAGGTGAATGCGAAGATAAGTGAGGTTGCAGCAGTCAAGACGCTCATGGTTAAAGCTAAAAGCGACCTTGACCGTTATATACCATTGGCTAAATTAAATGCGGTTAGTAAGAGTGATCTTGATGCTGCACAGGCCAATTATGATGCATCCGTATCAGCAGTGGAAGCTGCGAAAGCAAACCTGAAGTCAGCTCAGATTGAACTGGGTTATTGCAAGATTTATTCTCCCATTAATGGGATCATAGGTATTACGAAAGCACGCGTTGGTGATTTTGTTGGTCGTGATCCCAATCCTGTCATCCTCAATACAGTATCAGAAACCAACCACATCAAAGTAAGGTTTTATCTTACTGAAAGTGACTATCTATTTATCGCCAGGGAATATATTGAAGAAAGAGAAGAGCAAGAAAAAAGAAAGGACAATGTAGAGATCATTCTATCTGACGGCAGTACATATAAGCATAAGGGCACCATTGATTTTGTTGACAGGGGAATCGACGCCACTACAGGATCCATCCTCGTTCAGGCTGATTTTACCAATCCGGAGGGGATATTGAGGCCAGGGCTTTATGCCAAAGTAAGGATCGCTGCCCGAAGGATTGAAGGTGCCATTGTGATCCCTGATCGCTGTATTATGGAACTGCAGGGCATCAATTCAGTCTATGTTGTAAGTGACACCAACACCGTACATTCACTATTAATTAGTACCGGCCCAGCATTAGGGGATTACAGGCTGGTCAAAGAAGGATTGCAAACTGGTGATATGATTGTGATAGACGCCCTCCAGAAAGTTAGAGATGGAATGAAGATCGATCCACAAGTAGTTGAATTTGAAAGTAAAACCAACCAACAATTCGATTAATTATGGCAGAAAGTAAAGGGAATTTTTTCGTTCACAGGCCAATTGTTGCAATGGTGATTGCTATTGTGATTGTGATTGTTGGTACTGTATCCATGATTGGTCTTCCCATTGAACAATATCCCGGACTTACCCCTCCTATTGTACAGGTGAGGGGAACATATACCGGGGCTAATGCTATCAGTGTGGAAGAATCTGTGGCTACACCATTAGAACAGCAGATCAACGGAGTTGATAATATGATCTATATGAAATCGACCAACTCCAATGATGGCACAATGCTGATCGATGTATCATTTGATGTCGGGACAGATCCTGACATGAATACAGTACTTACTCAAAATAGAGTATCGGCAGCATCAGCCAAGCTACCTTCAGAGGTAACAAAATTTGGGGTTACAACTGAAAAATCATTCCCGAATTTCATGATGGTGCTCACACTTACTTCCGGTGGTCGATACGACCAGGACTTCCTGGGTAATTATGCCTTGATCAACCTGAAGGATCAACTTGCCAGGATCAAAGGAATTGGACGTGTCAATGTACTTGGAGCATCCGATTACTCTATGCGTATCTGGATCAAACCTGACAGATTAGCTCAGATGAAGATCACTGTCCCTGAAATAATCAATGCTATAAACGAACAGAATGTAATCGTCCCGGGAGGTAAGTTTGGTGCTGAACCTGCTCCCCCTGGCACTGAATTCACCTATACCGTCAGGATGCCTGAGCGCTTTAACTCAGCCGAAGCTTTTGGCGAGATTGTTATTAGAACACAATCCGACGGTTCACAGGTAAAATTAAAAGATATAGCAAGCATTAACCTTGGGGTTGAGACGTACAATGCATATACACGTATAAACCGGGAAACCTGTGCCATAATAGCACTTTATCAATCACCGGGATCCAATGCAGTGGAGCTTGCTCAACAGGTGAGGGATGAGATAGAGCTGTTATCGAAGAATTTTCCACAAGGGATAGAATATCAGGTTGCACTCGACACAACATTACCTATTACTGCAGGGATCAAAGATATTATAGTAACCCTCATCATTGCACTGGTGCTGGTGATCCTGGTTGTATTCATATTCATCCAGGATTGGAGGGCTACACTGATACCTACGCTGGCAATCCCGGTATCGCTGATCGGGGCATTTATATTCTTCCCCATGCTTGGGTTTACAATTAATGTCTTGTCGCTTCTTGGCCTTGTACTGGCAATCGGGATCGTTGTAGATGATGCGATTGTTGTAGTGGAAGCCGTCCAGGTAAACATTGCCAATGGCATGAAAACCAAGGAGGCAACACTCGACGCTATGCGTAAGGTAACTGCTCCGGTTATTGCTACTACCCTGGTGCTGGCAGCTGTTTTTATTCCCGTAGCTGGAATGGTAGGGATCACTGGCCTGCTTTATCAGCAGTTTGCTATTACCATTGTTGTATCTGTTCTCGTCTCATCTGTGAATGCCCTTACTCTGAGCCCGGCTCTTTGTTCTATACTGCTCAAAGAACCGAAGCCATATAAAGGGCCACTGGGGTGGTTTTTTGCCAAATTCAATAAAGGCATGGATAAGACGACCGATTCTTACATGAGTTTCACCAACGTGGTCGCCCGTAAAACAAAACGTGGGGTTGTGTTCATCCTCATTATGACCATAGGTGCAGGAATATTTATGAAACTCGTTCCTGGCGGTTTTATCCCGGAAGAAGACATGGGGTATTTCTACATAAACACACAATTACCCAATGCCGCCTCTGTTCAAAGAACGGACGAGATATCAAAACAGGTTGAGGAGATTCTCAAGTCCTATCCTGAGATTGATTATTTGACGAGTGTTGCAGGATATAGTATCCTGGCCAATTCATATGTTCCTAATACAGGACTTCAATTTGCGTCATTGGTTCACTGGAATGATAGAGATGCTACGGCCGCGGAAATCGTAAATCGTCTGAACAGGGAACTGGCTGCAAAGGTGAAGGGGGCACAGGTTTTTGCCTTCGGACCGCCGGCTATCCCCGGGCTGGGTAATGGCTCAGGCTTCAGTATTATGATACAGGATCAAGGTGGAAATACTCCAGCCTACCTGGCTCAGAATGCCATGACTTTTATTCAGGCAGCCAATGCAAGGCCTGAAATTGGAGCAGCCTTTACCACCTTCCAGGCAACAGTTCCACAGAGATTTATTGATGTCGACCGGGAAAAAGCACTGAAACTTGGCGTACCCCTTGGCGACCTGTACACGACTGTTGGAGCATTCATGGGAGGATCCTATGTCAATGACTTTACCCGCTTTGGGAGATTATATAAGACATACATTCAGGCAGAGCCACAATATCGTGTGGATGAAAGCCAGATCAGCAACTTTTTCATTAAGAACAAAGATGGCAATATGGTTCCTCTGGCCACCCTTTCCAACCTAAAAAAGGTCACCGGCCCAGATTATACTGTCAGGTTTAACCTGTACCGATCTGTGGAAGTAACAGGAGGTCCGGCTCCAGGCTACACATCGGCACAGGCTATTACTGCGCTTGAGGAAGTCGCAAATCAAGTGCTGCCTCAAGGGATGACCTATGCATGGAATGCAATGTCGTTTCAGGAGAAGAAAGCATCAGGTTCACTAGGGATCATCCTCACATTTTCATTGGTATTCGTGTTCCTGATCCTGGCCGCACAGTATGAAAGCTGGTCATTGCCATTCAGCATCCTTTTAGGAACACCCTTTGCCATTTTTGGGGCCTTGTTCTTCCTATGGGCAGCCCGATTGTACAGCCCTACTTTTGAGAATAACATTTTTGCACAGGTATCCTTTATCATGCTCATAGGTATGGCCGCAAAAAATGCCATCCTGATCGTAGAGTTTGCCAATGAAGAGTTTAAAAAAGGCCTCAGCCTGATGGAAGCCGCTGTCACGGCAGCAAAATCCAGGTTCAGGCCTATTTTGATGACAGCCTTTTCTTTTATCCTGGGTGTATTCCCTCTCGTAGTTGCATCAGGAACAGGTTCTGAGGCACGTAAGGTTATGGGCATGGCCCTTCTTGGCGGGATGACACTAGCAACACTCCTCGGAGTATTCTTATATCCCATGCTTTTCATTTTTATTGGAAAGATCGCCGGATATGAAAAGAAAAGAAAACTTGCTGAAGAAAAAGTGGTCACCGAATAATATTTTGAATGATGAAAAAAGCAATTATCATATTAACAGTCTTTTCAATAGTCGTCTATCTTGGTGGATGTAAGGTAGGACCTGATTATGAACAGCCACAGCTTGATAATCCTGAGGCATTCAGATTTGATCCTGACCGCTCCGATACCATTGTAAATCTGCAATGGTGGGAATTGTTTGATGATCCCATACTTGACACCCTTGTTAAGGTCGCATTGGAGCAGAACAAGGATGTTTTACAGGCAGCAGCCAGGGTTAATGCAGCCAGGGCGAATGTAGGATTCACACGGGCCAATGCCTTGCCAACCATCAATGTGGCAGCAGGTGCCTCACATGGCAATTTTAATGGTGTGAAAGGAGATGTAGGCAGCAGTTTCTATGCCTTCCCGGAACTTGTCTGGGAGATCGATTTCTGGGGTAAATACAGGAGATCTACCGAGGCTGCAAGAGCACAATTGCTATCCTCTGAATTTGGAATGCGAATGACTCAGGTAACACTCATTACTTCTGTGGTGAGCACATATTTTCAGTTATTGGATGACATCGCAAAATATGAAATTTCACTGAATACTTATATATCCAGAGATAGTGGAACACAAATTATACAGGCCCGTTTTGACTATGGTACAGTTCCTGAAATTGACCTGAACCAGGCCCAGATCCAGCAGGCCATTGCTGCTGCATCAATTCCATTGTACAAGCGATATATAGCTTATGATCAAAGTACACTGAGCATATTGCTAGGAATGGCTCCTGACTCAATAATAGTTGGAAGCTCACTCTTTGATCAAACTTTTCCTCCGCAAATACCTACAGGATTGCCATCACAGCTATTGCAGAGGAGGCCGGATATTCTGGAAGCAGAAGCCCAATACATGAAAGCCAATGCCGAGATCGGTGTGGCTGTGGCCATGCGTTTCCCGGCAATAAGTCTGACAGGTCTTTTAGGTGGTGCCAGCAGTGAGTTATCTTCGTTTACCAGTGGTATGGCCTGGTCAGTGGGAGGAAGTTTACTAGGCCCACTGTTCCAGTTTGGAAAGAATAAAAGGCGTGTTGAGATGAGGCGCTATATGGCAGAAGCTTCAAAGCTCAATTATGAACAGACTGTGCTTTATGCATTCAAAGATGTGGAGGATGCCCTTATTACAATTGAGACTTACCACAATGAGCTGATCGCTGAAGAAATGAGGATGAAGGCAGCGCAAAATGCTGAGATGCTTTCAGGTGAGAGATATAATAAGGGTGTTACAAGTTATTTAGAAGTACTCGAGTCGCAAAGACAGTCATTTAATGCTCAACTGGGTTATTCAACCGTCAGGAGCCAACTCCTTACTTCATACATCCTCCTGTACAAAGCCCTGGGCGGTGGATGGCTGTCACCGGAAGAGGAGCAACAGGCAGCTGAAGCAGCGGCAGCGGCGGAAGCAGAAGCAGGAAATTAATTGGCCAACATATAAGACAGCACGAGATTCAGTAGGAACATGGATAATGCAGCTAGCATAAAAGTGCTGAAAGGCAATGGAGAGAGCCAGGTCTTTGATGAAAACAAATTAATCCTTGCACTTGAAAGAGCAGGTGCCAGCCAGGATATATGCCAGGAAGTTTTAAAGAAGGTTGAATCGAAACTTTTTGACGGGATCACAACGAAGCAGATCTATTCCTTCGCATTTTCAATATTGAGGCAGAAATCGAAACGAGCTGCCGGTCGTTACAAGCTGAAATCAGCCATTCTTAGTTTGGGACCATCAGGTTATCCATTCGAAGTATTCGTAGGTCGATTGTTTGAAACATTTGGATATACAGTAGAGACAGGTGTACTGATGCAGGGTAATTGCGTAGAACACGAGGTGGATGTAGTGGCTAGGAAAGCAGGAGAGATTGTAGTGATAGAATGCAAGTTTCATCACGATCAAAGAACAAAAACCAGTGTGCAGGTACCTTTATACGTTCAT
>Ga0209475_10000939_pt1 | contig 43381 bp, 41 predicted proteins | sample tdDd471_FD_187128 | JGI IMG/M metagenome (GOLD analysis project Ga0209475, IMG submission 187128) | Marine sediment microbial communities from the Atlantic coast under amendment with organic carbon and nitrate - tdDd47.1 (SPAdes)... | ecosystem: Environmental > Aquatic > Marine > Coastal >... | reverse complement strand
ACCTTCGCGCCACGGGCACGCATGGAGGTGAAGGCGGCATGGCCAGGCGTATCCAGGAACGTGACCTTCTGACCACCATCCGTGGTGATCTGATAGGCACCGATGTGCTGGGTGATGCCACCGGCCTCACCCCTGACAACGTCGGTCTTGCGCAGGGCGTCGAGCACGGATGTCTTGCCGTGATCGACATGACCCATGACCGTGACCACGGCAGGACGTGCCACCATCTCGGCATCATCATCCTCAGGTGCCGCAATCGCGACTTCCACATCGGCGTCGGAGACGCGACGGATGCGATGGCCGAATTCCTCGACGATCAGCTCGGCCGTGTCGGCATCGATCGACTGGTTGATCGTCGCCATCACGCCCATGTTCATCAGTGACTTGATGACATCGCTGCCCCGTACCGCCATGCGGTTGGCAAGCTCGGCAACGGTCAGAACCTCAGGCACGACAACATCGCGCACGACGCGGCCAGCAGCCTCGCCCCCACCCTCTGCCGAACGCTTCTCGCGCTCCCGACGGCGGCGGGTTGCAGCCAGTGACTTCTGCCGCTCTCCCGGGCCGTCCAGCGCCTGACTGATGGTCAGCTTGCCACTGCGTCGGCGATCACCGCCCTTGCCGCGCGACGGACGCGCCGGTGCTGGGGCGGACGACTTGCCCTTGCGCGGCTTGCCACGGGATTCCGCCTCCTCGGCGCCCGGTGCACTACGAGGCGCAGCAGCCGGCGAAGTGGTTTCTGCCGGCGCGGCTGCACGCTTCTCCGCATCGACCTTTGCCTGCCTGGCGCGCTCTGCGTCGGCCTCGGCCTTGGCCTTGGCCTCTTCCTCGGCCTTCCGGGCAGCATCGGCCTCGGCCTGCTTGCGGGCTTCTTCCTCCGCTGCGGCCTTGGCCTGTTCCTCGCGCTCCGTCCGCATCCGTGCTTCTTCGAGCGAGCGGCGCTTGGCCTCGATCTCTTCCTGGCGTGCGCGTTCGGCCTCACGGGCCTTGGCATTCACCAGCGCCTGCTGACGGGCGGTCTTTTCCTCGTCCGTCAGTCGCGGAAGGACCATGCGACCACGGGTCTGATCGACCGGGCGCTTCTGTTCCTCGCGCTTCGGCTGCTCGCGCTTCGGCTGCTCGGCCTGACTCTTCTTCAGGGTTTCCCGAACGACGTCCGCAGCAGGTGCCGCCTCGCCGTCGCGCTTCGCGCCGCGCTTCCGCCGGACCTCGACCTGAACCGTCTTGTTACCGCGACCGCCGGACACACTCTGGCGCACACCACCAGCGCCACCGCCTGACTTCAGGCCGAGTCGCCCGCCTTGCGATACGCTCAGGGTCTTCTTGTCGCCCGTCTCTTTCGCTTCACTCATCGATCGCCTGTCTTTCGTCATGCATTTGCCGGGTGCCGTACTGCACACCGGACAGTCGTTCCACCTCCCGAAGGAGGCGAGCCGCGAGCCGCCCCGGAGCGATCGCAGCATGTACCATATTATCAAGGCCCAAGGCCAAACCCAATTCGTCCCGGTCGAAGCAATCGATCACGGGGGCCGAACCGGCCAGTCTTGCAGCCTTCTCCACCGCACCCGGTCCCGCATCGGACGAGACCACCATCGCCCCGACCGGACGCTTCATGGCATACGCCGTGACCTTCTCCAGTCCGGTGACGACCTGTCCCGCGCTGCGGGCCAGACCGATCAGTTCGAGGCACTTGCGCCGCAGCAGTCGAACCAGAACTTCCGGCAGGTCATCTGCCAGTCGGGTTTCCGCCTTGAAGGCCCGGGAAAACGGATTGCGCTTCTGTATCTGCGCCAGCGCTTCCCGATCCGCAACCACCCAGGCACCACGTCCCGGCAGCTTTTCCTCCAGGTCGGGCACCGCGTCCCCGTCGGGGCCGCGCACGAACCGGATCATGCTGGATGTATCGCGGCATTGCCTTGTGACAACACAGCGACGCTCCGACACCTGCCTTTCGCTTCCTTTTGGAGTCCTAGTCGTCTGATTCCTCCACGACCGCAGTCTCTTCCTCGGCATCACCGGTTGCTTCGCCGGTGTCCTCATCGTCAAACCAGTGCGCGCGGGCTGCCATGATGATGCGATTGGCATCGTCAAGTGACAGATCGCTGTCGCGCAGCGGTGCATTGGTGTCGGAGACCAGTTCTTCCGAAGCCAGGTCGCCCAGATCGTCGAGTGTCTTGATCCCGGCCTCACCCAGCTTCACCAGCATGGCCGGGGTCAGCCCCTCAATCGCGGCAACCGCATCCTCGACGCCGATCTCCTTGCGCTTCTCGTCCAGCGCCTCTTCCAGGCGGGCCAGATAGTCGTTTGCGCGACGAATCAGCTCTTCGGCGACATCCTCGTCAAAACCGTCGATCTCTTCCAGTTCGTCGAGCGGGGCAAAGGCGACTTCCTCGACCGCGTCGAAACCTTCCGAGACCAGCAGCTGTGCGATCATCTCGTCGACGTCCAGCGCCTCGATGAACATGTTGCTGCGTTCCTGGAATTCCTGCTGACGACGCTCGGATTCCTCCTGCTCGGTCAGGATATCGATATCCCAGCCGGAAAGCTGGGAGGCCAGCCGGACATTCTGGCCACGGCGACCGATTGCAAGACTGAGCTGGTCATCGGGGACAACCACTTCAATGCGATTCTTGTCCTCATCCAGCACGACCTTGATGACATCGGCGGGGGCAAGCGCGCTGACGATGAAGGTCGCAGGATCGGGCGTGAAGGGAATGATGTCGATCTTCTCACCCTGCAACTCGTTCACGACCGCCTGGACGCGACTGCCGCGCATGCCGACACAGGCACCCACGGGATCGATGGACGAGTCGTTGGAGATGACGGCGATCTTGGCGCGGCTGCCGGGATCACGTGCAACGGCCCGGATCTCGATGATCCCGTCATAGACCTCCGGCACTTCCTGCGCGAACAGCATCGCCATGAAGCGCGGATGGGTGCGTGACAGGAAGATCTGCGGACCACGGGTCTCGCGGCGCACGTCATAGATGAAGGCGCGCACACGGTCTCCGGGGCGGAAGGTCTCGCGCGGCAGCAACTCATCGCGGCGGACAATCGCCTCCGCCCGGCCGAGATCGACCATGACATTGCCATGCTCCACCCGCTTGACCAGACCGGAGATGATTTCCCCGGCGCGGTCCTTGAATTCGTCGTACTGGCGGTCGCGTTCGGCGTCCCGCACCTTCTGGAAGATGATCTGCTTCGCCGCCTGTGCGGATACGCGTCCGAAATCAATGGGCGGCAGCGGCTCCGAAATCAGGTCGCCGACACGGGCATCCGGGTTCATTTCCTGTGCGCGGGAAAGCGGGATCTGCGTCGTCGTATCCTCGACTTCCTCGACGGTTTCGCGCAGTCGCCAGATGCTGATCTCGCCCGTCTTGCGGTCGATCTCGGCCCGGATCATGTGCTCGGCACCATAAGTCGTCTTGGCTGTCCGCTGGATCGCCTCTTCCAGCGCCTCCAGCACGATCTCGTGATCGATGGACTTCTCCCGCGCGACTGCATCCGCAACCTGCAGAAGTTCGAGCCTGTTGGCTGTTGTCACCGCCATCTTCTACTCCGTTCCATTCGACTTCTTCCGGGCATTCTCCCGGGCCTTGCTTTCGCGCAGGCTTGCCTCGATCAACGCATCGGTCAGCACCAGCTTGGCTTCTCCGATGGCCTCGAAATCCAGTTCGACATCGGCCTCTTCCGCCGGGACACCGGTCATGCGCAATTGCACATTGTCACCGTTCATGCCCAGCAGCTGCCCCCGGAACCGCTTCCGGCCATCCATTGGCCGGGCCAGCTCCAGCTTTATCTCATGACCGCTGTAGCGCTCGAAATCCTCGCGCCGCACCAGTGGCCGGTCGATGCCGGGCGAGGAAACCTCCAGCGCATAGGCGCCGTCAATCGGGTCCTCGACGTCCAGCAGCGCGGAAACCGCCCGGCTGACCGTCTCGCAATCATCAATCTCCATGGCGCCGTCAGACAGCCGTTCCGCCATGATCTGCAAGGTCGGACGCTTGCCACCTGTGTGACGCACACGCACCAGCCGATAGCCCATATCCAGTATGGATGGCTCGATCAGGGTCCAAATCCGATCACCCGGCCCGCCTGACATTGAACCTCCACTCGACACAAACAAAAAAGTGGGCCGCTGGCCCACCCTGACGTTCGCTCTGGTAAGCGATTACTGGTGTAGAGAGGCGTTATAGCCGCTAACGCCCGGATATCAACCTTCTTCTCCACCCGGCAACCGTTCCCGTCGACGAAACGTGAGGAAAAGCGGTTCGGAACCGGCGAGCAGCTTCGACTGGTAGCGCGTCGTGACATGATCGGCGGGCACCTCACGCCAATCGGCAACCCGCTCCGCAGTCCATTCGAACGCCGGATGGCGCAGGCAATGGGACAGTATCCAGCGCGCATAGCCCATGTGATCCGTCGCGATCCGCAGGCTGGCCCCGTCCCGCATCACGCGCGCCAGACTGTCCAGCGTCGCTGTCGAGACCAGACGCCGCTTGTGGTGGCGGGTCTTCGGCCAGGGGTCCGGGAACAGGATGAAGGCCCGGTCGAGAACCGCCTCTGCCATGCTGTCGAGCAACGGGCGAACGTCCTCCGCATGCACGCTGACGTTCGCAAGTCCCTCCCCCTCGATACCGTCCAGTGCCTTGACGACACCTTCCAGAAAGGGTTCGCAGCCGATCAGATGCACATCCGGATTGGCCCGCGCCTGACCGAGAAGGTGTTCAGCCCCGCCAAACCCGATCTCGAGCCAGACCTCACGACTGTCAGACCCCAGGCTGCCCGCCTCCACGCACACGCGCGGCAGAACGCTGTCGAGCAGATGCTGCTGGCGATCACTGCGCTTCTTGCCCTGCCTGCGGCCATAGAACCGGTAAGGTCGCGCCTCTGCTGACCGCGCCTTGCCCATTCGTGACCGCCGTCCGGATTGCTGAACTCAGGAAAACGCACCCTTCAGCGCATCGACGAGGTCCAGCTTCTCCCAGGAGAAACCGCCATCGTCGGTGGCTGTGCGACCGAAGTGGCCATAGGCCGACGTGCGCTCGTAGATCGGACGCAGCAGGTCGAGATGCTGCCGGATCCCGCGCGGGCTGAGGTCCATGACCTCCCGCAGCACGTTCTCCAACTTCGTTTCGTCAACCTGGCCCGTGCCCTGAAGATCCACATAGACCGACAGCGGCTTGGAGACACCAATGGCGTAGGAAAGCTGGATGACGCAACGGTCGGCCAGACCGGCACCAACCACGTTCTTCGCCAGATACCGCGCGGCATAGGCCGCTGAACGATCAACCTTGGTCGGGTCCTTGCCGGAGAAGGCACCGCCACCATGCGGTGCCGCACCACCATAGGTATCAACGATGATCTTGCGTCCAGTCAGGCCAGCATCGCCATCGGGTCCGCCAATGACGAAATTGCCGGTCGGATTGACGTAGAACTCATCCTCCGGGCACATCCAGCCTTCCGGCAGGGCGGAGACGACGAAGGGGCGGACGAATTCCCGTACCTCTTCCTGGCTCACACCCTCGATGTGCTGCGTTGAGACCACCACGGAAGTGGCGCGGACCGGCTTGCCGTCGCGATATTCCAGTGTCACCTGGCTCTTCGCGTCGGGGCCAAACTCCGGGCGGCTGCCATCGTGGCGCGCGGTGGCCATGTCCTGGAGGATACGATGCGAGAGATGGATCGGCGCGGGCATCAGTTCTTCGGTCTCACGCACGGCGTAGCCGAACATGATTCCCTGGTCGCCGGCACCCAGGTCCTTGTTGCCTGCCGCATCGACGCCCTGCGCGATATCGCTCGACTGCTCATGCAAATGGATCTGAACCTGCGCATTCTTCCAGTGGAAGCCATCCTGCTCGTAGCCGATCGCCCTGACCGCATCGCGTGCGGTCTGCTCGATCAGTTCGTTGGTGATGGATGAGGGACCGCGAGTCTCGCCAGCAAGGACGATCAGATTCGTCGATGTCAGCGTCTCACAGGCGACGCGCGCGTCCGGCTCAGCCGCCAGGAACAGGTCGACAACAGCATCCGAAATCCGGTCGCAGACCTTGTCGGGATGCCCCTCCGAAACGGACTCGGAAGTGAAAAGAAAATTCTGCCGCGGCAAAGTCGCCCCTCCTGTCAGCTTTCAGTGCTCGGAAATCTCAATCGCGACGCTTTGTGACAAGCACGACTGATCCGGTCAAGTGCCACGCCCGACCGGATTGTCGCTGGACCCAAAGGGCCGCAGGTCAGTCCTTGGGTACTTCCGCCTCGAACTGCGCGCCAATTGCCTTGACGAGTTCGAAGAGCCGCTTGCGCACGGCAGGGTCTGAAATCTTGTCGTATGCCCGCACGAATTCCAGGATCTCCCGCCGGAACAGACGTTCCGAATCAAACGGGGCGGGCTCTGATTCGGCCAGTCCGGATGGGGAAGCGCTGCCCCCCTTGCCGGTCGCAGGCGCGCCATCGAAGAAGAAGGACGGCGGTACGTCCAGGATTTCACTGAGCTCGAATACCCGGCTCGCGCCGACACGGTTTGCACCGCGCTCGTATTTCTGCACCTGCTGGAAGGTTAGTCCCAGCGCATTGGCTAGCTTCTGCTGACTGAGGCCCTTGAGGGTCCGGCACAGCCTGATTCGTCCGCCAACGTAGACATCTACCGGATGTGGATGTTCAGCCAAGATTGAGTCCTCGCACTACTTACAAAGTTACCGCGCGGGCATTGCAGCCAGCAGCGCCCTTTCCCGTTCCCCGACGGCTTTCCTATGAAGATTTCATGACAATTCGTCAAGCGAGAAACAGGAAACTAAACCAGGGGTTGCGTCGAACACTTATTGATCGCATGTGCTTGTCTGTAGCATTAACGAGCCAGACTTTAATTACACGTAAATTTATTCAATATTGCCGCAAAGAACATGTATCGCAGATCACATTTCGCGCCGCGTACCCATGACTATGGTGACCAAAGACACAACAAGAAGCATGCACAAGGACAAAATAATCGGCCATCGACCCGCAATTGCATACAGGGTTTCTTCGGTACGCCCCGGTAAAGTGCCGGTCAGAACCCCTTCGACCCCCAAGTCAAGTCTACTCTGCACTTGCCCGTAAGCATCAACAATCGCTGAAATTCCGGTTCCCGCCGCCCGGACCAGTGGCAGCCCCTGCTCGACTGCCCGGAACCGGGCCATGACAAAATGTTGATCAGGCCCGGTAAGCGTCCCGAACCAGGCATCATTGGTTAATGAAAGCAGCCAGCCGGGCCGCGATTCGCCGGAGCCGACCTCGTCCGCAAAGATCACTTCGTAGCAGATCAGCACACGCGCGGGCGGCAATCCCGGCAGGTGCAGCAGCCCGCCATTGCCGTCTGCACCGGGTGAGAAATCACCTCTCCCCTGCGCCAGTTTGTCCAACCCGATGCGCGACAGCAGGTTTCGAAAAGGCAGATACTCTCCGAACGGCACCAGGTGACGCTTGTCGGCGCTGTCGATGATCTGTGCCTCCGGGTTGATCGCGACGGCGGAATTGAAGAATCGCACCGTGCCGGCACCTGCCTCAGCGCGCGGGGCGCCGGTTATCACCAGCCCGTTGATCCGCTCTGCCACCAGGGCGATGCGTTGCCGCGCGCTCAGGTCCGCATTGATCCGGAATGTCGCCGCCGTTTCGGGCCAGATCACCAGATCAGGCATCCGCTCCGCCGCGGAAGGCAGGCTCATGGCCAGATTCCGGGCGAAGTTCGCCTCGATCAGGTCGGGCCGCCACTTGTCCCGCTGCGCGATGTTGGCCTGTACGACCCGGATCGTCGGCGCGTCGGCAGCCGAGAGGTCCGCGGGTGCGTTCGACAGTCGCCACGCCCCCGCCCCGATCAGAATCAGCGTCCCGAGCAGGATCGCGACCGGGGCGCGCCAGTTCCCCCGCCTCTCGAGGGCCAGCGATGGCGCTCCGCCGACCAGGACCGCCAGGAAACTCAGTCCCACAGTGCCGATCCAGGCAGCGGGCTGCATCGCGGCATCGGCGAAGCCAAAGCCATAGCCTACCAGGTTCCAGGGAAACCCGGTCAGAACCTCACCACGTGCCACCTCGGCCAGTGTCCAGCATGCCGCCAGAAGAAACAGGCGGAACGTGCCGGGCGCGCTCAGGCGCCAGGCCAGCCAGACGGCAATGGCCGGGAAGAGTGCCAGCAGGGCAGGCAGGCCCAGTACCGGAAACGGCACCATCCACGCGAACTTGTCCGGCTCCACCAGAAAGGCGGAAGCGATCCAGTACAGGCCAGCAATGAAATGTCCCCAGCCGAACCACCAGCCAAGGGCGAAGGCAGCGCGTCCGCGATGCACACCGCGCAGCAGCAGCAGCAGGCCACCAAAACCGATCCAGAAGACAGGAAACAGGTGGAACGGCGCGAAGCCGAGACTCATCAGGGCGCCGAGCAGAAAGGCCAGCAACAGGCGTCGCCAGCCGGAAAGCGCGGCCATGCGACCGGCCAGCTGCGTCACAGCCCGCTCTTCTCCGTCCGCTCCCCGTCAGTGGCGGAAGGGGAAAAACGGCGGACGCGCAGCAGCTTGATCCGCCGGGGATCGGCGTCAGCAATCTCGAACTCCAACCCGCAGTCGTGGCGCACCACCTCGCCGCGCTTCGGCACCCGCCCCAAGGTCACGAAGATGAAGCCGCCCAGCGTGTCGATTTCCTCGTCATCGGCATCGGTCAGAAGGTCACAATCCACGCGCGCCTCGAAATCCTCCAGCTCGTACCGGGAATCGACCTCGATGGTCCCGTCCTCATGCTCGATGAAGACCGGCTCCTCCTCCGTATCATGCTCGTCGCGAATGTCGCCGACCACTTCCTCGATCAGATCCTCGATCGTCACCAGGCCATCGACACCACCGTATTCATCGACAACGATGGCGAAATGGCGGCGCTGGGCGCGCATTTCCACCAGCAGATCGGTCACCGGTTTCGACGGTGGCACGACCAGCGGCTGGCGCAGGATCGGCGCAAGATCGACATCACCCTCCTGTCCCCAGAGCTGGACCAGGTCCTTGATGTGGAGAATGCCGACAATGTCGTCCAGATTCTCCCGATAGATCGGCAGGCGGGAGTGGGGGGCGGCCAGATAGCTCTCCACCACCTCCTGCAGGGGCAATCCCATTTCCAGTGCAACGATGTCGGCGCGCGGGACCATCACGTCCTCGATCCGCTTCTCGCCCAGGGAAATGATGTTGGAGAGCATGTGCCGCTCTTCCGGGCCAAGTTCGGCGTCGCCGATCTCGTGCTCTTCCAGCAATTCCTCCAGGCTTTCGCGCCAACCGTTCTCTTCCGGCCTGCTGCCTGTCAGGTTGCGGACCAGGTCGCCCAGCCACGACCCCTTTCTGGTGCCTTGTTCGGTTTCGTCATCGGCCCCGCCGTTGCGGGGCTGCATACTGGAAGATGATTCGCTCATCAGCGTGTCAGTCCTGTCATGTCCTGTAGGGATCGGCGATACCAAGGCTGGCAAGAACATCCCGTTCCAGGGCTTCCATTTCCTCGGCCTCGCTGTCCAGTTCGTGATCGTAACCCAGCAGATGCAGGGTACCGTGCACAACCATGTGTGCCAGATGTGCGGCCAGCGTCTTGTCTTCCTCCACCGCTTCCCGCACCACGGTCTCAAGCGCCACCGCGATGTCGCCCAGCGGAAGTCGCTCACCCGGTGGCAGAATGCTGCCATCTTCCTCCACGGAGAAGGAAAGCACATTTGTCGGGGCATCCTTGCCCCGGTAGTCGCGGTTCAGAACCTGTATCGACGCGTCGTCCATCAGGGCGACCGAGATGTCTCCGAAGGATGCCGCATCGGCGAATCCCGACAGCACGGCCTGGGCGGCGCGCTGAACCACGGCGTCAGCGTCATCGGGCCAGCCCTCCACCGCATGCACGACCTCGACCTGGGGCAGGTCGGCAACCGTCGGGACCGGGGCGGTGGCGCTCACGATTCCTTCCCCGATCCCTCGAACAGTTCGGCCTGCTCATGACTGGCATAGGCGCGCACGATGCGGGTCACCATGGGATGGCGGACAACATCGCGCGCATCGAACGAGGTGAAGGCGATCCCCTCCACATCCTGCAGCACTTCCAGCGCTTCACGCAGTCCGGAGCGGGTGCCACGCGGCAGATCAACCTGCGAGAGATCGCCGGTGATCGCCATGCGGGAATTCTCGCCCAGACGGGTCAGCAGCATCTTCATCTGCACGGTCGTCGTGTTCTGCGCCTCATCCAGGATGACATAGGCATTGGCGAGCGTCCGCCCGCGCATGAAGGCAAGCGGTGCGACCTCGATCTCGCCGGTCTCCAGCTTCTTCGCCACCTGTTCGGCGGGCAGCATGTCGTAGAGGGCGTCATAGAGCGGACGCAGATAGGGATCGACCTTGTCGCGCATGTCGCCCGGCAGGAATCCCAGCCGCTCGCCCGCCTCGACGGCCGGTCGCGAGAGCACGATGCGGTCCACCTGGTGGGTCAGCATCATGCTGACCGCCGCCGCCACAGCGAGATAGGTCTTGCCGGTACCGGCGGGGCCGATGCCGAACACGAGCTCCTTCTCCATCAGATTGCGGGCATAGTGGATCTGGTTGGGAGAGCGGGGCTTGATCGCGCGTTTCCGCGTCTGGATCAGGACACCATTGGCAACGCCGCTCTCCTGCCCCAGGCGGATGGCGTCATCCACCTCCCGCTGGCCGACAGGTTCCCCCTGCTCCACCCGCTGATACAGGGCACGCAGGATGCCGCGCGCACGCTCGCAGGACGCGGTGTCGCCACCGATGACCATGCGGTTGCCACGCGATGTCAGGGAAACGCCCAGTTCCTGTTCGATCCGGGCAAGATTGCTGTCGTGATCGCCGAACAGGGCACCAAGCAGGCGATTGTCCTCGAAGTCGACCGTCAGGCCGCCCTGGGACGTGCGCACATTGTCAGGTGTGGTCAAAGCCTTGGTCAGCCCTTCTCTTCAGGCGGCATCTACGACATCCGGGTTCCGGGCGAGACGACCGGAAAGACTGTTGGCTCGCCCTTCGATGATGGTGACGTCTACAATCCGGTTGCGCAAGGTCACCGGCGCTTCGAGATGCACTGCCTGCATGTAGGGGCTGCGCCCGACGAGTTGCCCGGCATGGCGTCCGTCACGCTCCAGCAGCACCGGCATCGTCCGGCCCGCCATGTCGGCATTGAAGGCCGCCTGCTGTTCGTTGATCAGGGCCTGCAGTGACTGCAAACGCTCGTCCTTCACTGATTCCGCGACCTGCACGCTTTCCGCCGCCGCAGGGGTTCCGGGTCGCGGGCTGTACTTGAAAGAATAGGCCTGCGCGTATTTCACCTGCGTGACGAGATTCAGGGTATCGGCGAAATCCCGGTCGGTTTCGCCCGGAAACCCGACGATGAAATCGGAAGACAGGGCCAGATCGGGTCGTGCATCGCGCAGCTTGTCGATAATGCGGAAGTAGGTGTCGCGGTCATGGCGACGGTTCATCGCCCGCAGGATCCGGTCGGAACCGGCCTGCACCGGCAGATGCAGATAGGGCATCAGGGCCGGGACCTCGGCGTGGGCGCTGATCAGGTCGACCGTCATCTCCAGCGGATGCGAAGTGGTGTAGCGGATGCGCTGCAGACCGTCGATCTCCGCCAGTTCCCGCACCAGCCGCCCCAGCGCCCAGTCGGCCCCGCCATCCGGTCCGGCACCATGCCAGGCGTTGACGTTCTGGCCCAGCAGGGTGATCTCCACGGCACCGGAGGCCACCAGCCGACGCGCCTCCGCCATGATCTCGGGTGCGGAGCGGGAATATTCGGCACCACGGGTATAGGGTACGACGCAGAAGGCGCAGAACTTGTCGCAGCCTTCCTGAATGGTCAGGAAGGCGGTCGGCCCCGACCGGCCCGGGGTCTCCGCCAGGCGATCGAACTTGTCCTCGACCTCGAAATCGGTTTCCAGCACGGGCTGGCCGTTCGCACGCGCGGCGCGCGCCACCATCTCCGGCAGGTGCTGATAGCTCTGTGGTCCGAAGACGATATCGACGAAGGGCGCGCGGCGGACGATCTCGTCGCCTTCGGCCTGCGCCACACAGCCGGCGACGCCGATCACCATGTCGGCCCCTGCGGCGCGGCGGCGCTCCTTCAGCTTGCGGATGCGACCGAGTTCGGAAAAGACCTTCTCCGCCGCCTTTTCCCGGATGTGGCAGGTGTTGAGGATGACCATGTCGGCGTCATCGGGGCTGCCGGTCTCCGCATATCCCAGCGGTGCCAGGATATCCGCCATACGCTCGGAGTCGTAGACGTTCATCTGGCAGCCATAGGTCTTGATGAAGAGTTTCCGGGTCACGCCTGCTGTGTCACATTGAACTGGCGGACGGAGAACCGGCTCCCGGCATCCGTACCGCCTGAAAGCCGGGACATGTATCAGGCATTGGGGTCAAGTCAAGTTGCGGACGCGCTCAACGCCTCCGAGTTGCCCTCGACAATCTTCTCGCGACAATAATTCGCCAGCTTCTTCCGGTTGCCGATGGTCTCCAGGGTCACCGGCTCATGGAACTTCAGCCTGACCTCATAGGGACCACCGTAGAGATAGTTCTTCAGGTGCGGTGCCAGGTCCATGTCACCGTACCACGCCACCTGCGGCATCGACCGACGGGTGACCGGAAAGCCATCGACCTGGGTATAGGTCAGGGAGATCGGCTGCACCTTCACCGGATGGCCGTTGACCTGCAGGTCCGCCAGCGAAAAGAAGGCGGAACGGAAAGCCTGTATCCGCAGGCCGTCGCCCGATGTGCCCTCCGGGAACAGGATCAGGCTGTCGCCACGGGACAGTCGCTCCTGCATCGCCTTGCGTTCCTTGTCCGCCGTCTTGCGATCGCGGCTGACGTAGACCGTGCGCTGCAGGTTGGCGAGCCACTTGATGACCGGCCAGGTCCCGACTTCGTGCTTGGCGACGAAGCTGGCTGGCAGGGTTGCGCCCATGACGACGATATCGACCCAGGAAACGTGGTTGCTGACGTACAGCACGCCCTCGCCGCGCACCGGCGTTCCCTCGATGCGGATCTTCAGCCGCAGGAGCCGGAAGGCCACCTGATGCCAGAGCTGCGGGATGTAACGGGAAATCCGCCAGCCGAACAGGATGCCGATCAGGTGCGGCGGCATGATGACCAGAGTGAAGAGGATCAGGAAAAGGATGATCGCCGTGATATAGGCGGTCCGCATCAGTCCTTGGATCCCTGCTTGCGACCGATGCGGGTGCCGAACAGTTCCAGCCGGTGATCAACCAGTTCGTAGCCGAGCTCCCGCGCCACGACGCGCTGCAGTTCCTCGATCTTCTCGTTGGTGAACTCGATCACCTCCCCCGAGTTCACGTCGATCAGATGGTCGTGATGTTCGTCGTTGGCTTCCTCGTAGCGGGCGCGACCGTCCCCGAAATCATGTCGCTCCAGGATGCCCGCCTCCTCGAACATGCGCACCGTGCGATAGACCGTCGCGATGGAGATTCGGGAATCGATGGCACTGGAACGCTCGTAGAGCTGCTCCACGTCCGGATGGTCCTCAGCCGTCGACAGCACGTGCGCGATCACACGGCGCTGGTCGGTCATCCGCATACCCTGTTCGATGCACTTCTGCGCCAGTGTGGATTCCATGGCCCCCGCCTGTTGTTCTTTTGGGAAGGTATAGTGCTCAGTCCGGTTCGCGGCAAGAAAGGGCTGGCGTCAGCCGCATGACAATCGCGTCCGTCGTCCTACCGGTATCATCGGTGTAATAGGCGCGCCGGACCCCCACCCTGTCAAAGCCCGCATTCGTGTAGAGCGCAATGGCCGCTTCATTGTCGGAAGCGACTTCGAGAAAGACCTGGGAAAGTCCCGACAACCTGCTGATACCATTGGCAAGAAGGACGCGGGCAATCCCCTGACGACGCGCAGACGGTTCGACGGCGATCATGATCACCTCCGCCTCATCCACGACCTGACGCAGCAGGATGAAACCAACAGGTTCACTTGTCCTGGCGACCAGCGCAGTTGCCCCCGGCATGCCGAGAAGCTCGGTAAAGGCCCGGGCATCCCAGGGCTGCGAAACACTGCGTGCATGCAGTTCGGCCAGGAGGTCGGCCGCCGCGCCACCCACGGTTTCCGTGACCGGTTTCATCGCCGCGTCGGCAGCTTCGCATCCGGCGCGCGAAGGTAGAGCGGACCGGGGGCCGGAACCGGATACGACGGAAGCGACCGCGCCGCTGCCAGCCGGAGAAGATGTCGCGCGTCCGGCTCCGCCCCGTCGAGCACCACGGTCTCACCCGCAACATGCGGCGCGACAAGGGCCGCACCATTGCCGATCAGAACGGTCCCCGGCACCGCCATCAGTGCCGCACCCTCGGCAGCGACGGCCATGGGTGCCGACGAGCATTCCGCGAAGGGCGGTGCCGCGCGACGAAACATCTGCGCATAGACCTGATCACGACGGGCATCCAGCGCCGCCAGCACCGGGCGGTCCGGAAACCGCGACGCCGCCTCAGCCGCCAGGACCTCCAGCGCAGTCATGCCGAACAGGGGAATGTTCAGGGCCACGCGCATTGCCCGCGCCGCGGCAAGGCCGATACGCAGGCCGGTGAAGGTCCCCGGCCCGACGGTCACGGCCAGGCCAGTCAGGTCACCTGGGGCGCACCCCGTGGCACGGAAACCGCGCGCGATCATCGGCATCAGGTTCTCGGCCTGCCCGCGCGATCGCATCTGGTGCGCGGCGAAGGACACACCACGGCCATCGCCCAGCGCGATGGACAGGGCGCGGGAGGCGGTATCGATGGCAAGGATCATGGTCGGTGCATCACGCTGGGAGGCCCTACAGGATCTCGCAGGCGTCCTCGAACTCCAGACGTGGGCTGCGCGGGAAAAGCCCCTCCGGATCGCCATGGCCGAGATTGCAGAGGAAGTTGGATTTCACCTGCCCGTCGGGAAAGAACTCCTGGTCCAGCACTGCATTGTCGAACCCGCTCATGGGGCCGCAATCCAGTCCGACCGCGCGGGCGGCGAGCATCATGTAGGCCCCCTGCAGCGATCCGTTCCGGAAAGCCGTCACCTGCGCCACCTCCGGTGCCTTGAACCAGTTCTTCGCATCCGGCTCGTGCGGAAACAGCTTCGGCATCAGTTCGTAGAACTTCAGGTCATAGGCGACGATCACGGTCACAGGGGCCGCGAGCGTCTTGGCCATGTTGCCCTCCGACAGGGCGGGCTTCAGCCGCAGCTTCGCCTCCTCTGTGGTGAGGAACAGCAACCGTGCCGGAGACCCGTTGGCACTGGTCGGTCCATTGCGCATCAGGTCGTAGAGCGCGCGCAGCGTGACTTCGCTGACCGGCTTGTCGGTCCAGGCGTTGTGCGTTCTGGCGTTGCGGAAGATCAGATCCATTCCGGCATCGTTGAGCATCTGCGACATGACAGTATCCTTCCCTGCAGGCGTTCCCCGGCGCTGGTGTGACTGGTAATAGTCTGGCGTGTCTCAGCGCTGCCGCCGCCCCTGCATATACAGCAAAGAAGGGTTACGAACATGCCAACGACGATGTTCCTTCGTCATTGCTGGGCTGCGCTGCTGGTCCTGCTGGTCGCTGCCCCCGCTGTGGCGGCGGATCACGCGGTCGTGCTGATGTACCATCGCTTCGGTGAAGACGATGTGCCCCTGACCAGTATCCGGCTGGAGCAGTTCGAGGCGCATCTGGATCATCTGGAGGCGGAAGGCTACAGCGTGCTTCCGCTGGCAGCGGTGCTGGATGCACTGGCGAAGGGGGAGCCACTGCCGGAGAAGGCCATCGCGATCACCGCCGACGACGCCTACCTGTCGGTCATGACCGAAGCCTGGCCCCGCCTCAAGGCACGCGGCTGGCCCATGACCCTGTTCGTCGCCACCGATCCCGTCGATCAGGGACTGCGCCGCTATCTGTCCTGGGACCAGATCCGGCAGCTGCGCGATGAAGGGATGGCGATTGGTGCCCATTCCGCCAGCCATCGTCACATCACCTTCATGGATCCGGCAAAGGCGCGTGCGGATATCGAGCGGGGGATGGAGCGTCTGCGGGCCGAACTCGGCCAGTCGCCGGACGTCTTCGCCTATCCGTTCGGGGAATACAGCCTGCGTTTGCGGAAGGTCGTCGCCGACATGGGTTTCAGGGCGGCATTCGGCCAGCACTCCGGTGCTGTCGGGCGCAGCCGCGACCGCTTCGACCTGCCGCGGTTCGCCATGAATGAGCGCTATGGAGAAATCGCGCGGTTCCGCACCGCGGCCAGCGCACGGCCCCTGCCCGTCAGCGATGCCGTACCGGAGGAGACACAATTGGAAACCGGCGCAACCCCGACATTCGCCTTTAGAGTTGGCGCGGGTGTAAACCCGGCGCGCGTGACCTGCTATCACTCCATGGCGTCCGGGACCGTGACTCAGGACATCGACGGTGACCGGATCAGGTTTCAGGCACCGGCGCCCTTGCCGCCGGGCCGCTCACGCTTCAATTGCACGCTGCCCGATGGCGCGGGCGGCTGGTACTGGTTCGGGCGGCAGTTCGTGACCCCCGGTGGAAAGGACTGAGCGGATGTTTCGTGGATTCAGCCTGCAGGCGGCCAGCGCCGGAATGCTTTCGGCCTTCGTCGGCTGCGCCAGTTCGTTCGCCGTTGTGCTGGCCGGCCTCAGCGGTATCGGTGCAAGTCCGGCGCAGGCGGCGTCCGGCCTGATGGCGCTGTCATTCGCGATGGGTGTTTCAGCCATCATTCTCAGCCTCCGCTACCGCATGCCGATCAGCATTGCCTGGTCGACGCCCGGTGCCGCCCTGCTTGCCACCTCCGCCGCGGTGGAGGGTGGTTTCGCCACCGCTGTGGCCGCCTTCATCATCTCCGCGCTGATGATCATCCTCGCCGGGCTGTGGCGACCGCTCGGCAATGCGGTCGCGCGCATTCCGGCGCCCCTGGCCAACGCGATGCTGGCCGGTGTCCTGCTGGGCCTCTGCCTCGCACCGGTCAAGGCAGTGGCGGAGGAACCGGTCAGCGGCCTGGCGATCTTCGTGGTCTGGGCGCTTGTGGCCCGGTTCCGGCCCCTGCTCGCGGTTCCCGCGGCAGTGGCAGTCGCACTCGGCCTGCTGATCCTGGTGATCGAACTGCCGCCGATCCCGATGTCGGCCATCGTGCCGGAACCCGTCTTCGTGATGCCGGCGTTCTCGCTCGCAGCACTCGGCCTGGCGGTGCCGCTGTTCATCGTGACCATGGCGTCACAGAACATTCCCGGAATCGCGGTGCTGAACGTCAATGACTATCACCCCGCCCCCGGCCCCCTGTTCACCGCCACCGGCATCTTCAGCCTGATCGGCGCACCGTTCGGTGGCCATGCGGTCAATCTGGCCGCCATCACCGCCGCCCTCTGTGCGGGCAAGGACGCGCATCCCGATCCGGAACGGCGCTACTGGGCTGCCATCACCGCAGGCGTGTTCTACATCCTGTTCGGCCTGTTCGCCGGTGGCGCGACAGCACTGGTCAGCGCGGCACCGCCTGTCCTGATCGAGGCCGTGGCCGGGCTCGCGCTGCTGGGCGCGTTCGGCGGCGCGGTGATGGGCGCTGTGAAGGAGGAACGGGACCGGCAGGCCGCGATCGTGACCTTCATCGTCACCGCCTCCGGCCTGACCTTCGCTGGCGTCAGCGGCGCATTCTGGGGGTTGCTCGCAGGTGGCGGAATCTACTGGCTGTCGCGGTTCAGGCGGACCTGAGCCCGGATCAGATCTGTACCCACTCACCTTCGGCTGCAGATTCGTAGATTGCTTCGACAATACGGACGTTTCTGAGATATTTATCAACCGATGTCTCAGCCATGGTGCCATCCAGAAAATGGGCCACGGCATGGTGCTGGAAGGCATGAACGCAGTTCCCGCCAAAGCCGGTGTCCGTCCACGTGTAGTCATGGGGCCGCTCCGGCTGCCCATGCGGCTTCAGGTGCAGGCCGCCGTCTCCATCCAGTCGCAGGCTTGCTTCGGAACAGTCGAGCAGCATCTCCCCCATGGTGAGGCGGGGATTGCGCGCCTCCATCTCCGCCAGTCGGTTGCCGTCGAAGATGCCGCTTGCCCCGTCGCGGAAGCGGAACAGGACGATTCCGGCGTCTTCCCCTGCAATCACCGGGTTGAGCCTGCGCAGATCGGCCATGACCGACCCGACCTCGCCCATCAGATAGCGGAAAGTGTCGATGAAATGCACTGCGGTCTCGTGGATCAGGAACCGGGGCATCTGCTGGAAATAGGGCTGCCGGGCGAGATAGGCGTCAGGTCCGCGTCCGTCACCGGGCCGCAGCCGGAACTGGATGCCGTGCGGCTCTCCCAGCAGGCTGGAATCCAGCAGCCTCCGCGCTTCCCGGTACCATGGCTGGAAGCGGAAATTCTCATGCACCAGCATCGCGACGCCGGCCCGGCGGGCGACACGGGCAATCTCCTGTGCGCCCATCAAATCATCGGCCAACGGCTTCTGAACGATCATTGGCAGACCTGCCGCAGCGACGGCCTCCACCACGGCCAGACGGGCGGCGGGAGGTGTGATGACGTCCACCAGATCAATTTCGGTGGTGGCCAGCATGTCCGAAACGGCTGCGAACGCGCGGTCAGGCGCAATGGCCTCCGCTTTCGCCAAATCGGTATCACAGATACCTGTCAATTCAACACGATCAATGCGTTGCCAGGAACTGTAGTGAAACTGGCTGAAGTAACCGGCACCAACCCCGGCAACCCGCAACACACCCGTCACCTGTTGCCCAGCCGGGCGATTACCGCCCTTGCCACATCCGCCGTGCGCACCTTGCCGCCCAGATCCACCGTCGTGGCATCACCGGCTGCCAGCGCCCTGCGCACCGCCTGTTCGATATCCGCCGCACCGGCCAGCAGACGCGGATCGTCCCGCCGCCTTCCCAGCCAGTCGAGCATCAGGGAGACCGAGAGAATCGTCGCCAGTGGATTGGCGATCCCCTTGCCCATGATGTCGGGCGCGGTGCCATGGCTCGGCTGGAAGATCGCCACCTTGTCCCCGATGTCACCGGATGGCGCGAGCCCCAGTCCGCCGACCAGTCCCGCCGCCAGGTCCGACAGGATGTCGCCGAACATGTTCTCGGTCACCATGACGTCGAAGTCCCAGGGGCGCTGAACCATCAGCATCGCCGCCGCATCGACATACAGACGACTGGTCGTCACATCGGGATATTCAGTGGCGACTTCGTCGAACACCTCCCGGAAGAAGGCCATCGACCCGAGCACATTGGCCTTGTCGATCAGGGTGAGGTGGCTGCGCCGCTGGCGGGCGAGCTGGAACGAGAAGTGAAACAGCTTCTCCGACACCGCCCGCGTGATCCGCATGGTGTCCGTGGCATGGTCGGCGTCCCCGTTGCGCTTGCCCCGGTCGACGAACAGTCCTTCGGTCGATTCCCGCACCAGCACGAAGTCGATGTCGGCTCCGCGCGGATCCTTCAGCGGCACCGCCTCCGGCAACCACGCACGGATGGGCCGCACACCGCCGTAGAGGCCGAAGATCTCCCGCAGGTCGATCTGCGGCACGATCTCGGTGCCGTCGGCATAGCGCACGTCCGGCAGCCCCATGGCAGCCAGCAGCGTGGCGTCCGCGCTCTCCACGGCACGGATGGTCTCTTCCGGCAGGGCCGAGCCGTGGTCGCGGTAATGACCGGCACCGGCACCGTGCTCCCGGGCATCCACGCCAAAGCCATGGCGTCCCGCCACCGCATGCAGCACGTCCAGTGCCGGGGCCGTCACTTCAGGCCCGATACCGTCTCCAGGCAGGACCGCGATGGAGATCGTGTCGTTTGCTGCCAAGGGCCTACTCCTTCGGGATGTTCTGGGCCGGAACGATCTTTCCGTCCTCGTATTTCGGCGGGACGTAGGTGGAGTTGGTACCCTCCCCCTCCGTTGCCCGCAGGACGAGGAAGGAGGCCGCGACCAGCACGAGGCCGCAGATGGCCAGGATCGCCAGCGGATAGGTGGGCCTGCCGCTGTCCTGCCGGCGTTTCAGCAGACGCCAGTAGAGCCAGTAGAGAACAAAGGGCACAAGGAACAGCAGTACCCGCAGCAGGATGATCTTGGTCATGCGTCCTCCGGTTTCGGGTCGGAAAGCCGGGCATGCAGGTTCATCAGCATCCCTGCCGTCGCGCCCCAGATGTAATATTCACCGAACGGCATCGCCCACCAGCGGCGCGGCGTGCCGTTGAACCACCCGGAGTGCCGCAGGTGATTGCGGCTGTCGAGCAGGAAGGCCAGCGGCGTCTCGAAGACCTCCGCCACCTCGTAGGGGTCCGGACTGGGTGCAAAGCCGGGTCTGACGATCCCGACAACGGGTGTCACGGCATAGTTGGTGACGGTGCGATAGGTATCCAGCCGCCCGACGATGTCGATGATCTCCCGATCGATCCCGACCTCTTCCTCCGTCTCCCGCAGTGCCGTGATCTCGGGCGAAGGATCTTCCGGCTCCGCCCGCCCGCCGGGGAAGCTGATCTGCCCGGCATGGGACGACAGATGTGCCGTCCGGCGGGTCAGCAGAACGGTCGGCCCCTCCGGGCGGTCGATGATCGGCACCAGCACCGCAGCAGGCTTCAGCGGCCTCTCGTCCGGGCGCGCGTCCGGCGTCAGGTCATAATCGGAATGCCCCCATTCGGGCCGCACAGGCTGCATCAGCCGCGCGCGAATATCATCAGGCCTCATGCGCCCTTGTCCCCTTCAGGCTGCTCAAGATGTGGTGTGCCGTCCAGACGACCGATGATGTGGAACACCCCTTCGCTCATCACGCCCTGCACCGTCACACCATCCACTTCCCGTTCCTCGGCAATATCGACCAGATCGTAGAAGACGGACCGCAGGATGATCGCCTGCAGATTGCCCCGCACTGGCACCAGCGGTGTCGGCTCCCCGCTTTCGGGATCGACTTCGACCCGCAGGCGATGCGCACCGTCCAGTACCACCATGTCGTCAGTGAGCGTGCGGAAGGCAAGTTTCTGGGTCTCACCCGCTCCCTCCCGGAACATCTCGACGATGTGCAGCGGGGCCACATCGACGGTGATTCGCTGCTTTTCCGCCGGCGTGACCAGATAGTGGTGCCCGTCGTCGTCACGACGCAGCACGGTGGAGAACAGGCGCACCATGGCCGCCCGCTGGATCGGGGATCCCTGATAGAGCCAGGTCCCGTCAGCCATGATGCGCATGTCGATCACGCCCTCATGCGCCGGGTGCCACTGGTCCACGGGCGGATAGCCGCGCCCCGTAGCCGCTGACATGCGCTCCGCCAGGTCGGCGATATCCAGATGGGGTTTGTCGTTACCACGTTCGGCCAAGTGCGAACTCCTCTCCCTGTTCGGCATGGATAGCACATTTGTGTTCGACGGAATTATGCAACGGCGCGGGATTTCGTTTCGCACTGCCGCCGCGCCCAATATAGTCTGCGGTATGCAAAACGTCAGTGAAGCGGGCGAGGCCTTCGCCCAGGAAGTGGAAACGCTCGGCGCCAAGGCCCGGCAGATCCGCGAGTCAGTCGGACAGGTCATCTTCGGACAGCAGTCAGTGATCGACGAGACGCTGATCACCCTGTTTTCCGGCGGTCATGTCCTCTTGATCGGTGTACCCGGTCTGGCGAAGACCAAACTGGTCGTCACCCTGGGCAAGGTGCTGTCGCTCGACAGCCGCCGCGTGCAGTTCACGCCGGACGTCATGCCGGCGGATATCCTGGGCTCCGAGGTGCTGGAGGAAAGCGACAATGGACGCCGCAGCTTCCGCTTCATCAGGGGGCCGGTGTTCTGCCAGTTGCTGATGGCCGACGAGATCAACCGTGCCAGCCCGCGTACCCAGTCGGCGCTGCTGCAAGCCATGCAGGAATACCACGTGTCGGTCGCCGGGGAACGCCATGACCTGCCGCGTCCGTTCCACGTTCTGGCAACCCAGAACCCGCTGGAGCAGGAAGGCACCTATCCCCTGCCCGAGGCTCAGCTTGACCGGTTCTTCATGCAGGTGAACGTGCCTTACCCGGACATGGAGGCAGAGCGGCGGATGCTGCTGGCCACAACGGGTGCCGATGAGGCGGAGCCGACGATGGTGATGACCGCCGACGAACTGCTGCACGCCCAGCGCCTTGTCCGCCGCCTGCCGGTGGGTGAGGCCGTGGTCGAGAGCATCCTGAAGCTTGTCCGCAATGGCCGCCCGGAGGAGACCGCGCTGGATGACGTGCGCAATCACGTCGCCTGGGGCCCCGGACCGCGCGCCAGTCAGGCGCTGATGCTCGCCGTTCGGGCGCGGGCCATGCTCGACGGACGCTTCGCCCCCTCCGCCGACGATGTCGCGGCGCTGGCGCCGCCGATCCTGAGGCACCGCATGGCGGTCAACTTCGCTGCCCGTGCCGACGGCGTTACGGTGGAGAACATCATCCAGCGGCTGATCGACAGGATCTGAAGCCACGCATATGGCGCTTGACCCCAGGACATTGAGAACCGGGAACCAGGGTTCCAGCCGCTTCGACCCCCGGCTGCGCAACCGTGCCGACCGGCTGGCCGACGCCATGCCGCCGCTGATGGTGGAGGCGGAGCGTGTCGCGCAGACCGTCAGCCAGGGCGTTCACGGACGCCGTCGGGTCGGTGATGGCGAGAGCTTCTGGCAGTTCCGTCGTTATCAGCAGGGCGATCCCGCAACTTCGATTGACTGGCGGCAGTCCGCGAAACGGGTGCCGACCTATGTCCGGCAGAACGAGTGGGAGGCAGCCCAGGCCGTCTGGCTGTGGCGCGACGGCTCCGACTCGATGGATTTCCGATCCCACCTCGGCCAGACGACGAAACTGCGCCGCGCCACCCTGTTGCTGATGGCGCTGGCGTCGCTGCTGCTCAGGGGTGGCGAACGGGTCGCCTTTCTGGGACTCGACCACCCGCCGGGCTCTTCCCGCGCCCTGCTGGAGGATTATGCGCTGGCGATCAGCCGGGGGCTGGTGGAGGACCATCACAGCCTGCCGCCGCCCGCCAACCTGCCGCGTTTCGCGCAGGTGGTGCTGATCGGTGACTTCCTGACGCCGCTGGACGATGTGCGCGATTTCCTGCGCCAGTTCTCCGCCGCCGGTGTGGCCGGCCATCTGCTGCAGATCATGGACCCCGCCGAACATCGCCTGCCCTATTCCGGCCGGGTCCGGTTTGTCGGACCGGAAGGTGAGGGCGACGTGCTGGTAGGGCGGGCGGAGGACCTGCGGGACACCTTTGCCCGCCGGGTGGACGAGCGCGAGGTGGTACTGCGCCAGATTGCACGAAGCGCTGGCTGGACCCACGGGCTGCATCACACGGATCAGCCCCCGCAGACAGCGCTGCTGGCGCTCTATCAGGCCATTTCGGGCAACGCGCGCGGATGAGTGCCCTTGCCGCCATCACCTTCGCCTATCCCTGGCTGCTGCTGGGTCTCGCCGCGCTGCCGGTCATCTGGCTGTTACTGCGCGCCACACCGCCCGCGCCGGAACTGGTTTCCTTTCCGCCGGCCCGGCTGATCTTCGACATGGCCCGGACGGAGGAGACGCCGGCCCGGACGCCCTGGTGGCTGCTGCTGTTACGGTTGCTGATCGCGGCGCTGATCGTGCTCGCCCTCGCCAAGCCGGTGCTGAACCCCGGCAGCAGCTTCGAAACGCCGGGTCCGGTCGTGCTGATCGTCGATGATGGCTGGGCCGCCGCCCAATCCTGGGATGACCAGGTGGCGAGCATGACAGACATTGCCCGCCGCGCCCGCAGGCAGGACCGCAACGTGCTGCTGCTGCGGACCACTGCTTCGGAAGATGGCACCAGCCCGGTCGCGCGCCTCGGCACCGCGGAGGAAGCCCTGGCCAACATCGGCGGCATGCAGCCCCGCCCCTGGGCACCGGATCGTGCCGCAGCCCTGGCCGCGCTGGGCACGGTCAACCTGGAGCGGTCGGCCAATGTCTACTGGGTCTCGGACGGCATAGCCTCCGATGCTGATGCCGACCTGATCGAAGTCGCCCGCAGACTTGGACCACTGACCGTCCTGGGCCGCGACGCGACACGCAGCGTGATGCTGCTGCGCTCCCCCACCGGCAGCGGCACACGGCTGGAAGTGGCAATCGAGCGCGATCAGGCCGAACAGGCGGAAACCCTGGCGTTGCGCGCCACGGGCGGGGATGGCGGCATTCTGTTCCGGCGGAAACTGACGTTCGCTGCAGGTGAAACCAGCCTGTCCTTCGACGAGACGCTGCCGCTGGAAGCAATGAACGCCATCCAGCGGCTGGAGATCGAGGGTCGCCAGAGTGCCGCGACGGTCAGCCTGATCGATTCCGGCCTTCGACGCTTCCGTGTCGGCCTGAGCGGCAATCCCTCCCAGGAACAGGCACAGCCGCTGCTGGCCGACCTCTATTATCTGAAGCGCGCGCTGCTGCCCTTTGCGGAGATCAGGGAAGGTATCGTCAGTGACCTGCTCGATACGCCCCTCTCCATCCTGATGCTGCCTGACTTCGGGCGCCTTGTTGCCGGTGACCAGTTGCGACTGAGCGACTGGATCGAGAAGGGCGGCGTACTGGTTCGCTTCGCCGGACCGAAACTGGCGGAAAACGCGGGGGAACTTGTCCCGGTTCAGCTCCGCTCAGGCGGTCGCAGCCTGGAAGGCACCATGAGCTGGGCCGAGCCGGCCCGCATGGCGCCCTTCCCGGAGGCCAGTCCCTTTGCCGGCCTGCCCATCCCGCGCGACGTGGTGATCCAGCGCCAGGTGCTGGCGGAGCCGACCCTGGACCTGCCGGAGAAGACCTGGGCGCGCCTGGTCGATGGCACGCCACTGGTCACAGCCGAACGGCGCGGGGAGGGCTGGCTTGTGCTGGTCCATACGACCGCCAATACCGACTGGTCGAACCTGCCGCTCTCCGGCCTGTTCGTGGAGATGCTGAGGCGGTTGAGTTCGCTGTCGGTCGGCATCGAATCCACAGCGAACGCCGGGCGCATGCTGGAGCCCGCCATCACCATCGACGGACTGGGACGGCGGACCGATCCGCAGGTCGGTGTACGCGCGGTGCAGGAGGCGGAGCTGTCCGCAACCATCGTCGGGCCTGCCAACCCACCGGGCCTGTACGGCACCCGCCCGAGCCTCCGCGCGCTCAACGTCGGGACCAGCGCAGCGGAGCCGCAGCCGCTTGAAGCGCTGCCGTCAGGTGTCGCACGCGGGTTCGTCGGCGCCAGACCGGAGCTGGATATCGGCCCATGGCTGCTGACCACCGCCCTGATCCTGCTGTTGGCGGACGCGCTGGTGGCGCTGGCGTTGCGCGGCATGCTGAACCTGCGCCGCCTTGCCTATGCCCTGCCAATCGGACTGGCACTGGGTCTCGCTTCGGGGTTCGTGACGCCGGGCAGTCTGCGTGCACAGGACCGCGCGCAATCTGACGCTGGACAATCAGACAGTCAGGCCAATGTCGATCCCGGCGTCATCGATGCCACCCTGGAAACCCGCCTCGCCTATGTCCTGACCGGCGATGTCCGTGTCGACCGGATGTCGGCAGCAGGCATCTTCGGGCTGAGCCAGATCATGCGGGCGCGCACCTCGGTGGAACCAGAAATTCCGGTGGCGCTGGAGATCGAGAACGACGAGATGATCTTCTACCCGCTCGTCTACTGGCCGATGGTCGCCAGCCAGCCAGCGCTTTCCGAAGAGGCCGTGCGACGGCTGGACAATTATCTGCGCACCGGCGGCGTGGTGCTGTTCGATACCCGCGATGCCGGTGGCCCACAGCTCGGTCGTGGGCAGGTCAGCCCCGGCACGGCGCGCCTGCGCCAGTTGCTGGCCCGCGTCGACATCGGACCGCTGGAGCTGGTGAAGGAAGGGCATGTCCTGACCCGGTCGTTCTATCTGACCGAGTCGTTCCCCGGTCGCTATCCCACGGGGCGGGTCTGGGTGGAGCAACTGAATGCCCGTGCCAACGACGGAGTCTCGCCGCTGCTGATCGGCGGGGCTGACTGGGCCTCCGCCTGGGCCATGGATCGCGACGGTCGGCCGGTTGCCCCGGTGCAGGGTGGCGGGCGCAGACAGCGCGAGATGGCCTACCGGTTCGGCGTCAACCTGGTGATGTATGCCCTGACCGGCAACTACAAGTCCGATCAGGTGCATCTGCCCGCCATTCTCGACCGGCTGGGACAATAGCCATGATCGACGGTCTGCAGATCGCGTTCGAACCGCTTGTGCCGCTGGCCCTGCTGATCGCGCTTGGTGCCCTTGCCGCCGTCATCACGCTGTTCGGCCTGTTCCGGCAGGCGCGCGGCACGGCGCTTCGGCTGCTGCTGCTGCTGGTCCTGTTCGGTGTCCTGAGTGGCCCGATCCTGCTGGAGGAGGAACGGCGCTATCACGACGACGTGGCGCTGGTGGTCGTTGACCGCAGCACCAGCCAGTCCATCGCCGACCGCACGGCACAGACCGAGACAGCCCTTGCCGCCGTGCTGGCCGAACTGGATGGCCAGGACCAGCTGGAGGTGCGTGTGGTGGAGGCCGGACCGGACTCGGGCGGCCCCGCGGACGGCACCCATCTCGTCAGCGCGATCCGTCGCGGGCTGGAAGGTGTGGCTGCGGAAAGGACCGCAGGTGTCATTGTCATCAGTGACGGACAGGTTCATGACCTGCCGGAATTCGATGCGTCCGAAGGCCCGGCGGCTGATCTGCTGCCCGGCCCCCTGCACCTGCTGCTCACCGGGGAACCGGCAGAACGGGATCGCCGGATCGAGATCGTCAATGCGCCCACCTTCGCCGTCGTCGATCAGGTCGCCGAGACATCGATCATCGTCCATGACCAGGGCGAAGGTACCCAGGGCGGCATTGCCAGGGTCCGCATCCGCCGCGACGGCGTTGAACTGGAAACCCGGATCGTGCAGGTCGGGCGCGAGACCGTATTGACCGTGCCGATCAGTCACGGTGGCCGCAACCTGATCGAGTTCGAGGTGGAGGCCGATCCGGCAGAGCTGACCGATGAGAACAACCGTGCCGCCATCACCGTCAACGGTGTGCGCGACCGCTTGCGGGTGCTGCTGGTCTCCGGCGAGCCCTATCCGGGGGAGCGCGCCTGGCGCAACCTGCTGAAGGCCGACCCGGCGGTTGATCTGGTCCACTTCACCATCCTGCGACCGCCGCAGAAACAGGATGCCACCCCGATTCACGAACTGGCTCTGATCGCCTTCCCCATCCGGGAACTTTTCGAGATCAAGCTTTATGACTTCGACCTGATCATCTTCGACCGTTTCTGGCGGCGCGGGGTCCTGCATTTCACCTATCTGGAGAACATCGCCCGCTATGTGCAGGAAGGTGGCGCACTGCTGAACGCCGCCGGCCCCACCTTCGCCGGTCCGGCCAGCATCTACCGGACTCCGTTGCGCAGCATCCTGCCGGGCAAGCCCACAGGCGAGGTCACGACTGTCGGTTTCCGCCCTGCCCTGACCGATACCGGGCGGCGCCATCCCGTCACCGCCGGACTGGAGCCGGGGCCGCAACAGCAGCCCTGGGGACGCTGGTTCCGGTCCGTTGACGTGACCGTGGAGAATGCCGAAGTCCTGATGCAGGGCCCGGAGCAGAAACCGCTGCTGATCCTGGACCGGGTGGGCGAAGGCCGGGTGGCGCAGATGATGTCGGACCATGGCTGGCTCTGGTCGCGTGGCCTCGAAGGCGGTGGACCGCAGGCGGAAGTCATGCGGCGCACCGCCCACTGGCTGATGAAGGAACCGGCGCTGGAGGAAGAAAGCCTGCAGGCCGAGGTCGAGGGCGCGACACTGAAGGTAACCCGACGGTCACTGGCGGAGGATCAGCACCCCGTCACGGTCACGGGTCCCGATGGCGTGGAGCGCCGGCTGGAACTGACCGCCGGGCGCGACGGGATCGATTTCGGAAGGATCGACCTGAACGTCGCCGGTCTCTACCGGATCGGGGACGGTACCCGCAGCACCATTGCCGTGCTGGGCAACCTCAATCCGGTCGAGTTCTCCGATCTGGTATCGACCGACCGTCACCTGCGCCCCTTCGTGGAGGCCACGGGGGGCGGCATCATCCGGCTTTCCCGCTACGCGGAGCCTGACATCCGGCGCGTGGAGCCGGGACGCCAGGGCGCAGGCAGCGACTGGCTCGGCCTGCTGCGCAATGGCGCCTTTGACGTGACCGGTCTGAAGACAACACCACTGGCACCGCCGCTGGCGGTTCTGCTCACCCTTCTGCTGCTGTTGCTGGTCTGCTGGCGACGGGAGGGGCAGTAGGGCGAAGCAACGCAACGACTGAATTTCACAAGGGGAGAAGCAACGATGAAACTCTATGACCTGGCGGCGGGTTCGAACCCGCGTCGCGTGCGCATCTATCTGGCCGAGAAGGGAATCGAGGTTCCCAGCCAGCCCGTGGACATGATGAAGCGCGAGAACGAACAGCCGGAATACCGGAAGATCAATCCGTTCGGGAAGATGCCCGCGCTGGAACTGGATGACGGCACCATCCTGACCGAATCCATGGCGATCTGCCGCTATTTCGAGGAACTGAACCCGGAACCGCCGATGTTCGGGCGCACCCCGCTGGAAAAGGCACAGGTGGAGATGTGGAACCGCCGGGCCGAGTTGAACGTGCTGATGCCCGTTGCCATGTGCTTCCAGCACACCAGTGACTTCTGGATCGGTCGTCTGGAACAGCACAAGGGCTGGGGCGAAACCTGCCGGGCCAATGCCCTGGCCAGCATGGCGATCTTCGACGATCACCTGAAGGGTCGCGAATTCGTCGCCAGTGACGATTACACCGTGGCGGACATCACGCTGCAGTGCGGCATCCTGCTGGGCAAGGGCGTCGCCCTGAAGATCCCGGAAGAGCTCGAGAACCTGACGGCCTGGTGGAGCCGCGTGACGTCCCGCCCGACAGCGCGAGCGTGATCACTGTCGCACTTCCCGTGCTTGCGGGAACCGCATGAAGGTCTGTTGCAACCAGCTTGGCATCATCATTGCTGAGTGACCCTCATTATGTGGTCAATTGGCAGGAAATCAGTGATCTGGTGGCGAGGCGGTGACGCTTCGACACCAGATCGTGAGAGGCGCCGCAGCCCCCGGCGCATGGTGCGGTTGCCGATCTCGGTCACGCGGTTCCGCGACGAGCCCCACAGGCAATGCCTGGCTGTTGATGTCTCGCATACCGGGATACTGATCAGGCCGAACCTCTATGGCTCGGTTCGGGAGCAGGTATTCCTGGGCACTGATGAGTTCAACGGACGGGTCAGCGCACTCATTGCGGACCAGCGTCCGGAAGGAACCGCCCTGGCATTTGCCGACGTCGAAGAGGGGCGTCGACTGGCGAACTGGCTGATCGCGCGGGCAGAAGGCCGGACCGGCAATTCCCAGATGTGCTCACCTTGATCGGTTAACCTTGGATTCATCAGCACGCAGGATGATTGCCGGAACGCGCCCGCAATCTGTCGGAATACTGAACATGTCCACACTCCAGGTCGTCCGCCGCCGCCTCAGCCAGATCCACATGCTGTTCGCCCCGCCGCCTGAGTTGCGCCGTGCCCACGCGCGCTTCACCGTCAACCTGCCGATCAAGGTCCGTGAGATCGAGGAAGGCAGCGCCCAGTCGCGCATCGCCGTCGATGTCTCTGACGGCGGACTGTTCTTCGAACCCGCACTTGGCGTACCCACCGGCACCCTGGTCGAAGTCAGTGTCGGCCTGTTCCTGAGAAACGCCCGCGCGACCATCGTCAGCCACCGCGGCAATGGCACTGCGCTGCTGTTCGAGTCTCCTGCCCATGGCGCGGCGATCCGCGCCTGGCTTACCGAAATCGCGGGAAGCGATCCGCAGAACCGGAAGACCGGATTGAAGACGATCCTGCCGGAACAGACCGCCCCCGGCGAAGCGACCCTGCGTTGAGTCACCTGACAGTACCGTGGACTGTGGCGTCAAAATTACTTTAAGCTTAAACTATCTTCGTTGACCCGAGCCGTGACGAAGAGGGCAAGCTATGAAAATCAATGTGGTCGGCGGCGGTCCGGCCGGGCTCTATCTGGCGATCCTGCTGAAGCGCGCGCGCGCGGACATCGACGTTCATGTGCATGAACGCAATCGCGCCGACGATACCTTCGGGTTCGGTGTCGTCTTCTCCGACGAGACCCTGACCCACTTCAGGGAGGCGGATCCGGAGAGCTACGGCCAGATCATCGAACGCTTCGCCTACTGGGAGGAGATCGACACCCACTACCGCGGACAGGTCATCCGCTCCACCGGTCACGGGTTCTGCGGCATCGGCCGGATCGAGTTGCTGAACATCCTGCAACAGCGCGCGGAATCACTGGGGGTGCAGATCGAGTTCCAGAACGAGATTTCGGACCTTGAGGAACTGCGAGATTGTGACGTGCTGGTTGGTGCCGACGGGGCCAACTCCATCGTCCGCCGCGCATGGGAAGACGCCTTTCGCCCGACCATCGAACTGAAACGCAACAGGTTCAGCTGGATGGGTTCCACCGCACCGCTGAAGGCCTTCACCTTCCATTTCAAGGAAAACGCGCACGGTTACTGGATGATCCACGCCTATCGCTTCCGGGGCGAGGCCGCGACCTGGATCATCGAGACGACGCCGGAAACCTTCGCCAACGCAGGCCTGCGGGAGGATGACGAGGAAGGTTCGGCCCGCTATCTGGAGGAACTCTTCGCGGAAGAGCTTCAGGGTCACCGGTTGCTGACCAACCGCTCCATCTGGCGTCAGTTCCCCGGCATCAAGTGCGAGAGCTGGGTGCACCGGAATGTCGTGATCCTGGGAGACGCCGCGCACACGGCACATTTCTCCATCGGCTCCGGCACCAAGCTGGCGATGGAGGATTCCATCTCGCTGGCCCAATGCATCCTCGGCAATCCCGACAGCATTCCCGACGCATTGAGCGCCTATGACAGCAGCCGCAGGCTGGAGGTGGAGAAGACCCAGCACGCCGCCGATGTCTCTCTGAGCTGGTTCGAGAATGTGGCGCGCAACTTCAGCCTGCCGCCACAGCAGTTCAATTTCTCCATGCTCTCCCGCTCCAAGCAGATCACCTATGACAATCTGGCCCTGCGCGATCCCGACCTGGTGCAGGACGTGACCCGATGGTTCGCCGATGACGCCCGCAGCAAGGGGCTGCCGGTCCCGGACGGCACCGCGCCACCGCCGATGTTCGTGCCGTTCCGGCTGCGCGACATGCAGCTCGGCAACCGCATCGTCGTCTCCCCCATGTGCCAGTACAAGGCGACGGACGGCATGCCGAACGATTGGCACATGGTGCATCTGGGCAGCCGCGCCGTGGGCGGGGCGGGCCTGCTGTTCACGGAAATGACCAACGTCTCGGAAGACGCCCGCATCTCCCCCGGCTGCACCGGGATCTACACCGATGCACAGGAAGCGGCGTGGAAGCGCATCACCGACTTCGTGCACGCGGAATCAGATACGAAGATCGCCCTGCAGCTCGGTCATGCCGGGCGCAAGGGCTCGACCCAACTGGCGTGGGAGGAGATCGACCGTCCGCTGCAGGAAGGCAACTGGCCGATCATCTCCGCTTCCCCCCTGCCCTATTTCCCCGACAGCCAGGTCCCGAAGGAAATGGACCGGGCGGACATGGACCGGGTAACAGCTGACTTCGTACAGGCAGCAGAGCGCGCGGAACGGGCGGGCTTCGACATGCTGGAAGTGCACATGGCACACGGCTATCTGCTGGCGTCCTTCATCTCGCCGCTGACGAACCGGCGGCAGGATGAATTCGGAGGTTCGATCCAGAACCGGATGCGCTTCCCGCTGGCCGTCTTCGACGCAGTGCGGGCTGTCTGGCCCGACGCGAAGCCCATGTCCGTACGGCTGTCCGCGACCGACTGGATGCCGGAAGGGCTGACGGAGGAAGACATGCTGGCGGCAGCGCAGATGCTGGCCGATCACGGCGTCGACCTGATCGATGTCTCTGCCGGTCAGACCGTACCGGACCAGAAGCCGGTCTATGGCCGCATGTTCCAGACCCCCTTTGCCGACGCGGTGCGCCAGACCACGGGCCGCGCCACCATGGCGGTCGGCAACATCACCACGGCAGATCAGGTGAACACCATCGTCGCCTCGGGTCGCGCCGACCTGGTGGCCCTGGCCCGCCCGCATCTGGCCGATCCCTATTTCACGCTGCGTGCAGCGGCGGAAGCCGGTTTCGACGGCAGGGCCTGGCCCCTGCCCTACCAGGCCGGCGGCGATCAGGCCCGCGCGACTGCGGAGAAGCAGCAGGCCGACATGGCCAGCCTGCGCAACGCCGCCCGCCCGCCGAAGCACAGGATGCACCGGCTCGCGTCGGACTGAAGAACCTGGTCGCGAAGGGCCTCAGCCCTTCTTCAGGCCGTCATCCAGCCTGCTGGGATCGGCATCGACGCCATCGGCGAAGTCCGGTTCCTTCACCCACGGGTACCAGGGCGGCATGTCCTGGGAGACCTTCATGGAGAACTTCGGCGCGCGCTTCTCCAGGAAGGAGCTGACGCCTTCCTGCGCGTCGGCATTGGCGCCCATGTAGACCATGTTGCGGCTGTCGATCTGATGCGCCTCCATCGGATGATCGGCGGACAGGCAGCCCCAGAACATCTGGCGGATCAGGGCCACGGAGACAGCGGACGACTTGTCGATGTAGGTGCGCGCGATTTCCCGCGCACGCGGGATCAGGTCGTCATGCGGCACGACTTCCTTCACCAGGCCACCGGCAAGTGCCTCATCGGCCTCGAACACCCGTCCGGAGAAACCCCAGTCCAGCGCCTGCGAGATGCCCACAAGACGCGGCAGGAAATAGCTGGAACAGGCTTCCGGTACCACGCCACGCTGGGCAAAGACGAAACCGAAACGCGCCTTCTCCGAGGCAATGCGGATATCCATCGGCAACTGCATGGTGGAGCCGATACCCACCGACGGGCCATTGATCGCGCCGATGACCGGCTTGGTGGAGCGATAGATGCGCAGGGTCATGACCCCGCCGCCGTCGCGCACCACCTCACCCGGCTTGTAGCCGCGTTCCTCGTAGTTGAACGTGCCACCACCGCGCGACAGGTCGGCACCGGCGCAATAGCCGCGTCCCGCACCGGTGAAGATGATCGCGCGGACATTGTCGTCCGCATCGGCGCGATCCATCGCGTCGATGACCTCCACCCGCATCTGCTCGGTGAAGGCATTCAGGCGATCGGGGCGGTTCAGGGTGATGGTGAGGATCTGATCCTCGACATCATAGAGAATTGATTCGTAGGCCATTTCAGTCTCCGGCATCTGTTGTGTTCAGTCGCTGGGCCTCTTCCGCCCAGGGTGTCTTGCGCTTGTTCAGGAAGGCCTGCATTCCGGCTGGCGCTTCCGGTCGCCTCAGCAGCCGGACGAGATGGTTGGCGGCATGATCGAAGACCGCTTCCGCAGGCAGGGTGTCCGTCGCCAGGACCGTGTCCTTGACCGCAGCCACCGCCGCAGGGTCACAGGCATCCACATCGGCCAGCACGGCATCAAGCTGCGCCTCCGCCTCCGCCACTGTCTCCACGAGGTAGTGGCCGACGCCCAGGCGAAAGGCCTCCCGCCCGGTGATCCTCTGGCCCAGCACGGCAATCCGGCGCAGCTGCCCGGACCCGATCCGGCGGGAAATGAAGGGGATGATCTGGGAGGGTATGAAGCCCACGCGCGGTTCCGGCAGCGCGAACTTGGCGTCCGCCAGCAGAATGGTGACATCGGCACAGCAGGCCATGCCGAAACCGCCCCCGGCGGCCCCGCCCTCGACCAGTGCCACCACCGGCTTCGGCAGGACATCCATGGCCGCCAGCACATCGCCGAAGTAGCGGTATTCGGCGAACAACGGATCCTTCTCCCCCGCTCCGGGCGGCGGTGGCATGTCCTGCATCGCGTTCAGGTCACCGCCCGCGGAGAAATTGCCCCCGGCACCGCGCAGGACCACCACACGCACAGCCGTATCGGCCTTCGCGCGCGACAGCACATCGCCGATCTCCCGCATCATCGGGTGGGTCAGGGCATTGCGCGCGGTAGGGCGGTTGAAGGTGACGAACAGGCGCGTGCCGCGCCGTTCCACCCGCAGATCGCGATAATCCGGATAGGTTCCGTCAGCCAAGTATCAAAGTCCTCCCCGCCGCTGAATAGAGCATGGGGGAGACGGAATCGGCAACCGGATGGATGATCAGGCAGCGGGTGGCTCGAATGCATAGCCCGCAGATCGTACGGTGCGGATCACATCGCCGCCCTTGCCCACATTGACTGCCTGGCGCAGACGGCGGATGTGGACGTCGACCGTCCGCTCCTCGATCTCCGACTCATTGCCCCAGACGGCATCCAGCAGTTGCGAACGGGAGAGCACGCGTCCCGGATGCTCCATGAAATGCCGCAGCATGCGAAACTCGGTCGGACCGAGGTGCAGGGGCAGGCCATCACGGGTGACGCGATGGGCGGTGAGGTCCATGGCGAGATCACCACGCACGATCTGCTCCTCCGTCAGGATCGGGCGCAGCCGGCGCAGCACTGCCTTCACCCGCGCGATCAGTTCGTTGGTGGAGAAGGGCTTGGTGACATAATCATCGGCCCCGGCATCGAGACCGCGAATACGGTCATCCTCCTCCCCGCGCGCGGTCAGCATGATGACCGGCAGGTTGCGGGTGGCGGCGCGATGGCGGATTTCCTTGCAGACCTGCAAACCGGACATGTTGGGCATCATCCAGTCCAGGATCACCAGATCGGGCAGTTCCTCGTCCAGATGCATCATCACGTCACCGCCGTCATCGACCTGGGTGACGCGAAACCCGCCAGCTTCCAGATTGTAGCTCAGGGTGGCGAGCAGGGCCGGTTCATCCTCGGCTATCAGTACATGGGCCTGCATTGGTCAACTCACGCGTTGTCTTCGGTCATGGGAACATCCGTAAGGCTCGTCATGTCGCGCTTCGGGCGCTCCTGCTCCATGCGTTCGCCCTCGGCGACGAAGTGGATCGTCTCCGCGACATTGGTCACCAGATCGCCCATCCGCTCGATGTTCTTGGCGACGAACAGCAGATGGGTGGCCGCGCTGATGTTGCGCGGGTCTTCCATCATGTAGGTCAGCAGCTCGCGGAACAGGCTGTTGTAGCTCTCGTCCACTTCCGCATCCTGCACCCAGATGGCCTTCGCCATCTCCGCATCGCGGTTGATGAAGGCCTTCAGCACACCGTCCAGCATGCGCTGCACCAGTTCCGCCATGCGGGGAATGGAACTGGTGGCACGGATCGGCGGCGACTGGTTCACGACCAGTGTCCGCTTCGCGATGTTCTTGGCATAGTCGCCAAAGCGCTCCAGGTCGCCGGCGATCTTGATGACCGACACAATGATACGCAGGTCACCGGCCATGGGCTGACGCAGGGCCAGCGTACGGACCGCCAGATCGTTGATCCGCTCCTCGAGCGCGTCGACTTCCTTGTCCTGGGCAATCAGGTCCTCGGCGGAATCGCTGTCGCGTTTCACCATGGCCCGGATCGCGCCGGAGAGCTGGATCTCGATCCGACCGCCCATCTCCAGCACCAGATTGTTGAGCTGCTCCAGCTCGTCCTCATAGGCCGACATGATATGCGGCGCGGAATTGCCTTCGTTTGTCGCCATGGTTCCTGCCTCCAGCAGATTGCCGTCCCTCAGCCGATACGGCCGGTGATGTAGGATTCGGTGCGCTTGTCCCTGGGCGAGGTGAAGATCTGGTCCGTCGGGCCGAATTCCACCAGATTGCCCAGATGGAAGAACGCCGTGCGCTGCGAGACGCGCGCGGCCTGCTGCATCGAATGGGTGACGATGACGATCGTGTAGTTCTCCCGCAGGTCGTCGATCAGTTCCTCGATCCGCGCCGTCGCGATCGGATCAAGCGCCGAACAGGGCTCGTCCATCAGGATCACGTCCGGGCGAACGGCAATGGCGCGGGCGATGCAGAGCCGCTGCTGCTGACCGCCGGAAAGCCCGGTGCCCGGTTCGTTCAGCCGATCCGCCACCTCGTTCCAGAGGCCCGCGCGCACCAAGCTGTCGTGCACGATCTCCTCCAGGTCCGCCTTGCGTTCGGCAATGCCGTGGATGCGCGGGCCGTAGGAGACATTGTCGAAGATCGACTTGGGAAACGGATTGGGCTTCTGGAACACCATGCCGATGCGCGCGCGCAGCTGCACCACATCGACACTGCGGTCGTAGATGTCGTCCCCGTCCAGCGCGATCCGGCCTTCCACACGGCAGCCGTCGATCACGTCGTTCATGCGATTGATGCACCGCAGGAACGTGGACTTGCCGCAGCCCGACGGGCCGATCAGCGCCGTGACCTGATTCTGCTTGATGTCCAGATCGACATCGAACAGCGCCTGCTTCTCGCCATAGTAGACGTTCACGCCCTCGGCGACGATCGCTGTGCGCAGGTCCTCGTCCGGAGGCAAGGTGTCTGTCATCGTCATCTCTTCACCCAATCTCTACCAACGGCGCTCGAAGCGCTTGCGCAGCATCACTGCGCTCAGGTTCATCACTACAAGGAACAGCAGCAGGACAATGATGCCCGCGGATGTCCGCTCAACGAAGGCGCGTTCCGGGCTGTCGGCCCAGATATAGACCTGCACCGGCAGGACAGTCGCCGGATCCAGCGGACCTCCCGGCAGATCGACGATGAAGGCGACCATGCCGATCATCAGCAGCGGTGCCGTCTCGCCCAGTGCCTGCGCCATGCCGATGATCGACCCGGTCAGCATGCCGGGCATGGCCAATGGCAGCACATGGTGCGTCACCGTCTGGAGGCGGGAAGCACCGACGCCCAGCGCCGCCTCCCGAATGGATGGCGGCACCGCCTTCAGGGCGGCCCGGCCTGCGATGATGATGGTCGGCAGGGTCATCAGGGCCAGAACCACACCACCAGCCAGCGGCGCGGAACGCGGCAGGCCGATGATGTTCAGGAACACGGCCAGCCCCAGAAGTCCAAAGATGATGGACGGCACGGCGGCGAGGTTGTTGATGTTGACCTCGATCAGGTCCGTCCACTTGTTCTTGGGCGCGAATTCTTCCAGATAGACCGCCGTTGTCACCCCCAGCGGAAAGGCCAGCAGCAGGGTCACCAGCAAGGTGTAGAACGATCCCAGTGCAGCGCCCCAGATACCGGCCTGTTCCGGTTCACGGCTGTCGCCCGACGTGAAGAAGGTCGTGTTGAACTGCCGTTCCAGACGTCCCTCCGCAATCAGCTGGTCGTACCAGGCGATCTGCTTGTCGGTGACGCGCCGCCCCGTGGAATCAACGTCGCGATCAATGTAGCCCTTGTCGAGCATGTCGATATCGTCGCTGGCCGACAGCCAGATATCGATGCTCTGACCGACCAGTTCGGGATTGGCAAGGACATGATCCCGCAATTCATAAGGCGCACCGGAACTGATCAGGCTGTCGAGCGCGCGTTTGTCGCGTCGGCCGGACACGTCGGGAAAGAGATCGCGCAGGGATGTCTTCACGAGACCGACGAAGTTCGCGGCTCCGATCGAGTCCGCCGTCACTTCCCCGTTCTTCGAGAAGGCCTCCAGCGGCAGTTCGACCGTCAGCTTGACGTGCGTCTGCGTCACGACGGAGGCACCCTTGATCAGGATCGACCCCACCAGCAGCACCAGGAATCCCAGCGCAATGGCAATTGCCCCGCGCCCGTACCAGATGAAGCGTCGTTCCGCTGCATACCGCGAACGCAAACCCTTGCGCACGGTTTCCATGGTGTCGCTGCGGCTCATGCGTCCACGGCTCTCTGGCTGTCCGCTCATGGCTGTCTCAGTCATATTTTTCCCGATATTTTCGCACGATCCTGAGCGCCAGGACATTCAGCGCCAGCGTGACGACGAACAGCAGAAGACCAAGCGCAAACGCGGAGAGCGTCTTGGCGCTGTCGAACTCCTGATCGCCTGTGAGCAGGGTGACGATCTGCACGGTGACCGTGGTCACCGCCTCGAAGGGGTTGGCTGTCAGATTGGCGGTCAGACCCGCCGCCATGACGACGATCATGGTCTCGCCGATGGCGCGGGATGCCGCAAGCAGCAGCGCGCCGACGATGCCTGGCAGTGCCGCCGGGACAATCACCTGACGAATGGTTTCAGCACGCGTGGCGCCCAGACCGTAAGACCCCTCACGAAGCGACCTGGGAACCGCCGTGATCACATCGTCGGAAAGCGATGAAACGAAAGGAATGATCATCACGCCCATCACCAGACCAGCCGCAAGCGCACTCTCGGAATCGATGCCTATGCCGAGCGTGGCACCGGAGTCGCGCAGCAGGGGCGCGACCAGCAGGGCGGCGAAGAAGCCGTAGACCACCGTCGGAACGCCAGCCAGGATCTCGAGCAGCGGCTTGATGACGCTGCGGGCGCGGGGCGACGAGAACTCGGCCATGTAGATCGCCGAAAACAGTCCGATAGGCGCAGCGATGGCCAGCGCGATGGTGCTGATCAACAGGGTGCCCATGAAGATCGGAATCGCACCGAAGGAACCGGATCCCCCAACCTGATCTGCGCGCAGGGCCGTTTGTGGCGACCAGTGCAGGCCAAAGAGGAATTCGTAGAACGGTACCCGACGGAAGAACTCGATACTTTCGTAGAGCAGCGACATGACGATGCCGATCGTCGTGATCACCGCAATGGTGGACGACATGACCAGCAGCACCATCACGAAGCGTTCCACCCGGTTGCGGGCGCGCAATTCAGGAGCGATCTGCCGACGGCTGATGACCAGCCCAAGCACGACAAGTGCGGCGATCAGCACGGTGAGGAGGATGTTCGATGTCGACTGCCAGTCGCCGACCTGCGCAGCAGCCGCGATCACCACCGGATCATCCACATCACGCACCGCATTGCCGATGGACATGTTGCGGATGTCATTGACCAGCGCGTTGAGGAACAGGTCTTCCAGCCCCTGCTTCTCCTGCGGCAGATTGGCGACGATCATGCCGTCGATGACAAGCGGCTGAAAGATCGACCAGACAAGCAGCACCATCAGCGCCGGAACGACGGCCCAGAGCGCGCTGTAGCTGCCGTAGTGCCCCGGCAGGGAATGCATGCGCTGGCCACCGGCAATGATCGCCCGGGCCTGCCCCTGACCAAGCTTCCATGAAAAGAGCCAGGTAGCGGCGAGCGCGGCGAGTGCAATCCAGTAGATCATCATGAGCGTCCAAACTGATTGACGGGGCAGCCGACCTGGCCACGTGACATGCCGAACATCATACCAACGCAGATGACGCTGGTATGAAATGCGGCAGATCGCGACAGATTTTCGGAAGGAAAGACAAACGATTGGGACCGGACCCTCGCAGAGGCTCCGGTCCCGTATCGTCGTGGCTTACATGGACAGCTTGGCGTTGCCCTTCGCCACAGCGCTCCATTCGGCCCGCTCGGCATCGGACATCGGGATCAGACCCTTGTCCGTCAGATAGCCTTCGGTGCCCCAGGCGGCTTCGCTGGTGAACTCGGCCACATATTCCTCGATGCCCGGAACGACACCGATGTGGGCCTGCTTCACGTAGAAGAACAGGGCACGGCTGACAGGATAGGAACCGTCAGCGATCAGCTCGAACTCCGGCGCGACACCACCAACAGTGGCACCCTTCACCTTGTCGGCGTTCTGGTCGAGGAAGGAGAAGCCGAAGATGGCCAGCGCATCCGGATTGGACGTCAGCTTCTGAACCATCAGGTTGTCGTTCTCGCCTGCATCGATGTAGCCGCCATCTTCACGAACCGTATGGCAGCCAGCCTTGTAGGCGCTCTTGTCCTTCTTCTTCAGGTCCTTGACCCAGCCGAAGGTCTTGCAGCCGCCTTCCATGGCGAGCTCGACGAACGCGTCACGCGTGCCGGAGGTCGGCGGGGGGCCCAGAACCTCGATCTTCACGGCCGGCAGGGATGCGTTCACATCCTTCCAGGTCTTGTTCGGGTTCGGGATCCACTTGCCATCCTCGGTCGGGATGTCCTTGGCCAGCGCCAGAAAGAGGTCGCGCAGGCTCAGGTCGTAGGCCGGGGCCTCGATGGCGTTGGCGATGACGATACCGTCATAGCCGACCTTGACCTCGGTGATGTCCGCAACACCGTTCTTGGCACAGAGCTCGACCTCGGAAGACTTGATGCGACGCGAGGCATTGGTGATGTCGGGATGACCCGTACCGACACCGGCACAGAACAGCTTCATGCCACCACCGGAACCGGTCGATTCGACGACCGGCGTCGCAAAGCTCGTCTTCTGACCGAATGCCTCAGCCACCGCCGTGGAGAAGGGGAAAACCGTCGATGAACCGACGATCTGGATCTGGTCCCGCGCATGTGCGGCACCGGCAAAAACCATCGCGACGCTCGCCGCGAGAACAACTTTCTTGATCACTTGAACCTCCTGGAGATCGGAAAGTAGGGAGGCTTCTACGCACGCAATGTTTCAGTATTGTGACGTTTAAATATTTACGCAATTTCAATTAATTATATTAATTTTCTGATCTCGATTCTGAACTCAAATCAGACGCTGTCGAGTCTTGATTCCGGTGCGGCTGCCAACTGAGGCTCGCTGCTGGGAAACCTGACCGAGAAACACGACCCCTCGCCCTGCTCGGAGCGAATGGAAAGCTCTCCCCGATGTCTTGAAACAATGTGCTTCACGATGGCCAGTCCCAGACCCGTCCCCCCCGCTGCGCGGCTGCGGGCCCGGTCGGTGCGGTAGAAGCGTTCCGTCAGTCGCGGTATCTGTTCGCGCGCGATACCGGCCCCCTGATCGCGCACCTCAACCTGTATATGTCCGTCTTCCATCACCGCCGAGATATGGACGGGCGTGCCCCTGTCCCCGTACTTGATGCCATTGTCGATCAGGTTCTGGAACAGGCGCACCAGTTCGTCCCGATCCCCCGCAACAGGCAGTTCGGATGCAAACGACCGCTCCAGCCGCATCTCCCGCGCCTGGGCCAGCAGATCCAGGCTCTCGCAGACCTCATCCAGCACTCCTGCGAGATCGACCGTGTCGCGCGGCGGCTGATGCTCGTTCATCTCGATACGGCTCAGGGCCAGCAGATCGTCCACCAGGCGTGCCATGCGGTCGGACTGCTCCCGCAGGATGTCGAGGAACCGGGTCTGGGCTTCCGGGTCATTGCGCGCCGGTCCCTGCAGCGTATCGACAATGCTCAATACCGCGGCCAGCGGTGTGCGCAGTTCATGACTGACGTCGGCGACGAAGCCGGAACGCATTTCCTGTACCTGACGGCTGTCGGTCACGTCATCCACAGCCGCCACGAACCCCTGTCCGCCCGCGAACCGCGCCGGCAAGGCATCGATGGATACCCGGAACCGGCGCCGGACCGGCGCGAACACCGGGAACTCCGCAGTGCGGGAAACCCGGTCACTCACTGACCTGTCGATGGCCTGCAGCACATCAGGATGACGCAGCGCGGCGGCGATATCGCGCCCCTCCAGCCCCGATCCGAACAGGGATTTCGCCGCCAGATTCATGAATTCCAGGCGGCGGCGAACGTCGAACGTCAGAACGGGCCGCTCGATCCCGTCCAGAATGGCGCGAAGGGCGGCGGCGTCTGCCTGGCTGCGTGCGCGGGCCTCTGCCAGATCGCTGCCCAGCCGCTCGACGGCGGCGGCGTAGTCGCGGGTGTTGGCCGGGCGCTGCTGCCGGGCCTTCAGCGCTTCATTCTCCCGCAGCAGGTAATGCAGCATCCCCAGCATCATCAGATTCAGCAGCACCCAGCAGACCAGCGCCGTCGGCGGCTGGATAGCGGAGTTCACGCTCAGGCCGCCAAACATCGCGGCACTCGGTACGGCCAGAAACAATCCAAGCCGCAGCAAGCGCATCCAGTGCCCGTTCCAGATCGTCGATGTTTCCTCGTTCATGCCCTGGTTCTGTCCCTTGTTGATGCAGCCTTGCGTCCGCAACGGATGAAAGAAGCATCAAATCGCGCAAGAATGATGACACACTGCGGATTGAATCGCGCGAGGGGAGAATTGACCGTTGCAACAACTGCTGATCGAAAGGGACGGGCCGGTAGCGCTGGTCCGCTTCAACAATCCGCCACAGGGCTTCATGAACAGTGCCACACTGGAGGATCTGGAGGCAGCGACACTGGAATTCGACAGCGATGATTCCGTGCGCGCCGTCGTCTATACCGGCAGCCAGCCCGATGTCTTCATCAAGCACTACGACACGAATGAGCTGGCAGGCATGGCGCGCCACATGCAGAAGCGCGGGATGAAGTTCTCCCCCGAGCGGATGCTGCCGGAACGCAACATCGACATCATCTTCAACCGCATCGGCGCAAGCACGAAGCCGCATATCGCGGCGATCAACGGGGCCTGCATGGGCGGCGGGCTCGAGTTCGCGCTCGCCTGCGACCTGCGTTATGCGAAGGCAGGCAGCTACCGCATGGGACAGATAGAGATCGCGCTGGGCATCCTGCCGGGTGCCGGTGGCGTGGCCCGTACGGCGAAGATGATCGGCGCAGCCAAGGCGATGGAGCTCTGCCTGCTCGGCGACGCCTTCGGCCCGGCGCAGGCGGCGGACCTGGGCCTGGTCAATGAACTGGTGGAAGGCGATGTCGTCGCCCGGGCGATGGACGTGGCGCACCGGATTGCCGGATACCCGCCCCTGCCCGTGGCACACATCAAGCGCATCGCCCGTGCCGCCGCCGATCCTGCGGACCCGGAGGCGTTGGCCCTGGAACGCACCCTGTTCATGGATCTGATGGTTCAGGAAGAGGCCGTGGAGAGGCTGGATGCCTACAACGCGGGAACACTCACCTTTGGAGACCGGCCAGCCCGATGAACCAGCAGGACGGGACCGACGTGTCTTCCACCGCCAACCTGTATGACCGTCACCCGATCAATGCGGACCAGATCCTGCTGACGCTGCGGGAACAGGGCAAGGATCTGGATCGCCTGCGTCCTGCCGACCTGAGGCCGCACGATCAGGATCACTATGGCGGCGAAGCTGCGGTGCTCGATCTGGCGGCAGCGGTCGGTTTGCAGGACGGCGACCGGGTCATTGACATCTGCGCGGGCGTTGGTGGCCCCTCCCGGTTGCTGGCCGAGAAATTCTCACATGCGCGTTTCCTCGCGTTCGACCTCAACGGTGGGCGCTGTCGCGGGGCGCACAGGCTGAATGCCCTGGTCGGCATGGACCGGCAGATCGATGTGGTTCAGGGCGACGCACAAGGAATGCCCTTCGCCGACAACAGCCTCGACATTGCCCTGAGCCAGGAAGCCTTCCTCCACATCCCCGACAAGCAGGCCGTGCTGAACGAGACGGCACGTATTCTCAGACCAGGCGGTCGCCTCGGCTTCACCGATCTGATCGCCGGACCGGCACTGGACGAGACAGACCGTGCCGCGCTGGAGGCGGGCATCGAAATGCGCACGCTGCAGACCGTGTCGGACTACAGAGCCAAGTTCCGGGCG
>Ga0209475_10000935_pt1 | contig 43647 bp, 40 predicted proteins | sample tdDd471_FD_187128 | JGI IMG/M metagenome (GOLD analysis project Ga0209475, IMG submission 187128) | Marine sediment microbial communities from the Atlantic coast under amendment with organic carbon and nitrate - tdDd47.1 (SPAdes)... | ecosystem: Environmental > Aquatic > Marine > Coastal >... | reverse complement strand
ACAAGAGCATCTAAAATTTTGAAGAAAAGATCACGGGATGACCTGTTTGCCTTCTAAGAAGGCAAACCCTGCCCCCTTCTAGGGGGTAAAAGGCAAAACCACCTTCTAAGAAGGTGGATACTTTTTTCAAGCTCAATTTCCTTTTTACCTATTGGCTCATTCTTTGCAGAATGTAATCAGAATAGTCAATTAATTGTCAATAGGTATTATTATGGCGGCACAACAAGCGGCTCTAGAACGCTTTTCCACCACATTAAAAAGTGGCATGGGAACCCCAATATTATTAATCGGCATGTTATCGATGGTTATCTTACCATTGCCGCCATTTCTTCTAGATCTGTTTTTCACCTTCAACATTACTTTATCCCTAATTATTTTAATGGTTACGATTTACGCCAAGCGACCATTAGATTTTTCAATTTTTCCAATGGTTATTTTAATTGCAACATTATTACGTTTATCACTTAATGTGGCGTCAACACGCGTAGTTTTGCTAAATGGCCATGAAGGTCCTGGAGCCGCCGGGCGTGTAATTGAATCTTTTGGTGAAGTTGTTATTGGTGGGAATTTTGCCGTAGGTCTGGTCATTTTCGTTATCTTAATTATTATTAATTTCGTCGTTGTTACCAAAGGTGCCGGACGGATTGCCGAAGTAAGCGCCCGATTTACTTTAGATAGTATGCCGGGTAAACAAATGGCTATTGATGCTGATATGAATGCGGGATTAATTGATCAGGAACAAGCCAAACTAAGGCGTGAAGAAGTTACTCGCGAAGCAGATTTTTATGGTTCAATGGATGGTGCCAGTAAATTTGTACGAGGAGATGCTATCGCTGGTATTCTTATTACTTTAATCAATATTATAGGCGGTTTTTTAATTGGTGTTATTCAACATGACTTAACCGCAGCAGAGTCAGCTCAGACCTTTATTCTCTTAACCATAGGCGATGGACTGGCAGCACAGATACCGGGACTACTTCTATCTTCAGCAGCAGGTATATTAGTAACTCGTGAGAATGACAGCCAAGAGGTTAGCGGAGAACTCAATAGGCAGCTATTTAGCAAAACAAGAATCATGTCTACTGCAGCAGTCGTTATGGCCTTAATCGGAATTGTGCCCGGTATGCCGCATATTGCTTTTTTAACCTTTGCTGCAATATTAGGTGGTATTGTCTGGACACGCCAAAAGAAACAATCAACGGAATTGGTCAAAGTTGAAGAAGAAGAACAAAAAGCCCTAGAAGAACAGCAGGATACCCATGAAACTCGTGAATTAAGTTGGGATGATGTAGTTCCAGTTGATGCCATAGGTCTGGAGGTAGGATATCGCTTAATACCAATGGTAGATAGGCAACAAGGTGGACAGCTAATGACAAGAATTAAAGGTGTTCGCAAAAAATTATCTCAAGATCTCGGTTTTTTAGTTCCACCGGTTCATATTCGAGATAACTTAGATTTACCACCGAATGTCTATCGAATTACTTTAATGGGGGTATCGGTTGGAGAGGCAGAAGTTCATCCAGACCGTGATATGGCAATTAATCCCGGTCAAGTTTTCGGAGATGTAGCCGGAGTTAAAGCACTTGATCCCGCATTCGGTTTAGAAGCTGTATGGGTTGACGTTGCTGATAAAGAGCAGGCCCAAACATTAGGCTATACCGTAGTAGATGCTAATACCGTTATTGCCACTCACCTAAGCAAGTTATTACAAGAAAATGCCCATGAATTATTAGGACACGAAGAAACACAACATTTGTTAGATCGACTTGCTGCCACTTCACCAAAACTGGTTGAAGATTTGGTACCTAAATTATTGCCTTTAAATGTAGTGGTACGGATACTACAAAATTTACTTACAGAAGGTATTCCGGTTAAAGACTTTAGAACCATAGCAGAATGTTTGGCAGACAATGCCAGTCAAACACAGGATGCCAATTTATTGACGTCAGTAGTCAGGGTCTCCTTGGGTCGAATGATCGTTCAGCATATTAATGGCTTAAGTAATGAGTTACCGGTTATAACGTTGGAACCGTCTTTAGAGCAGATCATGTTGCAATCTTTACAAATGTCTGATGAAGGAGGAGGAATAGAACCTGGATTGGCAGAAAGATTGCATGGTTCTTTAGTAGAAAGTGCACAAATGCAAGAAGGCTTAGGTCAACCAGCAATATTATTGGTTTCAGCTGGTGTAAGGCATATGTTGGCCAAGTTTGTTAAGCATTCTATACCACAACTGCATGTTTTGGCATATAACGAAATTCCTGACAATATGCAGATAAAGATAGTATCGACGGTTGGACAAAATTAAAAATTACACAAAAAAGTGTACCACAGGTAGGCTAAGGTAAAGGAGTTAGAAACAATGAAAATCAGACGGTTTTATGCAAAAGGTTTACGTGATGCATTACGCCAGGTTAAGGAAGAGCTGGGGTCTGATGCAGTTATCCTATCTAACAATAAAGTAGAAGGTGGTGTCGAGTTGGTTGCTGCCATCGATTATGATGAAAGTAAGATACACCAATCGATTAGCGAAAAACTTAAACCAAAAACATCACCGCAAAAACCGACCATAGCTGAAATAGAAGAGCCTATATCCTTCGCTCCAACTGCTAAGAGTAAATTAGACCCTTCTCCAAAATGGATTCAAGCTTTGAAAAAACGCCAAGACGATAATCTTGCTCGCTTAAATAAAGAGGAAGTTTTAAAAGAAGATATCGTCAGTTTTTCCAAAGCAAGGGAAATAAGAAAAAATAAAAAAGAACCTCACATTACAGAAAATCGTGTTGATACGGTTCTTGAAAAATCAGATTTTTCAGATGTCTTGGTAAAACAGGCCTTTCCAGATGCTGATAAGAATACTTCTGAAGAAGAGATTAATCCCTTTGACTATGAAGCATTGTTAATGGCAAAAAACAAAAAAGTGGTTGGGGAAAGAAAAAGAACAAAAAGTCAAAAAGCCAGCGCTTATAGCAAACCAAAGGTAAAAAAAGACAACCAGTCAAAAATTGAGTGGACACAAGATCCCATGCTTGTTTCAATGAAAGACGAAATTCAAGCATTAAAAGAGATGTTGCATAGCCAAATGTCTGGTTTAGCCTGGGGTAAGTTTAATCAGAGTAACCCTCATCGTGCGGAGTTATTACAACGCTTATGTAAATTAGGTATACGTCCTTCAATTTGTGAAACCATTTTACGTCAATTAAATGAAAAAGACAGTCTGGAAGAAGCCTGGAAAAAAGCCTTGGCAATTATTGCCAAAGGAATCAATGTAGCAGAAGAAGATATTATTCAACAAGGTGGAAAAATTGCCTTAGTTGGACCAACAGGAGTTGGAAAAACCACCAGCATTGCCAAACTTGCAGCTCGATTTACACTTCGCTACGGCTCTGATGAACTGGCATTGGTAAGCACTGACAGTTTTCGTATTGGTGCACAAGAACAACTAAAAACCTATGGCCAATTATTACGGGTTCCTGTTTATATTGCTTCTGATGAAAAAGAATTATCATCTATATTAAAACGTTTAGATGACAAGCGCCTGGTCTTAATCGATACCGCAGGGATGAATCAACGAGATATTCGGATGACCGAACAACTTGCTATGCTAAAAAATGCTCATCGAGATGTAAAACTACTGGCAGTTTTATCGGCTTCTGCACAAAGTTCTGCGGTAAGTGAAGTTGTAGACGTCTTCAACAACTATGGTTTGGACGGATGTATCGTCTCAAAATTGGATGAATCCACATCATTGGGTGGCATTTTATCCGTTATATTAGAACACCAATTAACCCTTCACTATGTTACTGACGGTCAAAAAGTTCCGGAAGATATTCACCCCGGAAGAGTAAATCTGTTACTAAAAACCGCAATGGGTATTGTTCGAGAGTACAAAGATGCTTATGATTATAGCGATATAGCAATGTCTTTTGCAGGAGAATTATTGCATGCAAATGGCTGAGGACAAAAGTTTTGATCAAGCCGAGGGGTTACGTCGAATGACACAAGGGCATCCAGTTAGGGTAATAGCAGTTAGCAGTGGCAAAGGTGGGGTAGGAAAAACAAATGTCAGTGTTAATGTTGGCGTTGCACTTAGTAAACTGGGACAGAAAGTGATGATCATGGATGCTGATTTAGGATTGGCAAACATCGATATCATGTTGGGGTTACACCCACGATTTAATCTTGCCCATGTGTTAAGTGGCGAAAGGGAAATATCTGAAATTATTTTAGACGGCCCGGGTGGTTTAAGAATCATTCCAGCTTCTTCCGGTGTGTCGTCAATGGCAGGATTAAGCAATGCGGAAAATGCTGGCATAATTCATGCATTTAGTGATCTAACAGAAGAAGTTGATGTACTAATTATTGACACTGCAGCTGGTATAGATAATTCGGTGATTAACTTTTGTAAAGCAGCTCAGGACGTCATTGTAGTTGTTTGTGATGAACCAGCATCCATAACCGATGCTTATGCATTGATTAAAGTCCTGAATAAAGAACACGATATCAGTCGCTTTCGAATATTGGCCAATATGGCTCACAGCATTCAGGAAGGTCGGATGCTTTTTAATAAAATTATGATGGTAACTGATAAATTTTTAGATGTTTCTCTAGATTTTCTAGGAGTCGTTCCATACGACAAGAGTATTAAAGCAGCGGTACAAAAACAGAAGCCCGTAACTTTGGCTTACCCCAATAGTCAGGCTACTAAGGCATTTAATCAAATGTCGCAAAAAATTGTACGTTGGCCATATGCTAAAACGCCTGGAGGACACTTGGAATTCTTTGTTGAACGTCTAATTGCATATAATAATAACGGTTATTAGCTAGACTAAATAACTTATGCGGAGATATAGTCATGTATAATACTGCATTTTATACGGAAACCTATAGGCAGGATCAAACTCACCAGTTGGTCGAAGAACATCTTGATATGGTGAAGCGTATTGCTTTTCATCTTAAAGGTAAATTGCCCGGTCAAGTTCAGGTCGAAGATTTAATTCAGTCAGGCATGGTCGGTTTGATCGAAGCGGCAAAAAACTTTGACGAAACTCAGGGGGCCAGCTTTGAAACCTATGCAGGCATCCGTATTCGCGGTGCCATGTTGGATGAAATTAGAAAAAATGACTGGACTCCTCGTTCTGTTCATCGAAATACCCGAATGATTTCTAAGGTAATTTCAGAAGTTGAGAATGAAAAGGGTAGAGAAGCTTCCGCAAGTGAAATTGCTGATGAACTTGGCGTTTCAATCGAGGAATACCACCATATGTTACTCGATACAACAACCCATCGAGTACTTAGCTTTGAGGAATTAGGTATTAATGATGACTCTATCATTGAACATATACCGAATCGTCAACCTCTGGTCGTAGATGGACTGCAAAAAGATGAAATGAAAAAGCTTGTTGCTAAAGCAATAAGCGAATTACCTCAACGTGAAAGTTTAATTATGTCTCTTTATTATGATGAAGAATTAAATTTAAGGGAAATTGGATTAGTATTGGGGGTTACAGAATCACGAGTTAGCCAGATACATTCACAAGCCATGATTCGTTTACAAACAAAGTTAAAACGTATTATCGAAGAAGCACGTGGTTAATCTTAAGAGGGGGGAAAGGTTAACCAAGCCTCACATATAAAATTTATTCGTTTCCTGTCAATATAATGACAGCAATCAAATGCATATATCATCCGCATATGCAGTCAATTGTTTTATCCCGGTTCTGGGTATTTTCCAAGTTTCAAAACGTCAAATTATAGTTACAATTCTTCATGTTTTTTCAAAACTAACTAGATTTTATAAATGTTGCTAGAAACTAGTATGGAAAAAGTTTATGTTCTGAATTATCTTTCATATAATAGTTAATGTTTTATGGGCTAATGCCGACATAGATGTTAATCCTAATCGGTACGTGCAATAAACTATTCGAGTTTGAGAGAATTTAAGCTACAAATTCTTAACAAATGGAGTAGAATAAAACTATTTTTGTGACTTATAGATGTCAGTGAAAGCAGGAGACTGAATTGAATAAAGATATCAAAATTCTGATTGTTGACGATTTTTCAACCATGCGCAGAATTATCAAAAACTTACTTCGAGACCTGGGATTTACCAATACCGTTGAAGCCGATGATGGCTTGACGGCTTTGCCTATACTAAAAGCCGGTGGAATTGAATTCTTGGTAACTGACTGGAACATGCCAGGAATGCAAGGAATTGATTTACTAAAAGCGGTGCGAGCTGATGAAAAAATGGCTTCTATGCCGGTTTTAATGGTAACAGCGGAACAAAAACGGGAACAGATTATTGAAGCGGCGCAGGCCGGTGTTAATGGATATATTGTTAAGCCGTTCACTGCTGCAACTCTAAAAGAAAAAATTGATAAAATTTTCGAACGTGTTGGATAATTTACCTCGCATCCGTAGCAAAAATAAGATGCCTGACTAGTTCTCGAAGAAGAGCTATTCTCTAAAAAAATAGTTTAAGAATAATAATTTCAAATATCGGAGAGCATATCGGTGAGTGAACCTACGATCGATCAGGATTTTATCGAACGCGCAAAATTATTAGTGAAATGGGCAGAAGAAGGCAAAGAACAGGAAGTCAACAATCTTCTCGATGAAATGACCACAGCCCGTGAAACATCTCTCTATTGTGAGTTAGGTAAGCTGACTCGCGATTTCCACGAAGCACTGAGCGAATTCAGTGACGATAGTAGACTGCATGATTTAACCAATCATGAAATTGCTGATGCCCGAGAAAGGCTAAATTTCGTCATTAGTAAAACTAAGCAGGCTGCAGACGTAACGATGACTCACGTTGAAAATTCTATTCCTTTATGTGAATCATTGGTTCAGTCAGCAGCTGATATTGCCCAAAGTTGGGAAAAGTTAACTAAGAAAGAGATGAAACCGGAAGAATTTCGAGAATTAAGTAAAAAGATTAAAGGTTTTCTCGAAACTGCCAATAATGATGGAGAGACACTTAAACAAAACCTGAATGAAGTCTTAATGGCTCAGGATTTTCAGGACATAACCGGACAGGTAATTTTTAAAGTGATCAAGCTGGTTGAAGATGTCGAAGCCAGCATGGTTAACCTGATTCGAATAGCAAGTAAACATACAAGTGTCGAGAGTAATTCTAAGCAGCCAGAAAAGAAAGATACGAAATCATCATTGGATGGACCAGTAGTTCCCGGAGTTTCCAATGATAATGAAACGGTTTCTGGTCAAGATGAGGTCGATGACCTCTTGTCAAGTCTGGGATTTTAAAGGTATAAGTTATGTCATTCAATGCTGATGATGAAATTCTACAGGATTTTTTAGTAGAAGCTGGGGAAATAATTGACACCCTTAATGAAGAAATGGTGGAGTTAGAACAGCGTCCTGAAGATGCGGACCTACTCAATTCAGTTTTCCGTAGTTTTCATACTATTAAAGGTGGAGCCGGATTTCTGGGATTGGAACCGCTGGTAGAATTATGTCATCGTGCAGAGGACGTGTTCAACCTGTTAAGAAATGGTGAACTCCACGTTAATGCTCGCATAATGGATGTCATGTTACCGGTTTTGGACAGCGTCAACGAGATGTTCGATAATCTGCGTGCCGGAAATTACCCGGATGATGCCGACCCAGCCCAACTATCTGCTTTGGACGCCATTATTAAAGGCGAAGATGCTCCGGCCCCAGCAGCTAAAACGGAACCCGAAACTCAACCGGTAGCAGACGCTCAGGTTCAGAATGATGCATCCAAAAATGAAGATATCACCGATGAAGAATTCGAACACTTACTTGATGCTCTTGATGATGAAAATGGTACTACCGAAACGCAACAAGAACCTGCCGATGACGGATTTATAGATTTATCCGGTGATGACGGGGCAGGTGGTGATGACATGTTTGACTTGGGGGCGGCAGACTCAGGAGCAGACACGGAAAGTGACGAAATTACCGAAGAAGAATTTGATGAATTACTCGATCAATTGCACGGTAAAGGTCAATTTAATGCTGCCACTGTTCCTCCAGCAAATAATAGCGAAAAAACAGAAAGTAATGAACCTCCGCAAGAAGACAAAAAAGAAGAAAAGCCTTTAGCTAGTGATGAAATATCTGATAGCGAATTTGAAGACTTGCTGGATGAATTACATGGTAAAGGACAGTTTGGAGGGGTTCCTGAAGTCAATAAAAATCAACAAGTTAATGATAATGTTGAATCTGAAGAGGTAGTAGAAGGTGAATTACAGGAAACTCCTGAACCGGAACCTCAAAATGAAAAGAAAGAAGAACCTTCAACCAGTGTAGAACCAACTCCTGCAGCAAAACCAGCAGCAGCTAAGCCAAAACCGGCACCATCCAAGAAAAATGATGTGTCGGCAGTACAATCGGAAACCACAGTACGTGTTGATACCAAACGACTTGACGATATTATGAATATGGTTGGTGAACTAGTACTAGTTCGCAATCGATTGGTTACTCTAGAGCATAAAATCGCCGATGATGATATGTCTAAAGCCGTTAGCAGTCTGGATGTAGTAACATCAGATCTGCAAATGTCGGTGATGAAAACTCGAATGCAACCGATTAAAAAAGTTTTTGGTCGCTTCCCAAGAGTTGTGCGTGATATTTCACGGAGTATGAAAAAAGAAGTTAAACTGGTCCTGGTTGGTGAAGAAACTGACTTAGATAAAAACTTGGTCGAAGCCTTAGCCGATCCTCTGGTTCATTTGGTTAGAAATGCTGTTGACCATGGCGTGGAGAGCCCTGAAGATCGCGAAAAATCAGGTAAATCCAGACAAGGTACCGTTACTTTATCTGCCGAACAGGAAGGAGATCATATTCTTCTATCCATTGAAGACGACGGCTCTGGAATGGATCCGGAATCTCTCCGTCGTAAAGTGGTTGAAAAAGGTTTAATGGACGAAGAAACTGCTGCTCGGTTGGACCGAGGAGAATGTTTCAATCTAATTTTCTTACCCGGTTTATCCACTAAAGACGTAATCTCTGATGTTTCTGGTCGTGGTGTAGGGATGGATGTGGTTAAAACCCGTATTGCACAACTCAATGGTGCAGTAGAGATTGAGTCTGAACTTGGGGTTGGAACCGTCATTGCGATCAAAGTACCGTTAACACTGGCAATTATGCCAACCTTAATGGTTAAGCTTAAAGATCAGGCGTTTGCATTACCTTTAGTTAGTGTTAATGAAATTTTCCATCTTGATCTGACTAAAACCAATACTGTTGATGGACAAATGGTGATAATGGTAAGAAACAAACCATTACCTCTATTTTATCTTACTCGTTGGTTGGTTAAAGGATCAGAATACGATGAACTTCCGGAACAAGGTCATGTGGTAGTCGTTCATGTTGGTACAAAAAAAGTTGGTTTCGTGGTTAACCATTTAATAGGGCAGGAAGAAGTGGTAATTAAACCATTAGGGGCGTTATTGCAGGGAACAGACGGATTAGCTGGTGCAACAATTACGGGGGACGGTAAAATTGCTTTGATTGTCGATATACCAAGTTTAATGGTTTCTCGAGTCCGATAATCAAAATAAAATAACTGTTTAAGGGTAAAAAATATTCCCCATCAGTATTATCGATAAAGTAAAAAATACCAGTAAATCGTGTTCAATTTATCGGGTTCTCACGTGCTCGTTAACTTGAACGCTATATTAAATTATACTCCTTTCAGAACCATCCCCATTTGGTGTTAGAATTAACCCATAATTTTTTAATTATTCAGATCTAATGATCTCTGTAAAAATATGATAGATTTTTTAAGTATATTTGGACTAATACTGGGAATTGGGGCCATTTTACTGGGACAATTCCTAGAAGGTGGACATATGTCAACCTTAGTTAATGGACCGGCCGCACTGATTGTATTTGGTGGCACCATTGGTGCGGTTATGTTACAGGCTCCTGGTCCCGTTTTCCTGAGAGCCTTGCGGATGTTTCCGTGGATATTTGCACCGCCAAGATTACATAAACAAGATATGATCGATAAAGTCGTAGCTTGGAGTAACATTGCTCGTAAAGAAGGTATTCTAGGCCTGGAATCTGTTGCAGATGTTGAAGAAGATCTATTCGCACGCAAAGGGCTGGAATTACTAGTAGATGGCGGGGATCCTGAAGTTATGCGTGATATTTTGGAATTGGAAATCGATGCAAAAGAGGAATTTGATACCCTAGGGACAAAAATTTTTGAATCGATGGGCGGCTTTAGTCCGACTGTCGGTATTATAGGTGCAGTCATGGGTTTGATTCATGTGATGCAGAACTTATCTGATCCATCCAGCCTTGGGAGCGGAATAGCGGTCGCTTTCGTAGCCACTATTTATGGTGTAGGTATGGCTAATTTAGTCTTTATCCCTATCTCAACCAAGTTGAAAACTATTGTCGGTCACGAAGCTCGTTATCGAGAGATGATAGTAGAAGGTTTGGTTTCAATTGCAGAAGGAGAAAATCCGCGTAATATTGAACGAAAGCTGGACGGATATTTAGATAAAACAGCGAAACCTACAACCTAAACGGTCAAAAATATGTCTCGCCGAAAGAGAAAAAAGCATGAAGAACATACAAACCTGGAACGTTGGTTAGTCTCATATGCAGACTTTATTACTTTATTATTCGCTTTTTTTGTGGTGATGTATTCTATTTCATCGGTAAATGATGGTAAATATCGAGTATTGTCTGATTCGTTACAGCAGGTTTTTGAAAGCCAAGGTTCCAGCTTAAACGTTATAGAATTTGAAAACCCTTTAACTACACCTAATAAACCGGAACAACAACCACAACTCATTGAATTGCCCATTCCGGAAGAAGCCCCGCCGATATCTGAGGAAGAAGAACGCAATCCTACCTTGGAAGAGATTGCTGAAAATGTCTCTCAAGAAGTTGATGAATTGATTCAAAATGGTTTGGTAGCAATTAATCAAAATGAAAATTGGTTAGAAATTGAAATTAAGTCCAGCATCCTTTTTGATAGTGGTGGAGCTACTCTTTCAGAAGACGCAGAAGATGTACTCGCTTCACTGGCAACAATTATAAAGACATATGAAAACTTTATTCAGGTGGAAGGATTTACCGATAATCGTCCTATTAATACGGCAAGGTTTCCCTCTAACTGGGAATTATCTTCCGCTCGAGCGGCAAGTGTAGTACATCTATTTGAAGATGAAGGGGTTAATCCCGAAAAAATGCAGGCAATTGGTTATGGAGAATTTCGGCCTAAAGCTGATAACGCGACTGCTGAAGGTAGGAATTCTAATCGCAGGGTTAATTTAGTGGTATTGGGAGCAAATAATTCTCGTAAAGTTATAAAAACAACTCCTGATAAGGCGAAAAAAATTCCCCGGATTGAAGAAGAACCGGAACAATTTGATAGTGAAACAAAAAACTTAATAGAATTTTGAAAATTGGCGTATAACTTGCTGTAAATTATAATAGTTAGTTTATTATTTTAGTGTGTCAATTTATTGGATAGGTTTAAGTGAATATTTGGGCAGTAGCAAATCAAAAGGGAGGGGTTGGTAAAACAACGACAGCTATTTCGCTGTCCGGTTGGTTATCTTTACGTGGTGAAAAAACTTTACTCATTGATCTTGATCCACACGGTTCCATGACTAGTTATTTCGGTCGAGATCCGGATGACCTTGAATACGGAGTTTATCAGCTCTTTCAACGAGCAGTTACTAAAGAGAAATTTGATGTTAATTCATTGCTTTTAAAAACTAAATTCCCGAACCTTGACATTCTTCCTTCATCCACAGCTTTAGCTACTTTAGATAGGCAATTGGGAACTCAGGATGGAATGGGACTGGTTTTAGCGCGCTCTATTTTAGCCTTGCAAGACCAATATCAACATGTGTTTATCGATTGTCCTCCAATGCTGGGGGTCTTAATGATCAATGCTTTGGCTGCCTGTGACCGTTTATTAATCCCGGTTCAAACCGAATTTTTAGCTCTCAAAGGGTTGGAACGTATGTTAAATACTCTAACCATGATTAACCGAGCTCGAAAAAAGCCATTGAAATATACCATTATACCTACTTTATATGATCGTAGAACTCGAGCTTCATTAGAAACACTTAGAATACTAAGACGTCGTTACCCCAGTAACAAGTTAGCCAAAACAGTTATACCTGTAGATACAAAATTTAGAGAAGCATCGATGTTGGGGATTCCACTGCCAATACACTCTAACAATACTCGAGGGGCCGCATCTTATAATGTTTTAATGGATGAATTACTGGATAATACTTCATCTGCTCATGAACAAGTTGTCGGGTAGTTTGCTCATGTCTCAGGATGATAAACAAAAAAATAAATTAGTCGCTCAAAAGGAAGCGTTGGGTATATATTTAGATTCACTTCTCGGTGTGTCTGTTTTTGAAGAAAACAAAAGTAATGCAGCAGATATAATCGATGATTTTAATAAAGAACAAGTTAAGCATACTTCTGACAATACTGATACAAACCAAAAAGCATTAACCGATTCCAACCAAAGTCCCTCCAAAAAATTAGATATAGAAATTAATCAATTGGGATCTAATCAAGATAAGGAAGAAATATCATCGAAAATAGTTTCCCAAGACGAAGTACTAATGCACTCAGAACCCTCAATAGACACGGGAAGTTTATCAGTTAAATACTTAAACGCTGTAAAAAATGAACGCTCAGACCATGATGGCAATGCATCGCTAAAACAAACTGAAGAAGAGCCAGAAAAACTAGATATAATAAATAATGAAGCAATAAAAAAAGATAATCTAGAACAAAGCCAAACTGAAATTAAAGAAGCGTTATCTTCTAGTAATAAGCAAGCAGAATTACAACAGTCTGATAACGGAGATAGTGGTTTAGACCAATTAGAAGCGACAGTTGACGTTGCTGATAGTCACGATATTTATAGACAAAAACTATTAGACCGACAAAAACAGCTAGCACAACGCAAAGAGCAAAGACAAGAACAAAGACAGATACAAAAACAACAACAAGCATCAAAAATTAGTCTTTCAGGCACCGATCCAGAAGGCAACGAAAATGAACAGGTTTTGATACCTCGAAGCCAATTCTTGAAAAATAGACAACACAGAGGAAAAGACAGAGTCAAATTAGGGAACTCAAGCGGTGTTATTTCTCTGGAAGAGAAAAAAATAGCTCGTAAGCACATAGAACAGGAAAACACAACAGAACATTTAAAACGTTATCAAAATGATAAAGAATTGTCTAAAACTGAGCAGTCTTTTGAATATGCTCGTGCAGCAAACGCAAAATTAGTATCTGATACAGCACATAGTGAAAGGTTTTCAGAATCTGAATTACTAAATGGGGCACCTTTAGAAAAACAACTGCAAAGTCCCGAATATGAAGAGAATATTTCCTTACGAGATCCAGAAAAAAATTCAGATGCTATTGTTGGCAAAGCAAAAATTGAAAATCCATCAATTTCAGCTTTCTCTCGATTTGCTGAGCAAAGCCAACATTCTGAAGACTTAAAAATTGCTGACAATGATATCAATTTCGAAAAAAGTGAAAAACAGTCTGGACAGCAACCCATTTCGGAAGAATCTGGAACGCTTGAACCACAAACTAAAAAAGAAGAAAAAAATAGAGATAGTCAACAAATAACGGATGCTCCGGAATTGGAGCTGAGTTTGTTTTTACCTAAAGTCCCCAGTCTGGCAGAAATTGAGGCAATCGAGCAAAAAGAAAAAATGCTAAAAGCCCAATACATTGGGCCCGATATTAGTAAAGAAATCACCGCTGATGTGTCTGAGCAGACGATTATCCATTCCGGAATTTCAATTAGTACCGAACTAGTGTCACCGCATTTAAAAAAACAAAAAAGTCTGGTGCCCAATTGGGCTGAGCCATCTTTTCAAGCAATGTTTTTTGATGTAGCAGGGTTGAAACTGGCCATTCCATTATTGGAATTATTTGGCATTGTAGAATGGGGAAAAGATTTTATTACTCCCATGCCTGGACATGAAAAATGGTATTTAGGATTATTACAATACCGAGGTAAAAGTGTTCCTATCATTGATACCTTACAACAGGTTTTTCCTCCCAATCAGGCTAAACGTTTATTAAAAGAACGCAGTAAGTTTAAAAATATTATCATGATAGATGATGGTAATTGGGGATTAGCCTGCGAGCAAATAATTGGTATTCGAACCATTGCCGCAGATGCGGTAAAATGGCGGACCGACCAGACAAAACGGCGCTGGTTACTTGGAACGGTAAAAGAACAAATGTGTGCCTTACTAGACAGTAAACAATTTGCATCTATGCTTAAAACAGGTGAAGATAGTTTAATCCCGATAAAAGATAAAAATATTTCAGAATAGTTGTATTTTATCGATTAATCACTAATTAAAATAATATAATTGCCGATAAAAATATAAACAGTATTATTATAAGGATAACTCATGGAATACGATTTTGAAAAAAGTCAGGAAATAGATCCCATTACCCAGTGGGTTACATTTATGCTAGAAGGTGAAAAATATGGCATTAATGTAATGCAAGTAAAAGAGGTATTGCGAAATATTGAGATTGCCCCTGTTCCCGGAGCTCCTGATTATATACTAGGGATCATTAACTTACGTGGAAATGTCGTAACGGTAATCGATACACGAAAACGTTTTGCATTACCGGAAAGAAATATTGATGACGAATCTCGTATTATAATTATTGAAACCGACGAACAAGTTATTGGATTATTGGTTGACGGGATAGCCGAAGTGGCCGATATTCCAAAATCTGAAATTGAAATAACCCCGAATGTTGGGAATGATGAAAGTTCCAGATATATCCTGGGTGTTCATAGTGGCAATGGCGAATTGCTTATTTTAGTTGAGATTGAACGCCTGCTATCAGAGGATGAATGGGCTGATATGGAAAGCTTCTAATTTATTTATCCAGTTTGGCTCTATTATCCCAATATTTTTAAAATATGAGGAGGACCCTATGTCCACGTTTTATCATATAGAGCCATTAACACAAACCAATCCCTTTAATGTCAATGAAAGGGAAAAACGTTCCGGCCAACAAAAACAAAAGAAACAGAAAAAAAAGAAGAAACAACCTGAACCTTCATCTCCAACACGCGATGATAGTTCAGAACACAATATTGACGAATTTGTTTAATCTCATTACCATAACAATTCTAAAAAAAAGAAATTAAACGTTCGACTTTATGAATATCACTATATTTTTATTTGTTCTAGTCTCTATCTCTTTAATTGCTATCGTTGTACTGGGTTTCCTGGTATTTAATTTAAAAAACGAAATATATCAATTAAAAAAATTTAATGCCAAGCTTTATAGTCGTTTAACAGGAGTCGTGCAAGAACAACAAACGATGAATAGTGCTACTTACGGCATTGGTAAAAAGATCAGTCATATCTCTACTCAAGTCCAAAACCTGGACGCCCGGCAAGACGAATTAGATCTAAAAGAACAGGCTGACAAACCCATTCAACAGGCCATTGCTCTAGCTGAGAAAGGGGCTACTTTGGATGAATTGATGGATAATTGCGCCTTGTCCCGTGGTGAAGCTGAGTTATTACTCAGATTGCACGGTGAAAAAGTATCAGATGATTATTAACTGATTTTCCAGTTCCCGAACAGATGCTACCAATTTGATATAATCTTCAGAAATACAGGTTTTTCAGGTAAGCTGACCAATAATATGGCCAGAGATATTGCTTTGCACCTCATATTTTCTGCGATGAGTTCTAGTTATTTTCTTAACTATTCACAATCCACTTTTAATTTTTCCAGTTCCGAAAACAATGTTTTACCATCTAATTGACTAAAGTCATCATGATTGAAAGTGGTAAATCCACCACTAATCTCATACCAGGCAAATCCGCTACTCCATTCAGGATTTTCTACATCGCATTGATGGCGTCTTGGTACACAATATATTTTGCCGGGTAAATAGAATAAGTTATATGGGATATGCTTATTGTTCATGCACTCAATAAATTCCCAAGATTCCTTAATTTGAGTGAACACATGACAATTCAAGGGATAGTTTGTGTTTCCCCCATTATGTGTCCATCTTGAGTCGGTTATGGGTAAAGGATGATCTTTGATAAATAAGTGAAAGTGTAAGTGATTAACAGAAGAAAAGGCACCAATAGAATTATACGCAAGACCTAGGCCTGGAAGATTAGCCGCAAAAGTCTCAGCAAATTTCCATATATAACTATGATAATCGTAATTTAATTTTTGATTGATGCAAGCTTGTTTATCGGGTACCAGAAGTGAATGAAATCGGGCAAATGGAAATTTGTTATAAAAAATTGAAAGGTGCTTTCCCTGAAAATCACCATTCCAGTATTCCTCTTTTTGCAAAAAAGGTCTATTAAAGTTGAATGCTTGTTCGTTAAAAGGTATTTCTGTTCCACTAAACTTATCTTTGCTGACGCGGGCAGGGCGCAAGGAACGCATATGATTAAATTGTAACTCCCAATTTCCTTCACGGCGAAATTCAGTCGGACGAATTTTATTGATAGATATGGCTAATAATTTTAAAAATACCAGTACATCATCTTCAGGCTCTGTTAGAATAATTCCTTCTTGTAAAGCGTATTGATAATAACTGCTTAGCTCTTTGTAACGTTTAAGCAGACAGCTTTCGGTATAATCATGAACATGTTTATCGAAGCTTGCATTGGCTAAAACCAGAATGAAACTTCCAATTCCATCTTTATCAAGTAGGTCGACCAAACCTTGTTCAAATTCATGACGAAAATTGTCCTTAGATGATAAAAGTTTATCTGCCATATAAAAGCCAAAAATTGTTATAATGTGAGTTTTCTGAAGACATTATAAGTTAATAAGAAAATAAATACATTTTAATTTAAACGGACCTTATTTACGAATAATACTAAAATGACCGATCATAATGATATTTTTCGTCATAGCCAGGAGGTATTGGATAATGCTGACTGTTTATATACTGAAGAAGAAGTTTTCGAAGCAATCAATCGTTTAGCTGATGAAGTTAACAAAGAACTTAAAGATACAAATCCCATCGTAGTGACGGTTATGAATGGTGGATTAATTCCAGCCGGACTGCTTCTGCCAAAACTGAACTTTCCCTTACAAATAGATTATATTCATGCCACACGTTATGGTAAAAATACCAAGGGTGGTGAATTAGATTGGATTTCCAACCCTTCGTTATCAATGCAAGATAGAACTATTTTATTAATTGATGATATTCATGATGAAGGTAGTACGATTAAAAGTATTATTAACTTTTGTCAGGAAGAGAAGGCCAAGAAAATTTATACTTGTGTTTTGATACATAAGAATCACGATAGAAAAAACAGTCCCAAACCTGAATTTGTTGGCTTGGAAGTGCCGGATCGTTATCTATTTGGTTATGGGATGGATTATAAAACATTATTACGCAACGCCCCGGGAATTTTTGCGGTAAAAGGAATGTAAACAGATGTTAGCGATAATTGGTGGTACCGGATTAAGCTCATTAACTCAGCTCGAAATTTATGATGAAAAACCTATCCAAACACCTTATGGAGAACCTTCATCTAAACTTAAATTTGGCCGACTAAATGACAAACAAGTGGTATTTTTAGCCCGTCATGGGGAAACTCATAATATTCCACCGCATCGGGTTAATTACCGGGCCAATATCCATGCTTTAAAAGAAATCGGGGTTAGCAGTATATTGGCTGTCAACGCAGTCGGAGGCATTACTGCAGCTATGGCTCCAGGAGTCGTGGTGTTACCGGATCAGATTATTGATTATAGTTATGGAAGAGAACATACCTATTTTGCTGATAATTTAAAAGAGGTTACCCATATCGATTTTACCAAACCTTATGATAAAGAATTAACCGATATACTGTTCAATATTGCGGAAAAAGAAGAAATCCCTATAGTCTATGGTGCAACCTATGCATGCACTCAAGGACCACGTTTGGAAACTGCCGCAGAAATAAAAAAACTTGAAAATGATGGCTGTGATATAGTCGGAATGACTGCCATGCCGGAAGCAGCGTTGGCAAGAGAACTACAGCTAACCTATGCCTCTTGTTGTGTGGTTGCCAATTGGGGAGCGGGGATAAGTGATGAAGAGATCACTATGGAAAAAATCGAACTAGTCTTAAAACAAGGAATGAAAAAAGTTAAAAACCTTATCAGTGAATACATTCGGCTATATTAGTCTCACCAATACGCTTTCAATTAAGCACTTTCTATATTAATTTTTTGCTCCGATGGACTTTCCATTTCAAGCGGTTGATTTTCTACCGGAGTAATTAAAATTAAAATGCCCATAGCTGGATTATCAATATAATGAAGTTCCTTGCTTCTCATTTTTCTACTCTGCTTAAATGCTATATTTTGTTCCCTACAATTGATATTTGCAGTGCGACTATCAATACTGATTTCAACTTTTGTTGAATCCAAATTTTCTGCTTGTTTTTCAGGGTTATATGCTTGATCAGTATTTTGATTGAGTTCATTTTCTGGTTGAGTGATTGGCAAAGCTTGTTCACGAATACAGACTTCTTGATGGGAAACTAAATCAATATGGGCATGCAAGTATCGGGATAAAACAATTTTGATATGCCCACTAATGTCTTTACTCGTAGTACCCAAAATGTCGATTATCTTGGCCTGTTCTTTAGCCAAACCAGGTTGAATCCAACCTAAATAGGCTAATGCATTGAAATGACCCGATTGTTGAATTCTTTGATACTCATCGTTTAATTGATATTGTTCCTTATCAAGAGGAGTAAAGTCTTTGTCCAAGGCAGTGAATAGATGAGATCGTAAGCTATAGCTTGCTAATTGTGATGCCATTTTAGAGGATATTTGTCCTGATTTAGGCCTCGGTGCATCGGTGGTAATGGTATTATATGTTTCGATATCGGATGAAATTGTATCATCTATATTAATTTCTTGTGGACGGGACCAGTTCTCATTTTTAGTGCCGCTGTTGTTATTATGTTCAAATAAAATTAATTCTACCTGATAGTATTTCTGATCAACGACTTGCGGTTGTTCTAAAACTATTTTTTCTAAATTATCTTGATTTTTTTTTGGAGGCGTATTTTCTAAATTTTCAGTTTCGGCGTGAACAGCAGAAATCAATGAAAAAACAATCAATAAGAAAATATTTTTATGAATTAAGTTTAACATTTTGTCGTATGGAATTAAAAAGAATTCATTATACCGAAAAATTAACGGAGGTCCTACCAGAGATGAAAATCAAATTAGGGTTTTTAATGTCTATTAAGGTATAGTTGAGCGAATAAACAAGGATAAAAAGATGCCGATAAGAAACGTTAAAACTTTAGGAGATCCACAATTATTCAAACCTACAGTAGCTGTCACCGAATACGGTTCTGCAGTGGCAGATGATATTCAGGATATGGTCGACACCATGAGAGACAATAAAGGTGTAGGATTAGCAGCCAATCAAATTGGAATAGATAAAAGAATTATTATCATCGAAGTCAATAATAACCCTCGCTATCCCAAACAGGCCGATATTCCACTAATGGTATTGATCAATCCGGAATATCATGTAATAGGGGATGAAAAAGAAACATTTTGGGAGGGTTGTTTAAGTTTGCCCGGTCTTCGAGGTGAAGTGACAAGAGCTGTTAATATCTCATATCAGGCTAATGATCATTTAGGCAATTCTTTTTCGACTCAGGCAAATGGGTTTTTGGCCAGAGTTATTCAACATGAATGCGATCATTTAGACGGGATACTATTGCATCAACGTTTAAATGATTTAAAAAAATTTAGTTATGAAAAAAATCTCTAGGCTTATATTAAAAATTCCAATTTAAATCGGGTTATTTGCCGTTTTGAAACTCAGACATAATTATGTTGGTAAAACTGGTTCTCAGATAGAAACCACGAGGTAAGGTTTGTTTATATTTCCCCGATTGACTGATACCGACAGTACGCGCTTTGGCATTCGCCGCTTTGGGTCGAATTTGTAAGTAATCACCGTAACTGGCATCAATTTCATCTATTTGCCCAAGCGCAACATACTCCATTAATTCTTCCCAATCACTTTTTAGGATGTTTAACGTACTTGAATTAGGACTCCAAATAAAGCCCATACCGACACGACGTTCAGAAAGAGGAATACCTGAACCGGATTCAATTGGAATCCACAATACTCGACTAAGTTTTCTCGCAACACACGACTTTGTCCAACTTAATCCAATATGATTTTCTAGCGGCACGACGCATACATAGGTCGTTTCTGCAGCCTTACCATGCATATTAATGGGAATAGTTTTAAGTTCTACGCCAAGGTTCTGAAAATCCGGTTCTGACAATGAGCCGGCAGATGCGCCGAGAGCGGTTTCTAACAATTGACCTATCCAGCCCTTATTATGCAATAAATTTTTAGGCGTAGACCAAGAAATTTGATTGGCTAATTGTGATAGCGTTAATCCAGCGATCTTTTCAACTCGACAAAGGAGCTCTTGTTCTGAAGTTGGTGGGGATATCTGCATAGAGAAAAATTTAAGGGGTAAATAAAAAAGCCTCAGCTAGCTGAGGCTTTTAAAAATTAAGTTAGTAAATGACTATTTAATCATCACCGCCCATAAAGAACTGCAACAAGTTCAAAAGATGTAATAATAAAACATAGATATCACAATATAAAGCAACAGTCATCGTTATATAGTTGTTTTCACCGCCATGTACCATAGCACTGGTTTTGTATAGAATGCCTGCGGAAACCAATAAAACTACCGCTGCTGAAATAGCGAGACTTAAAGCTGGAATTTGTAAAAAAATGTTCAGTAGGATTGCTCCGATTGCAACCAAAGAGCCTACCATGACAAAACCACCCATAAAACTGAAATCTTTACGACTGGTCAATGCATAGCCGGAAAGCCCTAAAAATATGGTTCCAGTCATTCCCATAGCCAAAGTAACGATTTGAGAGCCATTTGGTAACGCCAAGTACATCGAAAGAATAGGACCTAAAATATACCCCATAACACCAGTGAAGGCGAAGGTGGCTACCAGCCCCATGGCACTATTTCTTAGGTAATGAATTAAGAAAGGACCGCCCAGAATGACCCCGAACATAATAATCCAATGAACGGGCGCGGCATTGGTGACCATAGCATAGCCAGCGGTCAAAGCACTAAACAGTAAAGTTACGGACAATAGGGTATAAGTGTTACGAATTACCTTATTGGTCGCTAGTACGGCCTCTTGTGAACGAGGTTGTACCTCAATTCGTTGATTCAACATTTTAGTATTTCTCCAATTACATTTTTCTTAAATAAATAAATTAATAATGGTAAATATGATGCTAAATTAAGGAAAAATCAAGAACAAGTTTATTTTTTTATTTATGGGGTGGTATTCTGTTTTTTGTTTGTATATAATGCACGCCATCAAATCGCACGGAGGGATGGCTGAGCGGTTGAAAGCACCGGTCTTGAAAACCGGCGAGGGTTTGTAGCCCTCCGGGAGTTCGAATCTCCCTCCCTTCGCCATTTTAACCAAATCCTAGGTTAAAACCCGATTAAAGTGTTAAAACTTGAACAATTCTAGTCAGTTTCAAATCCACACAACTTAAATCAAATCCTCTAGGCAATAATACCCACTGGCCGCTTAGGGTGCGCCCTTACGTCCATTGTTACGCCAAGTATTGATTCTTAAATCAGCTGTTTGTAGTTGTCGAGAGCTAAGATGCTTTTTTGCTTCAGCTTGCCCGGAGCGCATTCTACCGCAATCCATTTCCAAATCTCTGGCTAAAGTAAACCAGATGTATGACTGTAAGAAATCCTGTTGTAAACCGATTCCGCTTAAATGTGCTTTAGCCATCCAATGCATCGCATTTAAATTATTCTGTTCGGCAGCACGGCGATACCAATAGCTGGCTAATTGAAGATTTTTTTCAACACCTCTGCCAAGCTCCAAGCTAATAGCCAAATAGTTTTGCGCCTTAATATGTCCTTTTTCAGCCGCTTTTTTATACCAGGAAGCAGCTTCTGCAAAGTCTTTTATAGTAACTTTTCCGTTTCTATAGAAATAACCGAGTTTAAATTGCGCTTCTGTAATTCCAGCTTCTGCTAGCGTTTTATAGCCGTCAAAGGCTGTTTGCCAGTTTTTGTCTTTAAAAGCTTGATTGCTGAGAAATAAAAGATTTGTTTCAATATTTGTTTGAGCGAGTACTTCATCGAATAGAAAAATTAAAAGGTAAGCAAATAAAAAAGGAATAAGTATTTTCATGACTATAATAATAGCAGCCTGTCGTCAGACTACAAACTGCTATGTAAAAGGTCAGTCACTTTTTTTACAGGTATTTATACCGAGTAGGGGATAGAGTGGACAGAAGTTCACCAAACCTGTAATCAGTGGTACCAAACCAAGCCAACCCCAAACAGTTTGTGGTCCCACAAACACTAAAGCTATTAGTATGAGCCCTACAATTATCCGTAAAATTCTATCGATTCCGCCAACATTTTTCATTTAATTATCCTCTTAGGTTATTAACTCAGTCTATGTTAGCCTCACTTTTCGCTTAAATAAGTGACATTGTCACCTAATTTGAGATTAACCTGTTAGGGATATTTATACCAATTGCTGGAAAATTATTCTCCATTTTGCTTTATTGAAAAAAACATCTATTTTAACTATGATTTATACCAAAAGATAAAAGGGCGTCTAAAGCCCATTACTCCATTCATGGTATAGCTTCTTGTTAAAAATAATAATTCAGTTAAAATTTTGCATCTCCCTGTTAATTTTAACCTTGTCTCAGGTCTCGGCAGATACTTTAACTTTGGCTGTGGCTAATTCAACCTGTAATGTCATTAAACAGATTGGAGCATTGTATGCCCGAAAATCTGGCTCTGAAATAACGTATATCTGTAAATCTTCTGGTCGTTTAGCTAAGGGTATCAAAGGCCAGGCTATAAAAGCCGACGTTTATCTTTCAGCTAATAAGGAATGGATGGATATTGTTATTAAATCAAAATTAGTAGATTCAACGAAAGTATATAGTCCTTGGGGGAATGAATTAGTTGTTGCTGTTCCCAATACAAGTTCTTTGAACTTATCTTATTGGGACGAGATAACGGATAAAAAAATAAAAACGGTTTTAATTGGAGATCCCGGAACTGCACCATTTGGACGCTATGCTAAACAAGCTTTACAAAATAGTAATACCTGGAATATTTTAAAGAAAAGACTGCTCACTAAAAAACATATCACCTTGTTGGCCGATCGCTTAAGCAAAGCCGATTCAAACACCATCGGAATTTTATTCGCCACGAATATAGATACTCGTCATAAGGTTCTTTTGCATATAGACGAATCTTTACATAATCCTATCCGATACTATATCGCTCCTGTGAGTCATAGTAAAAATGATAAAAATGCCGAAAAATTTATAAAATTCATCCTGGAGGAAGAATCTCAGCAAATGTTTCAATTAGCTGGATTTAAAATAAAAGGAGCTTGAAGGTTACTATATGCATTTTTCTTATTCAACAGAGGTAAATATGAAAGCTAAACAGCACTTAATCTTATGTTAACTAAATTAAAAAATCAGTCTCTTTTTTGGCAATTGGCCACCCCAATGTTTTACGTTGCCATACTGGCTTTTTTAATGGCATTACATTCTGCCACCAGCCTCAAAGATTCATTTCTCACCATTGGTGAATATTATAATCTTAGTGATCTCAATGTAAAAAAACTGGAAGCCCTGGAAAAGTCGATTAATTCTTATCGTACCCTAAGCTTAAAACATTTAGCTTCCGAAAATGCCACGGAAATGTCTATTTTGGCACTAAAGATAAAAGCTGAATCTAAAAATATCGACCAACAAACAACCTCGTTTTATAAACATTCCGAGAAATTTAATAGTCCATATTTTGATAAAGTATCAGAATTAAGTAACCAGTCCCACGCCTATTTGCGACAAATTAACGAAGCGATTAAAGATAGTGAAGATTTTGAAAAAGAAAATGCTTTTGTAAAGTGGACTTCAGCAGAAAACACATTATTCCCTCAAATTAACCATACGATTAATTTTTTTGTACGGCTGGAGTTTAATCAATTAATAAAAGGGCGTGAGGAAACAATCGACGCAGCCAAAAAGAACCTTTACTTTTCAATATTTATCAGTGTCTGTGTTGGATTTTTAATATTGTATATTACCTTCTATGTTATGCGTAAAATCTCACGAAGACTATTTGAGCTATTGCAATGGTCCACACATTTTTCAGATGGTAACCTAGCGGCTCAATTAGAACCGGACAACAATGACGAAATAGGAAAATTAACCAAGGCCATGGATGTAATGGCTAACAGTATCAGACGAAACCATCATCAATTGGAAGAGGCAAAAATATTAGCGGAACAGGCGAATGAAGCTAAAAGCCAATTTTTAGCCAATATGTCGCATGAATTTCGTACCCCTCTGCATGGTATATTGAGTTATTCGAAACTGGGACAAAGCCGGATTGATAAAGTATCTAAAGAAAAATTACATCAATTTTTCGTCAATATTCAGATTAGTGGTGATCGCTTATTGAGTTTGGTTAACGACTTATTAGACATTGCCGCATTGGAAGCAGGAAAAGTTGCTATTAAAAAAACGGAGCAAGATCTTAGCGAGATATTAACTCGTTGCAAAATGGAACTTTTTGCCAAACTTTCTGACCATAATCTGACATTGAATATCAACACTCCAGAAAATAATGAAATGATATTATGTGACGGTGAACGTATCACTCAAGTTGTTATCAACTTAATTTCTAACGCGATTAAATTTTCGCCTCCGGATAGCACAATTGATATACATTATGAATTTATAAAAATTGACTATAAATCCCATGTTAAAGTGATTGTTAAAGATCAAGGTGAAGGAATTCCTGAGATCGAACGTGAGCAGATATTTCAAATGTTTAAACATAGCGGAAAGCCGGAAACAACAGCTGGAATGCGCAGTACTGGTTTAGGTTTAGCCATATGCAAACAGATAATTGATATGCATGGCGGAACCATCAGCATAGACGATAGCGACCAGGAAGGTGGCACCACTATTAGTTTTGTGTTGCCAGTTTGGTAAATTAATTTGGTTCTAGTTTGTCTTTAAAGTTATAGATTAGTTGCAAAGCTTGACGGGCATTTATATCGTCAATATCTAAGTTCCGAATCTGTTCTAAAACTTTAGATTCATCACCTGTTGTAGAAATAATCGGTGGGGATGATATTTGTTCTTCAACTTCTCGGTTTTCCGTTAATTCAATATGATGTTCACGTTGTTGTTCCAACTGTAATAGCTTTTCTCGAGCCTGATTGATAACGTCTTTAGGTACACCGGCTAAAGACGCAACTTGTAATCCATAGCTTTGTGAAGCAGAACCAGGTTTCACATGATGTAAAAATACTAACTTGTCCTGATACTCATCGGCATCCAGGTGAACGTTCGTTACGCTAGGATATTCATCTTCCAGATGAGTTAATTCAAAATAATGTGTTGAAAATAAGCTATAGCATTCAATTTGATTCGCTAACTGACAGGCGCTGGCATAGGCAAGTGATAAGCCATCAAAAGTACTGGTACCCCGACCGATTTCATCCATTAACACCAAACTATGGCGAGTAGCGTTGTTCAAAATATTAGCAGTTTCCGTCATTTCAACCATAAATGTTGAACGCCCACTGGCCAAGTCATCTTGTGCTCCGATGCGGGTAAAAATCCTATCGACAAAGCCAAAACAAGCACTCTCTGCAGGAACGAAACAACCTATATGCGCCAATAGAGTAATTAACGCAACCTGCCTCATATAAGTTGATTTGCCTCCCATATTGGGACCGGTTATCAATAACATACGGGTATTATGGTCAAACAGGCAATCGTTGGCCACGAAAGGAAGTTCTTGAACTTGTTCAACGATTGGATGTCTACCTTGTATAATTTCAATTTTGATTGAGTTTTCAGCATCAATATTAAAATAAGGTTGATTCCAGTTTAAAGTATCACTGCGTTCAGCTAGGGTAGTGACAACATCTAGGTTACTAAGAGCCGTTGCAGTGGATTGCAACTCTTGCAGGTGAGGAATTAAAATATTAATGAGTTCATCATATAGTTGCTTTTCCTTGGCCAACGCTTTTTCTGCTGCTCCAAGAATTTGTTCTTCAAACTCTTTTAATTCTTCAATAATATAACGTTCACTACCTTTCAAGGTTTGACGTCGAATATAATGTTGGGGAACCTGGTCGGTGTAACTTTTGGTAACCTCAATATAAAAACCATGAATCTTATTGTAACTCACTTTAAGGTTTGGAATTTGTGTACTTTTTTGTTCGCGTTGTTCTAAATCAATTAAAAACTGATCGGCATTCTCTTTTAATGAGCGAAGTTGGTCCAATTCATCATTGTATCCATCTGCGATAACTCCTCCATCTCTAATTAATACTGGAGGTTCTTCGATTATAGCGCGATTTAATAACTCGCTTAATTGCGGATAATTGGAAATTGCGGAGCTTAGTTTTTGGATATATGGATCGTTAAAAGCTTGTAAAAATACCTGCAATTGTGGAAGATGATTAAAAGCGGTACGTAATCTAACCAAGTCCCGTGGTCTGGCGGTTTTTATCGCGATACGGCTTAAAATTCTTTCAATATCACCAATTTGTTTTAAATTATTATGACCGTCTTCATATCTACCCTGTTTGATAAAGTCGGATATTGCTTGTAAACGCTGGTTTAATAAGCGATGATTTTTTAAGGGGCGATTTAACCAACGGTTTAACATTCTGGCTCCCATCGCTGTGGCAGTGCGGTCCAAAATAGTAAACAAATTATTATTGTGTGTTTGACTTAAAGAGCTATCAATTTCTAAGTTACGACGACTAATACTATCTAAAATGACAGCATCACTATCCTGCTCGTGCTGAATCTTTTTAATATGCGGTAATTCGGTACGTTGCGTATCATGTACGTACTGCAAGAGACATCCAGCAGCACAAATAGCCAGTTGCATAGATTCACAACCAAACCCGGATAAATCCTTTGTTTCAAACTGTTGATTTAATAAGCGACGAGCAGCTGATTCTTCAAACCACCAGTTCGATTGTTGTTTAAAGCTGGTCTGGTTCCCCAATTGACCAGCAATGGTTGCTTTTATCTGTGTGTTATCAGCTAATAGAATTTCTACTGGTTTGTGGCGTTCCAATTCTGACAAAAGGTTTTCTAAGTACTCAAACTCCTGAACAACAAATCGACCGCTACTGATGTCCAGAACGGCTAGGCCAAAGCCATTTTTATTTTCATGAATTGCAGCTAAGAGATTATCATGGCGTTCGACTAATAAATTTTCGTCTGTTACCGTACCCGGAGTTATGATTCGAACGACTTTGCGTTCTACTGGACCTTTGGACGTAGCCGGATCACCAATTTGTTCACAAATAGCAACGGATTGCTTCAGTTTGACCAGCTTTGCCAAATAATTGTCGACCGCATGCCAAGGTAAGCCAGCCATAGGAATAGGGTCACCATTACTTTTACCTCTTGCTGTCAGTGTTAAATCAAGCAACTGTGAAGCTTTTTGTGCATCCTCAAAAAACAGTTCATAAAAATCACCCATGCGATAAAATAACAACATATCCGGAAATTCAGCCTTTATCTTTAAATATTGCTGCATCATGGGAGTATGCTGGGTGATATTATCGGTACTCATAAAATCCGGAAACAAGATAAAAATATACTAGGGGCTAGTATTTTATTGTGTATAAAATAAGGATGCAATTTATTTACGGAGTTGGAATATTCTAGAACGTTTTTGGTTCGATTAGTACATCATGCCTATTTATTATTCGACTATATAAACAGAATAAATAGGCATAGGTAGACAGATTTGTCCAGAGAAGGACAGAATAAGGTTATGATGAAGGTTTACTTTATTATCGAGCGCGGTATGTAATCCGACCTTTTGACAGATCGTATGGTGTTAATTGAACGGTAACCTTATCACCAGTGAGGATTCGGATATAGTTCTTACGCATTTTTCCTGAAATATGGGCAGTTACTACGTGTCCGTTTTCAAGCTCAACTCTAAACATAGTGTTCGGTAGGGTGTCAGTCACCGTACCATCCATTTCAATGCCTTCTTCTTTCGCCATAAAAATTATTACTCTTAAATGATGTAATTTTAAAGTGGTGCATATTGCACGATTTTTAACGATATTACAATGGTTTTTTTAATTTTTATGCGATTGAGGTATGTTTCCATGATATCTGTGCCCAGGACACATAACATTCTTTAAGATCATTGACGATTATAATTTCCATTCCAATTAATTGGGAAATTATATCTATTTGGGGTTCAGAGAACTGTTCTTTTAATAGTTCCAGCTTTTCCGGGTTAACGTATAATAAGTTCGGGCGATAGCCATGCTTCTCTTCAAATTTGCGGGTTAATCGATTTATTGTACTTATCATATCGTTTCACTAGTGATTTATGCGTTAGACAACACTAATATCGTCCCAAATATGACTTTCTTGAGACTTCGCCAGAATAAATATTGATGGAGCTTTCATGGTGCTTCGTACAAGTTTCTACTATATCCTTATTTTCCTCAATTCACAAAATATAATCCTAGAAAAATCCGTTGATTTCGTAGCAAGGCTCAATTTAAGGAAGCCACACTAAATGACAACTAATTTTTCTAGGATAATGAGTATATAGTTTATTTTTTCACAATTTGATATCTGTTACGGTTATCTTTTATCAGTAATCCATTTTCAACCATAATATCCAAATACTCTCTGGCAACGTCTCTGGATAACACTTCCCCATCACATTCAAGACCGGTTAAGGCTTTTATGCCGGGAGACAATTCTTTTTTAACCAAAATCAATTCACAAAGATATTGGTAACATTTGTCATCGTTATATAATCCGTCTTCATCTTCTTCTGGGTTGTCTTCAACCGGACATAAAGATTTTTGTACTGAAATGCAGCCAAGCGGAATGACAAAAAGAGTTAGAGTCGTTGCCACGATAGGGCCGAACAATAGCGAAATGGCCATTCCTTGGAAGATAGGGTCAAATAAAATTGCTGCTGAACCGGCCATTAAGGTTAAATTAGTTACCCATATCGGGCGCATTCTTATTTGTCCAGCATTAGTTACGGCATGAACGGGATCGCGCCCGAGATGAATCTCATTTTTAACAAAATCCACTAATAAAATGGAACCACGTACTTCAATACCGGCTAAGGCGATAAATCCTATCATGGATGTGGCGGTAAATTCAGCGTCTAAAACCCAATGACCGGGAATAATTCCAATAAGTGTAAGGGGAATCGGAGCCATAATAATGGATGGTAAGATAAAATTACGAAATTCTAGAACCAATAAGCCGAAAATTAATACCAGTGCAGCCATAAACGCCAGTCCCATATCTCGGAAAGTTTCGTAAGTTACTATCCATTCGCCGCTCCATTCAAATCCGGAATTAATATCGTCTTCGGGTGGACCGAGCATAGTACCGGTAATTTTTACTCCATCCGGAGTAGTGTACTCCAACAATCGATCTTCTACCGACATCATGCCGTAGATTGGTGCCCCGAGGCGTCCTTCCATTTCTCCTACAACATATTCCATAGGCCTTAGGTCTTTACGGTAGATAATCGGTTGTTCGGTTCGTTTTTCAAATTGTCCCAGTTCTGCTAAAGGAATAAAGGAGCCGTTAGGAGAAGGTATTGGTAGATTATAGAGGCGTTCCAACTCACCACGTTTTTCCAAGGGTAGTTGAATAATGATATATTTGGGCTCTAAGCCACTGTGTCCCTTAATATCACCTAATTTGTATCCTCCCATGGCCATTTGTACGTTACGATTAATGGTTTCAACAGCAATACCGTTACGTATGGCTTTTTCGGTATCAATATTAAAATGCCAGCGTTCATAGGGTTCAATCATATAATTATCGGCATCGACCAAATTGGGAGTATCTTCAAATATCTTGGTCAGATCGGTAGCCACTTGGCGACGAGTAATTTCATCAGGGCCATATATTTCGGCAACAACCGTTTGCAATACCGGTGGACCTGGCGGCATTTCGACGATGGCGATTCGAGCCCCTAATTTATGGGCCTTTTCGGTTAACAATGCACGGGCTTCTTCGGCAAGTTGATGACTGCTTTTTTCTCGGTCATGTTTACTACGCAACATCACCTGAATATCGGCGTGCCAAGCTTCTTGACGTAGATAATAATGCCTCACCATACCGTTGAAATTAAACGGGGAGGCAGTACCGACATAACTTTGTAAAGCGGTAACTTCAGGAATATTTTGTTGAATGGTTTCGGAAAGTTTTCGAGCTACATTAGCTGTTTCATATAATGCTGTACCTTCGGGCATATTGATTAGTACATTGAATTCAGGCTTATTATCGAAAGGTAACATTTTTACCGTAACCGCTTTGGTATAAAACATGGAACAGGCCAAGAAAAACAATACGACGATTGAAATTAAAAAAGTCCAGGCAAAATATCGATTTTCAATTAAGGGCGTTAATAGGGGCCGATAAAAATTCCCAACCCGCTGTTGTATTTTTTTCTCCATCATTTCAGCATGATGAAGTTTTTCGATTTTTGGTTTTAGTTTAAAAGAAAACCAGGGGGTAAAGACAAAAGCGGCAAACAAGGAAAATAACATAGCCACTGAGCCTAATACCGGTATGGGTTGCATATACGGTCCCATCATACCGCTGACAAAACCCATTGGAAGTAGGGCAGCTAAGATAGTAAAGGTAGCGATAATGGTGGGATTACCCACCTCTCTAACAGCATCAATTGCAGTGCTGATTGTGGTTTCACCATCTTTTAGCCAACGTCGGAATATATTCTCCACCACGACGGTGGCGTCATCAACCAGAATACCGATGGAAAAAATCAGAGCGAACATACTGACACGGTTAATGGTATTACCTAAGGCCCAACTGGACCAGATGGTAATCAATATAACCACCGGTATAACAGTAATCACTACGATGGCTGGCCTGGCACCGATGGTAAAAAAGCATAAGATACTCACCACTATAGCGGCTATCATCAGTGCGTGTAACAGCTCATTGACTTTGTCGTTGGCTGTTTTGCCGTAATTTCGGGTAATCGTAGTGTTAATATTGTCCGGAATCAGACGTCCTTGCAGAGATTCCAATTTAGCCAAAACATCTTCGGCTACCGTAACACCATTGCTGCCTTCTTTTTTGGCTAAAGCGATAGTTACGGCAGAAATACCATCGGCTGTTTTCTCGGGATACACCCAGGATTTTCCAGTATAAAAGCCTATCATATTACTGACTTCCGAAGCGCCATCGATGACCTTAGCGATATCACGGATGTAGATGGGTTTTCCCTGATTAACTCCTACTACCAGCTGTTCAATATCTTTGGCGGTATTTAAAAAGGAACCGGTAAACACTTTAAAGACCGTATCACCTTGTTCCAGATGACCGGCCGGAAATTCGCTATTGGCGGTACGAACGGCATTAGCTACCTGATCAATACTTATTCCATAACCCACCAATCGTTCCGGTAAAACCTCAATTCTGACCTGTTGGGTTCGTCCCCCAACAATAAAGCCTTGACCGGTATTGTGAACTTCTTTTAGGCGTAGCAGTACTTTTTGAGCCAAGACCCGCAATTCAGAATCGAAAACGTCTTTAGCCCAAAGGGTAGCGGTCACAACGGGAACGTCATCGATACCTTTGGGTTTAACCAATGGCATGGCCACACCAGGTGGTATTTTATCCATATTAGACTGTAGTTTGTCATGTACTTTAACAATCGAGGGCCCCATCTGTTCATTCACTTTAAAACGAACCGTAACTATACCTTGATCGTGTTGCGAGGCTGAATAGATATGTTTAACGCCGGGTATTTCACTCATTATGGCTTCTAGAGGGGCTATGGCCAGATCGGCGACATTATTGGCGGAAGCGCCCGGGTAGGAGATAAAGATATCAATCATCGGAACCGAGATTTGTGGATCTTCCTGACGGGGCGTAAAAATCAGACCGATAAGACCGATAAACAAAGTTGCTGCAAATAACATCGGCGTCAGAGGTGAATCAATAAAAAAGCTGGCAATATTACCAGCCATACCCAAATTAGGTGTCTCCACATGTTCATGATGTGGATGATGAAGTGCCGGTCTGCGCGAAAGATGTTTAATTTGTTTTTTAGTCGCCATGACAATTACCCCCTGCGATAATTTTTTTCATGAAATATTGCTATTATTTAATTTCATATCCGGATGTAATATAGGAGGGGGGCTTGTCAATAATATACTGACCATCCTTGACACCATACAATACCACCACATCACCACTAGGTAATAAATCACCAACGCGAACCAAGTGAAGCTCAATTCGGTTGTTACTGACTACGAATACCGACGGTAGGCCACCTCGCTCTATAATGGCTGATGCGGGTATCAGCAGGCTTTGTTTGGAGGACTCCGAGGCAACTGGTATCCTAACTTCGGCATAATTACCCGGAGAGATAAACTGGTTGTTCTGTAAGGTAAATTTGACTCGTGTGGTATGACGTACGGGGTCGGAAGTCGGAAATATTTTATTAACGGTAACAATAATATCTTGTGGATAGCCATCTATTTTGGCGCCGACAGATTGCCCCCTATGGAGATTTTGAATTAATCGACTGGGCACATCGACGATAATTTCCAATAAATCCAGATCTTCATAAACCAATAAAGTTTGTCCGGGTTGTACCGGATCGCCAATCTCCACTGCTTTTTTTACAATCGTACCCGAAAAAGGAGCAATGCTTTGCGTATCACGCAATTTAGTATCAATTTGTCTAATTTGAGAATGTGCCTGTTGTACAGCATTATAGGCTTGCTCCAGTTGAGAACGAACCGCAACTATATCGGCATGACGTTCCATATCATAATCTCGAGTCCCCATCATGTCGGCCATAGGATTGGTAAAAACCTGATCAAACATTCCCGGCATTCCCATTCCTCCAGGGGCTTTATTAGTTGAAGAACGGGAAATAATTTGTCGAGAAAATTGAACATTAGCATTTTGAACCGCACTATTGGCATTAGCCAGCTGCATCACAGCCGTATGTCGTCTAGCTAATAACTCATCATCATTAATTTTTACCAATAACGAACCGGCTTTAAATTTGTCGCCTTCTTCTCCAGCAATAGATATGATTCTTCCCGGCAATTGAGCGGTAAAAACTACCGATTTTTTTGCTACCACCGTACCGCCAACTAATAAACGATTTGCCGGGACAGCTACCGAATTAACAGGAACTATGCTGAGCTTTTTTTTTGCAATGGACGGTGTTGGAGGATTATCTGAAGAAGCAAAAGAAGAGGCTATGGAAAATAGCAGCGGAAACAAAAAGATGACCGATAAGCGATTACAAAAAATCATTTGAGACCCCCGGGCGTCAGAAGTAGACTTATAATTTTTTAAAACTTTAGTAGAACACCTTATTAATTTAGTTTATACGAATAAACTTAATTTACTAAGTCCTTTTATTGATCTATCTCAACTCAAAGGCAAATTTAATGATAGTTAGGTAGTGTATTGATCTAATCAGTTAAGCCTAGCGAATATTTTCTTTTCCTTCAGGAATATCGGCGTTTATAGCCTTGGAAAAGTTGGAAAAGTTCATCGTAACTGAACCTAATTCAACATTATTAAAATCTGCTCCATCAACATTTGCAGCAGAAATGACACTGCCTGTAATGACTGCATCCTGAAGTTGGGCATGACTCAAATTAGCCTTATGAAAATTAGTGGTTACTGCAAACACATTGCGCATCTGAGCATATGATAAGTTGGCTCCTTCCATATTAGCTTCGTTAATGGTTGAAAAACTATCTTCATATTTACTTTCTAAATCAACATAGCTGAGGTTAGCCTTAATCAATTTGGCATCATTTAAATGGCAATCCCTTAGATCAGCATGATTGAGATCGGCTTCACGTAGATTAGCTCCGATAAAAAGACTGTTATTTGCCGACACATTAGGTAACATAGCGCGATAAAATACTGCATCACGCATATCGGCACGATCCAGTATACTATTGGTTAAATCAGCATAACGAAAATCAACAAAGCGCAAGTAGGCATGAGTCAAATTAACATAACTCATTTTTGCATTGGTTAGAATGGCGGCATGGGCTGGAATGTTATCACCAAGTCGCGCATGAGAAAGATTTGCATGACTAAGCGATACTTCGTTCAAATGTGCACCAAATAGTGATGCATAAGATAAGTTAGCCCCAGTTAGGTCGGCACCGTTTAAATCCGCGTAATCAAGAATAGCCCGGCTTAAATTTGCTTCCCTCAAGTCAGCCTGTTCCAGGTTCATTTCCCGTAAGTCGGCTCCCTGTAGGGAATCGGCTTCAATGGTGGCAAGAATTTCACTTGACCCGAGTTTTTTTATAGTAACCATTTTAACCACCTTATATTTATTATTGGCAGCCATGCCTTCGGTAGACACCGGTTTCCTAACGGGTGTTTCAAGTCCCTTCTAAACTTACCTTAGCACGAAATAAAAGGCCTGTAAACATGACTAATTGGTTGAAATTTTACAATAAATAATCCGACAATAATAAGACTGCTTGATCTTGATCATTGAACTTTTTAAGCATTCTCTAATATTATATAACTATACCGTAAAAATTAGCCTATCGGTATATTCGTCCAGGTAAAAAAATGTGAATCTCACTTAATATCTCTTGTAAAGGAGTTGTCAGTGGAAAATGTTTTAAAACGATTATTGGACGCGGAATTACAAGCTCAAAATATTGTTGAGCAAGCCAAGAAAGAGCGTGATAAATTGGTTCACGAAGCTCGTGACGAAGTAAAGCGAGCCGAACAACGCTTTCAGGCCAGAATTCCAGAAATACACGCTTCGTTTGTTGATAAAGCAGAAGAAAAAGCACAAACCCATATTCATGAATTACAACGAAGATATCAAGAACGACTGAAGATCCTGCAGAGCATTGCTAAGGAAAGGCAGCAGGACGCAGTTGACGACGTTCTTAAAATAATTCTCGATGCGGAGAATTATTAACCATGCAAAAAGTAGCCAACTACGCATATTTGCATACCCTAACAACAATTCTATCGGACCAGCTATTTAATACCTCAGAGTTTTCCCGATTACTAAAATTATCCTTAGAAGAAATAGTTAAAAACTTGGATAACTGTGGTTTAAGTTCGATTTTAATCAAACTAAAACAAAGTAACTATCAGTTATTACCTGCAGGCAATATGGATAACCTGTTTTTATCAGTTTTGCTCAATGAATCTCGTTCTATCATTCGTTCATTAACAGGTACTGAAAGAGATTTTTTTACTTATTGGATGCGACGTTTCGAATTACAGAATATTAAAACCATCTTGCGTGGTAAATCATTAGAATGCTCGCCTGAACAGATTCAACAAGAATTAACAGATTTGGGGGATTCTGCCGTTCTACCGGTAGAAGAACTACTTAATAGCGATGAGATCCCCGAAATCCTGAATCAATTGCAAAATACACCATTTTCAGCCATTGCTCGATATAGTCGGGAAAACTTTGAACAAAAGCAAGATGTTTTTACGGTCGAAACCTCCATTAATTATCAATATTTTAATGGTTTAGACAAAAGAAAAAAACTGCTCGACAAACAAGAACGTGATTTATTACAACCGGTTTTAGGCAGGATTATTGATCAAATTAATTTGGTTTGGATATTGCGTTATCGCTTAAATTATAAATTGTCGGCATCACATACCTATTTTCTATTGGCTCCGGGAGGATTATATTTAAATTCAACAAAATTAATTCAATTATCCCAAATAGAAAAGTTTGAACAATTGTCAACTCAACTACCGGAAAATTTGCAACAATTCGTTCAAGAAGGATGGTCCATACACCAAATTGAGTTGTGTATGGAACAGAAAATTTTAGAAGTCACTTTTTCTTTATTAAAAGCAACTCAATTTTCTATAGTAAAAGCATTTGCCTATCTAATTATTCGTGAAAAACAGTTAGCACAAATCCACGCCTTGTTAAAAGGTAAACTTCTAAACCTTACCGATGAAGAAATCGTATTTGCAATGGGAGAAGTTTTATGACTTTGTTCCATCCCGAACCCATGCAACACGTATCGTTATTTATGCGTTTTGACGATGCTCCTAAGGTTTCCGTATTTTTAGCCAATTTAGGGTTATTCGATCCCAACCAGGCGACCATTACAGATAATAATTTTCCTGATCGTCAGGGGGTTGCTTATCGCCGAATTTTCAATAGGGCACTGAACGATTGGCAAAAAGTTTCAGAATTTTTTAATATTCAGCCTGCTACAAAAGTAAGTAAGATTGAATCCATCAACAAAACCACCTTACTGGATTCTCAAACCAGATTAGCTGAAATATGGAAGATTTGTTTACAGCATAAAGAAAAACAGAGATATGTTGATAAACAAATGGATTCTGTCGATCATCTGTTTAAGTTACTAGAACATTTTAGTAATCTGGATATCGATTTAAAATTGTTGAAGAGAAATTTTGAATTTCTGGATGTTAGGTTGGGGATCATTCCCATTTCTAATCTTACCCGTCTAAAGCAGGCTTTAAGTATTGAGGGGTATTATCTATCTAGTTATCTGCAAGAAACAGAAAATGCACATATTATTGTTGCAGGGATTAAAGAAAGTGCAAAGACGGTACAATCCTTACTTGATTCAGCTTCCTTTCAATATTTACAGATCCCTGATGAGTTTCAGGAACATCCTCAAATTGTATATTCAAAACTTTTAGAAAAACAGAAACAGCTAAAATTAGAACTCAATAAAATTAACCAGGAATATCAAGGTTTAGCCGCTGCTCATACAACAGATATTCTGGAAATGGGAAATATACTCACGTTGGCAAAACCCTACGCCATTTTAAGCCGAGAGATGTTAAGAAATGGTCAGTTAACGGAAATAACCGGCTGGGTTCCAAAAAATCAAGTGGGTTTTTTACATTCTTATCTGGATGAACATATTCACAATCCGGTGGTAATCAAAACACGCCATCCAAAACCAGATGAATTTAAACAAACACCTTCTTACATTGCAAGGCCGCAATGGTTGCATCCTTTTCAGCAGTTAATCAGAAACTATGGAGTTCCATCTTATCGGGAATTTGAACCAAGCTGGTTTTTTACTTTAAGTTATATTTTAATGTTTGGAATAATGTTTGGTGATGTCGGACATGGTGCCACAATTATCTTCATCGGTTGGCTGATTTCTTCACGTTGGCCGAAAGTTTTTAGTTTCTTTGTTAGTATTGGTTTATCTTCGATGCTATTCGGCTTTATTTACGGAAGCATCTTTGCTTTCGAGCATGTGATACCTGCCTTATGGATGTCTCCAATGCACGACCCTATGTTAATGTTAAATTTAGCCTTGATTTGGGGTATCAGTTTTATCATATTCCTTAATATTGTCAGTATTTACAACCGTATGCGTTCGTTTCAATTTCACCAAGCCTATTTTAATGCCAATGGAATAGCCGGATTAATATTATATTTGTCCATCTTATTAGCTATCTATGATCTTTTTATTCACCAATATGATTATCTAAACCTTGTGTTAATCCTATTACCTATTGCAGTTATTTTTGTCTATCAGTGGCAACATAGTAATATTCAATACACGGAACGGTTTTTGGTGGTATTGATTGAAACTTATGAAGCGATTATCAATTATCTCAGCAATACCATTTCTTTCTTACGCGTTGCTGCTTTCACGCTAAATCATAGTGCCTTAGCTATTGCCTTATTTACCTTGGCCGGGATGACGGACGGAGTCGGCCATTGGTTGGCGATTATATTAGGGAATCTCTTTATTTTAATCTTAGAAGGAGCAATAGTAGGTATTCAGGTATTGCGACTGGAATATTATGAAGGTTTTTCAAGGTTTTTTGGTGGAAACGGGACGCTTTTCAAGCCTTTAGAGTTATCACCAAATAAATTAGTTTCGGTAACAAAAACTTAAAACGAGGAACAGACCATGTATAGCTTGTTAGTTATTTTATCAGTCAGTCTACTCGGTATGATTGCACTTGGAATTTACTACGAAATTAAACCAATTCAAATTGCTAATACACCGACTAACTGGTTAAAAGGCTCGGTAGGATTAAACCTATTGATATTTATGGGCTCCTTAATCGGGATGCTTTTTTTAGGCATCCAGGAAGTTATGGCCGTTCCTACAGCAGCAGAGGCTAATATGGTAAATGACATATCAATCGGAAAAGGATTAGCCATTATCGGTATCGGCCTTCCAACTTCCTTCGCCACTATTGGTGCCGGTATTTCCGTAGGGCCTATTGGTGCTTCATCTTTGGCTGCCATCTCTGAAAAACCGGAAAATTTTGGCCGCAGCTTGATATATTTGGGTCTTGCGGAGGGCATTGCCATTTATGGATTAGTAGTAACCATTTTATTACTTGGCAAAATCTAGTGGAAAAAGCCGAATACACCGATAGTTATGATTCTGATACCCGTATGATCGCGATGGGTGAACGGCCGCTTATGGAAGGCTTATCACTTTTAGGTTTTGAAACTTGGCCCAATGCAACTGAAGAAGATTTGGATGGCGTACTGACTGAATTGATAGAAAATGAACAAAAAGCTTTGATTTTATTAGAAACCTATCTTTCTAAATCTGAACTTCCGATTCTCAATCATACCAGAATGCATGGAGGCTATATTATCATTACTGAAATACCGGCATTAAACTCGGCGGATAACTATCATCCATTTATCGAAGAATTAGTGATCCAAGTATTGGGAAGTCACGTATTAGAAAAAAGTGATGACAGCAAATAAATTAAGTATCGGAATACATTTATGAGTCCAGAACTTAAAGTTGAAGATCTTGAAAACTCTCTTTTACAAAGAGCCGATGAGCTAGCCGATGAATATATTCAAAGGGCTAAACGTAGTCATGACCATTTTATAGAAGATGAAAATGAACGGCTTCAGTTACGTGAAGAGAGGGAAATCATGGCGGCAAAAGTAGAGGCCGAACGAACCTATCGCAGCCGTGTTCAAGCCAGTGAACTACAGGCTCAAAAGCAATTGGATCAAATGCGATGGCAACTTATTAAAGACGTCCTTATTCAGGTTAATGCTGAATTGGAGAAAATCGTCGCTCACCCGGAAAAATATCGACAAACTATCATTCACTATATTCAACAGGGAATCGATTCAATTTCCGACGATGAGTTAATCATCCAGAGTAACCAAAGGGATCATCAGGGATTAAAAGAGAATTGGAGTGAAATCTGTAAACAACTAGGGGGTAATAAGCAGCTCGTTTTATCGGGAGATTTTCATAAAATGAGCGGGGGAGTCTTAATTTACAATAAACAGCAAACCATCCGAATCAACAATACTTTTGAGGGGCGTATGGAACGTTTTGCGGCACAAATAAATCAACGGGTAGCCGAACAGTTCTTTTCCGAGTTAAGTCACGAAGGTGATAAAATCCATGGCCGGTAAACTAACACATATCAATGGCCCCCTGGTACAAGCTGAGGTGGATGAGGCCTGTATTGGTGAGCAAGTACGAATCGGAAAACTACAACTGATGGGGGAGGTGATTGGTCGAGAGGGCAAAACAGCACTCATTCAAGTTTACGAAAACACTGAGTCTCTGATCCCTGGTGAAGAGGTACATGCTTTAGGTCATCCGCTTTCCGTCGAATTGGGGCCGGGTCTAATCGGACAAATTTTTGATGGTGTGCAACGTCCCTTAAAAGATTTAGTGGAACTTTCCGGTGATTATATTCCTCGCGGTGTAAGCATGGATTCCTTAGATCACGAAAAAACTTGGCAATTTACTCCTAATCCGGATTTACAGATTGGTGATAGCTTAACAGGTGGCTCCGTACTAGGAACCGTGCCCGAAAGCACAACCATCACTCATAAAATACTTTTACCTCCTAATTTGGAAGGTGAGTTAATTTGGTTAGCAGATCAGGATACCTTCAATTTAAAACAGGTCATCGCTAAACTTCGGGTCGGTCAACAAGAGCAGTCTGTTTATATGGTACATAAATGGCCGGTTAGAGAACCAAGACCGTTTAATGAACGTGATGATGCGGTATTACCGTTGATTACAGGTCAACGTATCTTTGATACTTTTTTCCCTCTGCTTAAAGGCGGTAAAGCCGCCATTCCCGGACCTTTCGGTGCCGGTAAAACCATGATACAACAACAGATTGCCCGTTGGTCAAATGCTGATATAGTAATTTATGTTGGCTGTGGAGAACGAGGAAACGAATTGGTTGATGTTTTAGAGACCTTTCCTCAAATTATTGATCCACATACCAAACGTTCTCTAATGGAACGTACCATTTTAGTGGCCAACACCTCCAATATGCCGGTAGTTGCTCGTGAAGCATCTATCTATGTCGGTGTGACCATGGCTGAATATTATCGCGATCAGGGGCTTGATGTGGTTATGGTCGCCGACTCTACCAGTCGTTGGGCCGAAGCATTACGAGAGGTAGCCGGTCGACTCGGTCAGATGCCGGTTGAAGAAGGATATCCTGCCTATCTGGCTTCCCGTTTAGCGGCATTTTATGAGCGTTCCGGCAGGGTTTGTTGCCTTTCCGGTGACAAGGGTTCGGTGACTTTAATTGGTGCTGTTTCACCACCAGGTGGCGACTTTTCAGAGCCGGTTACCGGTCATACCAAAGACATCGTCCAGACTTTTTGGGCTTTATCAAAAGAGTTAGCTGATGCCAGGCATTACCCCTCAGTTTCATGGACCGAAAGCTTTTCTGAATATGTTCCTGTTACCGCCAAGTGGTGGGCAGAAAATATCGATACAAGGTGGCAGCAATCCCGTGCAGAAGCCTTATCTTTACTTGCTCAGGCCCATGAATTAATGCGTATCGTTAATTTAGTAGGACCGGAAGCACTTTCTCCAGAGCAACGCTGGATTTTACAAGGTGCCGATTTAATCAAAGAAGGGGTGCTACAACAAAGTGCTTTGGATGATGTTGATAGTTACGCATCTCCGCGTAAGCAATTTTTATTGCTTCGAATTATGCTGTTAATTTATCACCAGGGGCAGGAGTTGTTGGCTTTAGGTATGCCAATACAGGAACTCAACAAACTCGCCATTTTGATTAAGGCAAAACGTTGTAAAAGTACCTATAGTAGTGAGCAAATGGAAGATCTCGAGCAGTTTAAACGACAGATCAGGATAGATTTTGAATTGTATCGAAACGAATACAAACAAGAATAAATCTTTATTGGGATGGTTAAATCGTGAAACAGATTGAATATCGTCATGCATCAAAAGCCCATGGTGGTTTGCTATTTATGCAAAACATTCCCGGTGTCGCCTATGGTGACCAAGTCATAATTACCGATCATCGCAACCAAAAACGCAATGGCCAAGTAGTGCAAACCTCGGATGAAATTGTAACGATTCAGGTCATCGAGGGGACTACCGATCTTGATTTGGAAAGAACTTGGGTTCGTTTTTTACAACGGCCATTTGAAATATCGCTATCTTCAGATGTGTTGGGTAGGGTATTTAACGGTATCGGGTTACCCAGGGATAAACGTCCTCCAATTGTGTCCAACCTAAAACGCAATGTTAATGGAGCGGCAGTAAATCCCGCAGCAAGAGCTTATCCAAAAGAATTTATTCAAACCGGGGTGGCGGCCATTGACGGCCTAAATTCATTGGTCCGGGGACAAAAACTACCCATTTTTTCCGGTTCCGGATTACCGCATAATCGCTTGTTGGCACAAATAGTCCGCCAAGCAAAATTATTAGGCGAAGAGTCGGAATTTGCCATCGTATTTGCAGCCATGGGAATTTCTTATAGTGATGCGTTGTTCTTCCAGAAAAACTTCGAGTCAAACGGGGTATTGGGAAATGTGGTGATGTTTATCAACCAAGCAGACGACCCCACACTGGAAAGGTTAATTCTTCCGCGTATGGCCTTAACCGTAGCAGAGTATCTGGCCTTCGATCTGGATCGTCACGTCCTGGTTTTATTAACCGATATGACCAATTATGCAGAAGCATTACGGGAAATATCCACCGCTAAAGGCGATGTACCGGCACGCAAAGGGTATCCTGGATACCTTTATTCAGACCTGGCGACTATTTATGAACGAGCGGGGCGGATTAAAAATCGCCACGGCTCCATTACAATGATGCCAGTGGTAAGCATGCCCTCGGATGACATAACCCATCCCATACCTGATTTAACCGGTTATATTACTGAAGGACAGATAGTACTATCGCGTGAGTTGCAAAGCCAAGGTATTTATCCGCCGATCAATATATCACCGTCATTATCTCGTTTAATGAAAGATGGTGTGGGTAAAAACGATACTCGGGACGATCATATGCGCGTCGCTAATCAACTCTATGCTGCCTATGCTAAGGCCTTGGAAGTGCGCAATCTGGCATCTATCGTCGGCGCTGAAGACCTGTCTGAAATCGATAATCATTTCTTAGCTTTTGCCAAAGATTTTGAAGGACACTTTATTAATCAAGAAGAGGAGGAAGAACGGTCTATTTATGAAACGCTAAATATTGCATGGGATTTGTTATCTAAGTTACCGGCTTCACATCTTTCCCGCGTATCGGAAACGGATCTAGCGAAATATCATCATTGGGAAGGACAGACCGTAGGTGGCTAGCAATGAAAGGATTATTAAAAGTACCGCCGACAAAAAGTTCTTTATTAGCCTTAAAAAAACAGATAGTGATTTTGGAAGAGGGATATGAACTGCTGGAACGTAAAAGAGAAATCTTAACGCGATTGGTGTACGAGCGCCTCTCTTTTTATCGAAAATTACGCAAGTTGGCTGGTGAATCGTTGCTTGAAAGTTACCGATGGTTAGGAGTAACTCAAATGCGAATGGGTAGTCAAAAACTAAGACAGGTGGCATTACGCCTTAAACCGGCCTTAAAGGTAAAAATTTTGCCCCGTTCCAATATGGGGGTAGAATATCCCTCAATTCAGGTAAAAAAACAGACCATGGAGCCGGTTGGATTACTTGGAAGTGAGGGCAGTTTGGATGAAACACGCAATCATTTATTGGAATCAGTGACGCTATTTGCCCAACTTGGAGAAGCCGAAATTTCCTTATTAAGAATGTTGGAAGAACAGCGTAAAACCCAAAAACGAGTGAATGCCCTAAAATACAACGTCATTCCACGCTATCGGGATACCATTCGTTTTATTGAGGCCTCTTTAGAAGAAGAGGAAAGAAATGCCTTGTTTCAAATTAAAGTACTACAGAATAATACCAACACCTAGCTTTTTTTAACTGAAAAAATCTGAACTCGACCAGGTAAAGTACGATATATATTCATGATGAATATAAGACTCTATATTATCTCAAAAAGTTAATTAGTCGACCCTTAAATAATTCCTAACCATTTGATTAAATGGTATTAATTGTCTTTATTGATCGTCAGTTTCGACCGGAAATGTTATAATAACATCAGGTTTTCTGGTCGAAATGGTGTAAAAATGTACACAGATTCTTCTCAGTATCAACAGCTCAGTTTTTTCGGTGAGGA